>Ga0268262_10002085_pt1 | contig 23595 bp, 18 predicted proteins | sample TergutNc150P3_FD_190354 | JGI IMG/M metagenome (GOLD analysis project Ga0268262, IMG submission 190354) | Nasutitermes corniger P3 segment gut microbial community from laboratory colony in Florida, USA - Nc150 P3 (SPAdes) (version 2) | ecosystem: Host-associated > Arthropoda: Insects >...
TTCCAAGGTTAAGAATGGTATCCATCATGCCCGGCATGGATACAGCCGCTCCGGAACGAACAGAAACCAAAAGCGGATCATTCGGATCGCCGAGTTTCTTTTTCATTACCGCTTCCAGCCTTCTAAGGCTGTTTTCTACATCTTGTTTAATAACCGGTGAGTATTTACCTTTATTATCATAATAAGCGGCGCAGACATCTGTAGAAATTGTAAATCCCGGCGGGACAGGTATTCCGAGATTGGTCATCTCGGCAAGGTTCGCACCTTTTCCTCCCAACTCACTTTTCATTTTAGCATCTCCCTCGGCTTTCCCCTGACCGAAGAAGTAAACATTTTTTTGTTTAGCCATTGTCATCATCCTCCATAAGTTTATCACATGGCATAAATAATAGCAACTATTTTTTTTTTAATCAAGTCGCTATATTTATATTATGAACTATATTGAACTCCCTGTCTATAGAAATCAGAAAAAAATTTTATCAATGCTTGAAAATAATCAAGCGCTTGTCGTAGAGAGTCCGACCGGATCAGGAAAGACAACTCAGCTTCCTGTGATCCTCTACGAAGCGGGATACGCACAGCGCGGTATCATAGGAGTAACTCAACCAAGACGCATTGCGGCGGTATCTGTGAGCGAATTCATCGCTCGTCAGACGGAAACAGTCATTCCGGGCCTTATCGGATACAAAATGCGCTTCGCCGATCACACCAATCATGAAACTAAAATCAAGATAATGACGGACGGAATCCTCTTGCAAGAGATGAAACTTGATCCGTGGCTGTCAAAATACAGCCTTCTTGTGGTTGATGAAGCCCATGAAAGGAGTTTAAACATTGATTTTATACTCGGTTTACTCAAAAGAGTGCTTGAAAGCAGGCGTGATTTCAAGGTTATCATCTCTTCGGCGACCATTAACGCCGAAGTTTTCTCGGAATATTTCGGCGAATGTCCCATTGTGAAGATAGAAGCGCAGCGTTTTCCCGTTACATTGATATACGATCCTGTCATTGAAAACGCTTCATTTAAGCAAAAAGACAGCTCGGAAGAAGAAATTTTAATGAAAATCGAAGCGATTACAACACGTTTTATAAATGAAAAACGTGAAGGAGACATTTTAATTTTTCTTTCAGGCGAAAAAATGATCAAGAACTGCATGAACCGCCTTACTTTCTGCTCTGTAGGAAAATTTTTGCATATTCTTCCTTTATACGGCAGACTTGGCAAGGAAGAACAGGAAAGAGTCTTTGAAAACGTTCCAAAAGGTAAAACAAAGGTGATTATTTCCACAAATATAGCGGAAACTTCGGTTACAATCGACGGAATTACCGCTGTAATTGATTCAGGATTGGCAAAACTTAACTGGTATAATCCAAAAACATTTACTTCAAGCCTGATAGAAGCGCCTATATCGAAAGCGTCGGCAAATCAGCGCAAAGGAAGAGCGGGACGCACTCAGGAAGGAACCTGCTACCGCCTCTACACAAGAAAAGATTTTGAAAACAGACCGCTTTATACCACGGAAGAAATTTTCCGCACAGATTTATCCGAAGTAATTCTGCGAATGGCGGATCTCGGCATTACCAATTTTGAAGACTTTGATTTTATTTCCGCTCCCGATAAAGCGGGAATAATCGGCGGAATTGAAACATTAAACCTACTTGAAGCGCTTGAAAACGACAGAAGTTTGTCAAATATAGGCAAATTAATGACGGAATTCCCCCTTGCGCCACGTCAATCACGCATTATTGTTGAAGCGATAATGAGATATCCCGATGTAATACACGAAACAGTCATTGCGGCGGCGTTTTTATCTACACAAAGCCCGTATATTCTTCCTCCGGGCGAAGAAACGGACGCAAGACAGGCGCACCACCGGTTCCGTGATGATCACGGCGATTTTGTTTCGTATTTAAAACTTTTTAAAGCCTACTGCGATTCGACAAATAAGTTAAAATTTTGCGAAAAAAATTATCTTGACGAGCGGGCGATGGCGGAAATCGTGAATGTAACGGCTCAGCTTGAAGAAAATATCGGTTCAATGAAAATTCCGGTGCATTACAGGGCGCAGCCGCTTGAAGGAAAAGAAATTGACGACTATTTATGCTGTATCGGGCGTGGAATGATACAATTTGTCTGCGTACGTGAAGGCCCGCATAGAGGGAAAGAAAGAGGAAAAATCGGCTCTTATCGCAGTTTAACGGCGGATAAAATCATGATTCACCCCGGTTCGGTGATGTTCCGTGCCGATCCAACCTATATTGTAGCGGGAGAAATTGTCCGCACCTCAAAAATGTACGCTATGTCTGTTTCTCCTCTTTCCCGGGAAGTTTTGGAACGGATCAGACCCGGACTTTTCGCCGAAACGGAAAGAGACGGAGATCAAAGGCACGCAAAACTTAAAAAAGCGAGGGATTTTACCAACAATATTAAAATCGCAGGCGATGTGTTTGATATTATCACCATAAAAGGAAAGAAAACCGTTCTGCTTCCGTGGGAAAAACTTAAAAATATAGGCGAAGACACAACAGAAACTTTTTACAAAGGGTTAAGAGGGAAAATAATTGTAAAAAACCAATACAATCTGCTTTCAGGAGAAAAATTGGAGCTTATTCTCTCTCTCGCTAAAGAATTGGATGTAGAAAACGCTTTTTCACGCTCATGGCCCCGCAAAGAAAATTTTAACTCAAAAGAAAATCTTTCTTCTTTATTAAAACATCTGGACAGCCTCGCAATGCCGGTTATATGGAAAAAAGGTTCAAAAGATTTGGGATTTTTGGGTCTTTTCACGGACGGCGGCGGAAATTACTGGTTTCGTGCCTCAAGAGGCTTCTATACAAGCTTGAACGAAAGCCTTTCGAGTCTTGAAACATTGATTGACGACCTTGGCGACGAGGTTGATATCGAGCAAAAACATATTGTGAATCAATGTTACCGCCGTTTATCGGATTATTTGGGATAGTTTTATCTGGATTTTATTTGAATTTAACCATAAAATTACTCAATATCTTATAAGGAGGATTGTATGTCGGATTATAATTCAGGTGAAAATGCGGTGGAAAGCGTAAAAACAGAGGAAGTAAAGGCAGATAACGGAATAAAACTTTATATCGGAGATACTATATTAGACGGAATCAATATTTCCATAAAAAATATCGGTCCGATGCTGGTGAATATTATATTTTGGGTACTAACATTTTGGATACCATATCTTAATGTAGGGACAACAATCGGCATGACCGCCGGTATCATTCCAAAATTAAGCAGGGGAGAACCTATTTCATATACGGAAATTTTTGATCCAAAATACCGGAAATACATGGGAGATTACTTCCTTACCATCGGCCTTCTCTTATTCGGAGTATTTGCCGGAATTCTTTTCTTTATAATTCCCGGCTATATTCTTGCTATTGCGTGGAGTCTTGCGTTGCTTTTGGTCGTAGATAAAGGAAAAAATCCCATGGAAGCCCTAAAATTGAGCAATGATATTACTTACGGTCATAAGGGAAGAATATTTTTGATATACCTTATTATTGGAATAATTTCTTTCATATTACAGGTAGTTTTGATAAAATTTGACAATAATTTTGCAATTTTCCTTTTAGTTATTGTATATATTATTCTAAACCTTCTGGTTTTTGGCATTCAGGCGAGTATATATAAACAGCTTGTGAAAGATGTTTAAAAAGGGGATACGCAAAAGAATTATTGATTTTTTCACGTATTTCACATACTCTACAGTATGGCTTTTACTTTTTTCAACACGCTTGGCCGTGAAAAACAGCTTTTTAAGCCCTTGCAAGAGGGAAAAACAGGTTTTTACGGCTGCGGCCCGACAGTTTATAACTACGCTCATATCGGTAACTTACGTGCCTATGTGCATCATGATATTTTAGTCCGCTCGCTTCGCCGTGCAGGGTACGAAGTAAATCATGTAATGAACATTACCGACGTAGGTCATCTTTCCGACGACGCGGACGACGGCGAAGATAAAATGGTAAAAAGCGCCGAAGAAAGGGGCAAAAGCGTCCTTGAAATAGCGGATTTTTACACAAAAGCTTTTTTTAACGATACGGACAGAATGAATATCACACGCCCTACGGTTGTCTGCAAGGCAACGGAGCATATCGGCGAAATGATAGCTCTTATTCAGCGGATAGAAAAAAACGGTTTTACCTATTTTGCCGGGGGCAATCTTTATTTTGATATTTCAAAATTTCCTTCTTACGGAGAGCTTGCGCTTCTGCGTCTGGACGAATTAAAAGCCGGAGCACGTATTGAACAGGACGAAAACAAGCGAAACGCAGGCGATTTTGTTCTTTGGTTTACAAAAAGCAAGTTTGAGAATCAGGCTTTGGTGTGGGACAGCCCGTGGGGGCGGGGATATCCCGGCTGGCATATTGAATGTTCCGCTATGAGCATGAAGTATTTGGGCGAAAATTTTGATATTCACGCCGGGGGAATCGACCACATACCCATTCACCACACAAACGAAATAGCCCAGAGCGAGGCCGCCACGGGGAAAAAGCCCTGGGTCTCATACTGGCTGCACAATGAATTTCTTGTTCTTAAAGGCGGGAAAATGTCTAAATCGAAGGGCGGTTTTCTCACTTTGCAAAGTCTTGTAGACGAGGGGTTTGAACCTCTTGATTACCGCTATTTCCTGATTGGCGGGCACTACCGAAGCCAGCTTCAATTTTCCATGGAAAGCCTGGAAGGGGCGAAAAACGCCCGAAAATCGCTGACGGACAAGGTTCGCTCTCTGGCGGCAAAATGCGGCGGTCCGGCTGAGGAAAAAACCGGGAAAACAGCCTTTTATATAGAAGAATTCGACAAATCTATCGAAGACGACTTAAATACCCCCCGTGCCTTAGCGGAATTGTGGGGATTATTAAAAGAAGGGGCGGAGCCCGAAAAGCTTGCGGCAATCTTTGATATGGACAGGGTTTTAGGTCTTGGATTGCAGGAAGCGTGCAAAACCGAAACCAAAAACGGCGATGAAGACGCTTTTTTTCACGAAATAGAGGAATTAATCGAAAAAAGGACACAGGCAAAAAAGGCAAAAGACTTTGCCGCCGCCGATAATATAAGACAAAGTTTAAAGGAAAAAGGTATAATACTGGAAGACAGCCCCGCCGGCACTACATGGCGGAAAAGCACCATGTAACAAAAGAGGAAAGAACTTGTTATTTAAAGTAGAGGATAAATTTGAAGATGAGCCTCAAGGCGCCGGCAATGAAAATATAACCGGAGAAGTTTGGGATTCACAGGCAGGATACAGCCAGCTTGAGTTCAAACTTCTTTACGATTCAATTTTTCCTGTTGTGTTCAGGGTAGCTTACAGAATAGCCGGCAGCAAGGAAGCGGCGGAAGATCTTTGTCAGGATAGTTTTTTTCGTTTGTACGAGAAAAATATTGTTTTTCCGAACCCGGACGAGGCTAAATACTGGCTTATCCGTGTTGTAAAAAACGCCTCGTTAAATTACGCAAAACGTAAAGAACGGGAACGAAAAGCGTACCAAAAAGCGTTTCGGGAAGAAGTTAAACGGGAGGAATCCGGTGAAAGCACGCTTGTCCGCAAGGAAACAAGCCAAGAGGTTGAAACAGCCCTTAAAAAGCTGCCGGAGAATTTGCGTATAGTGTTAATTCTAAAAGAATATGCCGAAATGAATTATAAGGAGATAGGCAGGGTACTTGGCATTAGCGAAGGAAACGTTAAAGTCAGGGTATTCAGAGCCAGAGAAAGGCTTGCCGCTCTCTTAAGCGTACTTGCGCCCAACGGACGCAAGTACGACGGACTTTCGTCCGAAGGTGGTAATTATGTGTCCTGAACCGCAGATGCTTTCAATCTACATGGATGGGGAACTGCCCTCTCCCTGGAAAGAAAAAATGGAAGCGCACTTAAAGGAATGTCCCGAGTGTGCGGACAGGTATAAAAATTTCCGTCATCTTCAGGAAATGTTTAAGAAAAACAACCATCAAAGCCGGATTTATGTTGAAGGCGACGGAGAACTTAGGCCGACCTCGGCGGATCAGTCGATTCCCGAACAGGAATATATCGAGGCCGCAAAAGAAAAAGTCTGGCGGAAAATGGAATCAAAGCGGTATTACGGCAATCGCAGTGTGTGGAGATACAGGCTTTCCCTGCCCCTTCCGGCGATTGCGGCGGCGGCGGCAGTTATCCTTGTGCTTCTAACCGTTCTTATTATCCGTGGAGGAAGTTTACTTCCGCAGGATTCCGCAAAATCAAATTTTATCCTTGCGTCGGAAGAAGAAGATATGCCAAGCATAATACCCACAGCGCAGGACATGAACGGTCTGCTTCAACTTTTAGGTTCCGACGGAAACGATGTTCTTATTCTCCGGCTGCCTGAAAGCAGAAATTTCTCAAGATCAGGCGAACCGGCAATAATTAGAGCCGCCGATTATACCCGGGAGAAACCGATAAAATGAACCGTCCTTTTTGCTTGTTCGGAGCGTTATTTATTATTTCCGCAAATCTTGGTGTTCATGCGCAGGATTCCAAAGGCGGTTTAGGCGAGATGGTCAGCGGGTTAAGAAACCGGGCGGTTGTCATGGACATTGACGCCAGGGTGTTAGGGGAAGAAAATGCGGTAGTCTGGAACGAAACTCACCGCAAAACAGCGATTCCGGGAAGCCCCGTAGGGATAAGACTTGTAGGTTCAAATGTTGTTGTAGTGGTGCAATTTACGCCTTTCTTCCGGCGGCAGGGAGGAAATGTCCTTGTAGCCCAGGGACAGATATGGGTTACCGAACCGGGCAAAGGTGTCAGTTATTACACGTCGATTCAAACCATTCCGCTTGTATTTGGAGAGCCAATTTACTTTTTCCCGCTTGGAAAATCCAATCAATTTGACTCGTCTATAGAAATAATTCTTACAGTAAACCGCAATACCAGCGCCGCTTCAAAAAACTCGGAGGAAACACCTTCAAAGCCGGAACATGACTAAAAAATTTTTTACTGCGGTTGTTTTATCCATTCTGTTTTTATCGTGTAAATCAAAAATTCCCGTTATTTCGTCAATTGATCCAAAAATAGGAAATATGGGCGATATTGTCACGCTAAGAGGGCGCAATTTCGGCGAGGCGAGGGAAGGAGCATTTGTAAGCATCGGGGGAGTCACGCCCACCAGTTCGTCATATTATACATGGGAAGATGATCTTATCCTTTTTAGAATACCCGAATCTGCCGAATCGGGGCTTATTTATGTGCATGTGAAAGGCAGAAAAAGCAACGGCGTTCTTTTTTCCAATTCCGCCGCCGTACCCCGGCCGATTGAAGGCGAAGATTTCGGCATGGAACCTAAAATCGTAATTGTAAGCCCGCAGTCGGGAGCACCCGGAACATTGATAGCGATTTCGGGCAATAACTTCGGCGCAACAAGGGAAAACTCAGGCGTTTTCTTTTCATGGGATTATGAAGCGCTTTCGATTAATCCCAATGTTGTAACAGAGCCGGAATTTGTCGAAGTATCAGAAACGGAATTCGGTTATGAAACATGGAACGCGCGCGAAATAAAGGTACGCCTGCCGGACGGCGCTGTCAGCGGCAATCTAAAAATAAAAACACCTAACGGAGACTCACGTCCTGTTTTCTTTGACGTTACGGGCAAACCGGGATATAAAAATTTTAAGGACAAACGAAGTTACACAATAAGTTATTCTGTTGATGTAAAAATTAACGAAGCCGCAAGGCCGAATACCCTGTACCTGTGGGTTCCTTTGCCTGTAACATCCGCTTCACAGCGAAAAGTAACGCTTGTCTCCCGCAGCATGACTCCTTTTGTGGAAAACCACAAAGGGGTCAGTCTTTTTAAGCTTGACAATCTTGCGGCAGGCTCAACTCACACGATTAATCTTTCTTTTAATATCGAAGTATACGCTGTAGAAACGGGCATGAAACCGGTGTCAATAAGACAGGGAAAAAGTACGCTTAACACCGCATACACTCAAAGTACAAGTTTTATTCCGGCCGACAATTCACAGATTAAAACTACGGTTGCAGGCATTATAGGCAGAGAACAGAATCCTTATATTATAGCAAGGCTGTTGTATGACTGGATTATAAAAAATATAAATATTATTGATACTCCTATTAGCACCGCAGGCGCTGTATCGGCATTGGCGCAAAAAAGGGCTGATCCATACAGCGCCGCCTTGCTGTTTACCGCAATGGCACGTGCCGCCAAATTGCCATGTATCCCTGCCGCAGGCGTGCTTATAAACCGTCAAAGTCAGACAACACGCCATTATTGGGCGGAAATCTGGATAGACGATTTCGGCTGGCTTCCGGTTGATCCGGCATTGGGCGCTCTTAATAAGGAAGAAACAACTCTTGTGAATTATTATTTTGGCAATATCGACAGTCAGCGGATTACTTTTTCCAGAGGTGAACTGCTTCTTTCGCAGATGGAAAGCCGGGGGCGGCTTGTATCACACCCTCAGTCCTATTCATTGCAGAATATTTGGGAAGAAGCAGCAGGCGGACTTGAGTCGTATTCCAGTCTTTGGGGTGATATAATAATACGAGGCACTTATGTGCAATGAGGTATAAATATGGTAACGGTTATTTCATTGGGCGGTTCTATTGTCGCTCCGGACGGGGTTGACGTTCAATTCCTGAAAGATTTTGTTGCGCTTATCCGTTCTTTTCTGGAAGCGGATTCCAACAGGCGTTTTATTTTTGTTGTAGGCGGCGGCGGTCCCGCACGGCGCTGGATAAACGCCTACCGTGAGATAAATACGCAATGCAAAGATGAAGAAGCCGACTGGATTGGAATAATGGCCACACGGCTTAACGCTCAGCTTGTAAAGGCGGCGATGGGAGAATTGTGCGTTCAGGATGTTGTTACAAACCCCGGACAGGTCGATCCGTTAACAGGGCGTGTGCTTGTCGCCGCCGGATGGAAGCCGGGCTTTTCAACAGACTACGACGCTGTTCTGCTCGCCGAGCGTTTTCAGGCGGACGCTGTTATTAACCTTTCCAACATCGAAAAAGTTTACACCGCCGATCCGAAAGCTGATCCAAACGCCCGCCCCATTGATAAAATTTCGTGGGCTGAATTCCGCTCCATGATAGGCGACGACTGGGTTCCCGGTAAAAATGTCCCGTTTGATCCTGTCGCAAGCCGCCACTCGGAAAAAATAAAGTTAAAAGTGATCTGCGCCTCCGGGAAAAATCTGGAAAATTTGAAAAACATCCTTTCCGGCGGGGAATTTGTAGGCACGGTTATTTACTGAGAATATCTTCTATTGTTCCGCCGCCTACAACCGTGTCCCCATCATAAAATACAGCGGCCTGTCCCGGGGTTATCGCCCTCTGCGGCTCTTCAAACTCAACATGGATAGTATCCGGCTCTGTCTGCGCTACTCTAGCCGGCTGTTCTTTTTGCAGATAACGTATTTTTACGGCAAGACGCTGCGGCGTAAAAAGATTTTCGCAGGCGATTAGGTTTATCTGCCGCACGGAAAAACTTGATGAATAAAGAGAAGTATTATCGCCTAACACAAGAGTGTTGTTTGCCGTGTTTTTTGCGACGACATAAACAGGAAAATTCATGGCAATTCCCGTGCCTCGGCGTTGTCCCAAGGTGTAGCGAATAAGGCCATGATGGCGTCCCAGAACATTTCCTTCGGTGTCGGTTATGTCTCCTTCTGGATAGGTCTTCCCCGTATAATTCTCTATAAAACCGGCATAATCACCGTGATCTACAAAACAAATATCCTGGCTTTCTTCTTTACCGGCGTTGGAAAGGCCTTTTTCGGCGGCAATCTCACGTGCCTGCGCTTTTGTTAATTCTCCGAGCGGAAAATGCGTAAACGAGAGCGTGTTTTGGCTCATCATGTAAAGCACATAACTTTGATCCTTTTGAGAGTCCACGCCTTTTTTTAATGACCACCGATCGCCTGATTTTTCTATACGGGCATAATGGCCGGTAACAAGTTTTTCCGCTTCCAGTTCCAGCGCTCGGCGGAGCAAAAGCGAAAACTTCAAATAACGGTTACACTCAATACAGGGGTTAGGGGTTTCCCCTTTTTCATAACTTTCGATAAAAGGCTCGATAACACGAGCGGTAAAATCTTGCGTATAATTCAATACATAATGCGGAATTCCAAGTTTCCATGCGGCTTCCCGGGCGTCGTTTATATCTTCCAGCGAACAGCACTTGCTTCCGCCGTTGGCGATTAATTTCATGGTAGCGCCGATACACTCAAAGCCCGCTTTCTGCATGAGGATCACCGCTGCGGAGCTGTCTACCCCGCCTGACATGGCAATCAAAGCCCGTTTGTTCACGACTTTATCCATAGGAACAATTTATCATATTTACCAAAAGTATCAAACAACAGGGCTTGACAGTTTTTTCGTTTTTATTTATTATTTTAATAACATATCTTACCGGGGTGGTTGACTGTTTTAGGGAAAGACCTAAACACAATGCCTGAGATTAAACCCGTTGAACCTGATCCGGATAATGCCGGCGTAGGGAACAATCGAACCTCTGGTTCGGAACAAAAAGTTCGTAAAACAAAAATTTGTAACAATGTTACGGTTTTTGTTCCAATGTTCATGGGTAAAACCAAAAATCCGGTTTGTGTGAAAAACTTTAGGAGTGTACTATGAAGAAAATAAACAAAACCGGAAAAATCATTTGCGCCGCACTGTGCGCAGTTTTTCTGCTGACAGGACTATCCTGTAAAAAAGAAAAAAGCGCCGATCTTGTAATCTGGACTTACGATTCTTTCAACTCGGAGTGGGGGCCCGGTCCCGATGTAACAAAGGTTTTTGAGAAGAAAACCGGAGTAAAAATAACATGGGTAAGCCACGGCGACGCCGGGCAAATTGTCTCAAGACTGATACAGGAGGGAGGCAATTCAGGAGCCGATATAATACTGGGTTTGGATCAAAATCTTGCCCCTCGTATTGTAAATTCGGGGCTTCTTGAGGCGTACCATCCAAAAGGAGCCGAGAAAATATTTAAAGAACTTGTTTTAGACAATGATTTTCGCATAACTCCGTTTGATTACAGCTACTTTGCCATTGTTTACGATTCACAGTCAGTTACTCCGCCAAAGTCCCTTGAAGACCTGACATCCGCTCAATTCAAACGGAAATTAATCCTGATAGATCCTCGCACTTCGTCCCCCGGGCTTGGCTTTTTCGCTTGGGTAAAAGAAATTTACGGCTCAAACTGGCAGGATTACTGGCGGCGGCTTCAGCCTTCAATATTGACTATCGCCGACGGATGGAGTACCGCTTATGGGCTTTTTACAAAGGGAGAAGCGCCGTTGGTTCTTTCATACACAACAAGCCCCGGCTACCATCTTGAGTACGAACAAACAGAACGCTACAAAGCCGCCATTTTTACGGACGGTCATGCCATGCAAATAGAAGCAGCAGGGCTTTTGAAAACCGCTAAAAACAAAGACAACGCAAAAGCCTTTTTGGATTTTATGATAAGCTCGGACTTTCAAAATATTATTCCGTTAACAAATTGGATGTACACGGTAATTGATATTCCGCTTCCTGATTCTTTCAGGGCAAACCCAAAGAGCGATAAGCCTCTTCTGCCCGGCCCTGTTTCTGAAAATGAACTTAACGAATGGGCTGCGCTGATGCTTAAAAACTCAGGGGATAAAAATTGACAAAGAAAACTGCCGCCTGTCTTCTGGCGCTCCCGCCGGTGTTGGCGGCGGTTTTTTCTTTCATTCTTCCTTATGCCGCAAGTTTTGGTCCCGCTATCCGCAGTCTTGCGGACGGGAAGATAACCGTCTTGCAGAACAGCACTTTGTTTAACATAACCCTTTTTACTTTTAAACAGGCTTTTTTCAGCGTGCTAGTTTCATTGGCTCTTGGTCTTCCCGGCGCATGGTTCATAGGGAACAGCCGTTCTCGTTTTACGCCGTTTTTAAGAACACTGACGGCGATTCCTTTCGCAATGCCGTCAATTTTGGTGGTGTTGGGTTTCGTACTTTTTTTCGGAAACTCAGGATGGATAAATCATATCTATACGGCTTTACCTTTCTCATGCGAACATCCGTTAAGGATACTCTACAAACCGCAGGCTGTTATTCTCGCCCACGGATTTTTTAACTTCCCGCTTGTGATACGCCTTGCCGGAGACGGAATCGCAAGGGCACGGCGAGCCTATGCTCCGGCTGCGGCAAGCCTTGGAGCTTCTCCTTTAAAAACAATTCTTACGATTATTCTGCCTCTTGCCGTTCCGAGTATTTTAGCCGCAAGTTTTCTTGTGTTTATGTACTGCTTTACAAGTTTCGCTGTTGTGCTGGTATTGGGCGGCGGACCGAACACAACTACTCTTGCGGTGGAAATATACCGCCATGCGAGGATTTTTTTAAATTACGGCAATGCCGGATTTCTTGCGTTAATCGAAACCCTAATCGCCGTCTGTATTTTTTTTACTTATGTCCTTGCCGGGAAAAAATCAATGTGGGTAAAAACAAATATTCTTGAACGTCCCGAAACAGAAAAAAAATCTTTCGCTTCACGGGTTGTAATGATCGCCTACTTAATCGTAATCGCTTTTTTTGTTCTTGGACCGCTTCTTTCCATTCCTCTGGAATCATTTTTATACAGGCCTTCCCGTGCGACTTCGCAGGTTTTAAGCGCAAGGTGGTGGAGCAGCCTTGGTGAAACCTGTCTTCCGGCGCTTGGCCGCTCGCTTATTCTGGCTTTTTTGTCGGCGACAACCGCATGTGTCCTTGCGTTCTTTGCGGCGGGAGCGGTAAAATTGCTTGAAACGCAAAACAAAAAGACTTTTCTTCTTTCAAACATTATCCGTTTTTTTGCCGCCTCTCCCGTAATATCATCTGGTATTGTTTTGGGATTGGGCTGGATCATATTATATGGAAGACATTTCTCTCGCTCACCTGCCGTTCTTGTGATACTTCACGGTGTAAGCGCAATGCCGTTCGCTTTTAACTTTATTTCCGAAGGGTTCCGATCCCTTCCCGCCAACACATTAAACGCTGCGGCGGTTTTCGGCGCAGACCCTCTGCGTGCTCTTTTAACAACAGCCCTTCCCCTTTCGCTTCCCCGTGTTCGTTCCGCATGGGGCTTCGCCGCTGCGCTTAGTCTTGGGGAACTTAACGCCGTAATGATGCTTGGCATGGAAAGATGGGAAACTTTGCCTCTGTATATCTACCGTGCCGTGTCTGCTTACCGTTACGGGACAGCCTGCGCCGCCGGAACTCTTTTAATACTTTGCTGCGCCGCCTGTTTTCTGCTTTCGGAAACGGAGAGAGAAAAATATGCTTGAAGTTAAAGCGTTAAAAAAATCTTTCGGGAATTTTTCGGTATCGCTTGATTTATCCGTCGGCGCCGGAGAAACTCTTTCGCTAGTAGGTCCCTCAGGCTGCGGCAAGACTACGGCGCTTAACCTTATCGCAGGTCTTATTGAACCGGAATCGGGAAACGTAAAAATTGACGATGATGACATTACGCTTCTTCCCGCATGGAAACGTAATATTTCCGTAGTTTTTCAGGATCTGGCTCTTTTCCCCCATCTTGATGCCGGCGCAAATATAGCATACGGCCTCTTTATCAAGGGAGTGCCGAAAAAGGAACGCAGGATTATTGTTGAGCAAATTTTGGAAATCGTACGGCTTCAAGGGTACTCCGGTAGACGAATTGACACTCTTTCCGGCGGAGAACGTCAAAGGGTAGCCATTGCCCGCGCTCTTGCGTCCAGTCCGAGGGTGCTTTTACTGGACGAACCTTTTTCAAGTTTGGACGCTCCTCTGCGAAACGGTCTTCGCAGGGATTTCCTTGAAATTCGCTCCCATTCAAAAGCGCCTTGTATTTTTATTACCCACGACCGGGAGGAAGCCCTGATGTTAGGTGACAAGATAGCTCTTATGTCGGAAGGACGCATAATAGAAACCGCTACCGGAAACGAGATAATTTCAGCGCCAAAGACAGATTTTGCCAAGGAATTTTTCGGCAAAGAAAATCCTTTACTGCCAAATTAACTAAAAACTTTCTACTCTGTCCGCTTTATCCTCTATCTGCGAGATAATTTCGTAGCCGATTGTGCCGCAGATAGAAGCCATTTCTTCAACGGTAACATTAACATTATCAAAAATAGCCACTTCATCGCCTACATTTACATCGCCCTTAATATCGGTAATATCTATCATTGTAAGGTCCATGCATATCGTTCCGGCAATTGGGGCACGCTGGCCGTTGACGGCATAACAGCCGTTCTTTTTATTTTTTGGGTCAAATAATTTCCGGCTGATGCCGTCCGAATAACCTGCGGAAACCGTAGCAATTCTGCTCTTTCGCTTTGTCACAAACCTTCTGTTGTAGCTTATCGGCGTTCCTTTCTCGTACTCTTTAATTTGAAGAATTACGGACACAAATTTTAATACGGGCTTTAACAGGATTTTACCTCGAAGCGCCTCGCTTGGATAATAGCCGTAAAGCATATAGCCCGGACGCACCATATTAAAGTGAGCTGCATTCCGGTTAAAAATAGCGGCTCCGGCACAGGCGTGTTTGTAGGGAATAACGCCCAAAACATATTCTATGGTTGTGACCGCTTCATTGAATAAAATTGTCTGCTGTTTTGTAAATTCCAGATCGCTTTTGTCAAAACTGTCGGCGCAGGCATAATGCATAAATACGCCTTCCGTTATTATATTATCAAGCGCTTTTATTGATTGGGCAAACTCCTTGCACTCAAGGATATTCAATCCCAGTCTTCCGGCTCCGGTATCAACCTCAATATGAATTTTTATTTTCTTGCCGTGTTTTCCCGCCTCGTCATCAAGTTTTTTCGCAAAATCCAAATTGCTTACGGAAACAGTATACCCGCCCGATACAATTTCCTCGATATCTCCGGCGTACGGTTGGTAAATTATTACGATATTCGCTTCCGGCAGAATACGGCGGATTAAAGCGGCTTCTTTAACATCGGCGACAGCAAGGTACTTACTGTTACGGAAAACATTGGCGATAACGTCCGTACCGCAGCCGTAGGCGTTCGCTTTTACCATAGGCATTATTTCCACCTGGCTGCCGACTTCTTTTTTTATCTGTGAATAATTGAATTTAACGGCGTTAATGTCTACATACAATTTTGTCGCGCTAGGAGGCAGATGAGTGGAATCGCTCATTGCCGCATTGATATAACTTTTAAGCGGCTCGTAAAATTCCTCCATCTTCATCCCTCTTGAGCCTTTAATAAGGATAACATCGCACTTTTTCAAATTACCGCCGGAAATATAATTTTTTACCGATTTGGAAAAAGCGTCCCTTTCACGGTCGCTGAAACATTCTCCGTTTTTTAATTCCTTTTTAAAACATTCATAATCCATGCCGATAAAAAACACATAATCCAGTTTTTTTTCATTGCACGCTTTGGCAAGATTTGTATGCTCAGGAGCGCTGAAATCACCTAACTCGAAAATTTCACCCAAAAGGGCGATTTTTTTCCCGGACGACGGATAATTCGCCAGAACTTCCAATGCGGCACGGGCTGAATCGGGACTGGAGTTATAATAATCTTTTATAATTGAAATGCCTTTAACATAGGCGACCTCGGTTCGCATAGAAGAAACTGTGAAGCGGTTAATTTCATCTATTGCGTCTTTTATGCCTATGCCGAGTTTTATGCCGCAATAAAGAGCGAAAAGAGCGTTGGTTACATTGTGTTTCCCGATCGCCGGAAGAGAACAAGGATAAGCCTGCCCTTTATAAACAACGTCAAAAGACGAAGGATTATCATCCGCCTGAATATTGGACGCCGATATTCCGTTAGGCGCTTCAGTATCAGTACAACCGATAAAAACAACTTCATGGGTGTCTAATTTAACGTCTCTTAAAAATTTATCGTCTGCGTTAAGCAAAAGAAGCCCGTTTTTTTTCAATCCGCTTATTATTTCAAGTTTTGCCTTTAAGATATTTTCTTGCGAACCCAAATTGCCTATATGCGCTTTTCCGATATTTGTAATTACGGCAATATCGGGTTTCGCTATATTGGAAAGGGTCTCTATCTCTCCAAAATGATTCATGCCCATTTCAAAAACAGCGACATCGTAGGAATCATCAAGCTCCAGCATGGATTTTGGAAGGCCTATTTCGTTGTTGTAATTTTTGTCGGTAAAAAAGACACGGAATTTAGCGGCGAGAACCGTCGCTATCATGTTTTTGGCGGTGGTTTTTCCGTTGCTTCCCGTAACCGCAATGATGGGGATATTAAATTTTGTCCTGTAATAAGCCGCCAAATTCTGCAGAGCAGCTAACGTGTCGTTTACTTTTAAGACCGGAAGCTGTGTATCAACATCTTTGGAACAAACTACGGCGCACGCTTCTTTTGTCTGCGCTATGGAAACAAAATCATGCCCGTCAAAATTATTTCCTTTAAGGGCAATGTATATATCGCCTTTTTTTAAGCTTCGAGTATCGGTACTTACGCCTTTTACCTTTATATTCTGCTGCTTGTAATTTGACGCTGCGGCGTTCATGGCGGATATAATTTCAGATAACGAAAGCTCTTTCATGTTTACCTTTATAAACTATCTTGAAATTATATACTCCAATAATTCTGTCGGATACAGCGGAGGCTCCTCTTTTGCCCCCTGTTGAAAAAGCACCGTAGACGGAGACAGTCCCGGTAGACTGTTTATTTCGATTATAATTATTTCGTTGGTATCGTTATTGGCGAATATGTCTATCCGGCAGTAATCTTCTACTCCGCATTCCTTTGCGGCAATTTCCATGTTTTCTTTTATGATACTTACAAGTTCCGGCTTAACAATATGCTCCGGCGGAGGCGTAAAATTAATTCCTGTTCCTCCCTGAAACTTTTCTTCCAGTGAAAGAACGGCATTATCCGCTACGGTTACGCTTGGGTTCAGCGAGTGATATACTCCGTGTTTTTCCAGAACTCCAACCGTTAATTCCACCCAATCCGCCCTGTTCTTGACTACAACTTCGCTGCCTTGAACTTCAAGTTTTTTTGTTTTTATATATTCCTCAAATATAAAGTCTCCGTATTCAGCCGGCAAATGAATTTTATTGGGTTGATTTTCAAAAGTATTTTCCGGGATAAAACCCGCTCTACAGTCGCAAAGCTCGCAGTATGTCTTTAAATCATTATAACTTCGCAGAACAATAATCCCCGTGGAACAGCCGTCGTTATTTGGTTTTACAACAACGGTATTCCCTGAAAAATATTCACATAACTCATGCCACTTTTCCTGCGCAGACACTGACTGTTCTTTCATCTGCTTTACGCTTATTTTTTTCTTCTTACAGGAACGCAGATTTTTAATTCCCAAAGAATCTATGCGCTGCCCCGTACTGAATTTATCCATGCAAAGTTTTGAAGCTTTTGATCCTGAACCGTTAAAATGTATTTCGTTCTGTTCCAATATTTCCTGCAATTCCCCGTTTTCTCCAAAGCCTCCGTGAAGACAGATAAAAACATCCGCATCCTGCTGTTTGGTCATGGTTAAAAAATCATTTAATGAAATGCTATTCGGCTCTACAGGTTTATAACGGGCAATTTTTTCGGCTTTCAGCGCTTTTATTATATTTTTTTTGAGAGCAATCGTTTCATCCGAGAAACCTGAATTTTTAATTTGAGAATGAATTTCCTCTGTTGTGTGATTCAAAGCGATTGCGTACGGTATCTCATAAATACAGTGTTCATCTTTTTCGGAAGTTAAAATATACGGTACTGGGTAATACTTTAACGAATTTAAAAGTTTTAACCATGTGTTTGTGCCGCTTAATACGGAAACCTGCCTTTCGGAAGTTAACCCTCCAAGAAGCACGTTCACACGCTGCTTGCCAGTATTGTCTTCGGTGACAGGGTTAAAGGCGATTCTGTATCTTGAGCAGGCGTTACGCAAAATGTATTCAAGCAAATCGCTGTGGCTAAACCCGATCCTTGCCGCCTGCTGGAAAATAAAGCTGTTCTGTTCCATTCCGCTTATGGGGTTAAAATCAGAAAAATAAACCGAACCGTATCCATACGAGTCATCAAGCAGCCAACCGTCTATCCTCAAGAAATCTTTTGCTCCAATAAAGGAAAAAAGAAATTCAGCTTCTACACGAATCTTGTTTATAATATCATAGTTGAACCGGGGAGGGCAATGGTAATGCGTTTCGGTTGTTGACATATATTTTTTCCGCTGATCAAATATTTCACCTGATACCGGGTTTCCGTCATGATCAAGTATTTCAACTTCCGTGGGAATTAACGCAGTTGGGGTTCCTTTATGTTCAAGGATAATAACTGTAAATTCCCTGCCCTCGCATATTTTTTCGATAACAATGGAATTATGCGCCGCAATTAATTCCTTTGCCTTATTTAAAATATCTTCAAAACCGGCCCCTTTTGTTACTCCGATTGAAGAGCCTCCTTCAACGGGTTTTAAAATAACTTCTTTTAATTTGTTTATATTTAAGAAAACTTTTATTTTATTTACTAATTCGCTTTTATTATCCAAAAATAATTTTGGAATCGAAAACATTCCGTTTGCCCTTAAAATGTTTATTTCAGCGCTTTGTTTATTGTACATTCTTTTGCAGGCGGCGGAAGGGGACGCTACAAAGGGAATACCGTTTTTTTCCAGAAATTTTTGGAGTTCTCCGTCTTCACCGTACTTTCCATGCATTACGGGAAAAGTTAAATCGTTGTTTTTCAAAATATTCAAAAAAGCGGTATCGTTTATGCGTGTTCCCTGCGAATTTAACATAAACTTAAAATCGGATGTGGTGTTTGAATATAAAAATTTCTCGTTAATTAAATATTTTCTGCTGTCTTCGTTGATAAAAATAATTTCTGCCGATACATCCGGCATTTTTCTCATATGATCGTAAACAGACCGCACTGAATTCAATGAAATATTACATTCTCTTGAAGGGCCGCCGCAAATTAACGCCACCTTTAACATTATTCTATGAGTCTCCCAGTATTCCTTTCTTTTTTGATAATAACGTGACGAAACAAATAATACAAGCCAATGCTTTCCGTGTTTATTCAAGATAATCACCCCGCGAAACCACTACCTCATAGCCTGTATTTTGAATTCGCCTGCCCATACAGGCGACACATTCGGCGGCTTCATCGCCGGTGCAAATTTTATTGTCATATAACAAATATTTCTTTCTTACGTCCACAGGCGAAAGGTTTGGCATAACAACATTTGCGCCCGCAAGGACTCCAAGTTCCCGTCCGTTGGGATCAATTGTCCCAAGAGCCGTTGTAGCGGGAATCAGAAGGTTCGGCTGCATAAGGCGCAAAATCGCCAAAATATTCAATGTTAGGTGCAAATCACCGGCGGCTTTGTCTTTGAAAGGCGTATCCGAATGGGGAATAAACGGCCCGATGCCCACCATGTGCGGCTTTAGTTCGTTAATAAACATAAAGTCGTCTACAATATGATCGGCGGTCTGGTTCGGAGAGCCGACCATAAAGCCGCACCCTACCTGATACCCCAATTCTTTTAAATTATAAAGGCACTGTTTGCGGTTTTCAAGCGACATATCCGACGGGTGCAAACTGTTATAATGACCTTCGTTAGCGGTTTCGTGGCGAAGCAAATATCTGTCCGCTCCCGCTTTTCGCAGGCGTTCATAACTTTCATAATTGCGCTCCCCAAGTGAAAGCGTTATGGCGCAATCGGGATGCGCCGTTCGTATCTCGCTTACAATTTCATCAAGAATATCATCGGTATAGTAAGGGTCTTCGCCGCCCTGCAGGACAAAAGTTCTAAATCCCAAAGTATGGCCTATTTTACAGCAGTCAAGTATCTGCTCTTTGGAAAGGCGGTATCTTTGCGCATTGCCGTTTCCGGCACGCAATCCGCAGTACAGGCAGTCGTTTTTACAGTAATTGGTAAACTCGATAAGGCCGCGTAAATAAATACTTTTGCCGTACACCTGCTGAGCCTTAAAACGAGCCCTTTCAAAAAGATACTCATCTTCACAGGAGAACAGCATTTTATACTCTTCTCTAGTAAGGGTATGTTCAGTCTCCAGTTTATCGATAAGTTCCTTCATTAGATAATTATATCATAATATAGATAAACCAGTAAATATACCGGGAATTTTGCCGTTGTAATTCCCTAAATCTTAAAAATATCATATAATCAGGTTAACGCAATTCTAAAAGCTGCAATCAGGAGGAACGATATGATAGCGGTCTTAAAACAGGACGCATCAAAGGAACAGATCGAAAATCTCACCTCATGGCTGGAAAACAGGGGTTTTCGCATCCATATCTCAAAGGGTGAGTATCAAACCATACTCGGGTTGATAGGCGATACAAGCAAAATTGACACGGAACTGCTAGAAAGCCTTGACATGGTGGAATCAGTTAAGCGTATAACCGAGCCTTTTAAGAGCGCAAACCGCAAATTCCACCCGGACGACACTATCGTGGACATTAACGGCATAAAAATAGGCGGTTCTAATTTTCAGATAATAGCGGGGCCCTGTTCTGTGGAGTCCCCGGAACAGATACTTGCCATAGCGGAGAAGGTGTCCGCCGCAGGGGCATCATTGTTAAGGGGAGGCGCTTTTAAGCCCCGCACTTCTCCTTACGACTTTCAGGGACTTGGTACGGAAGGAATTGATCTGCTTATTGAAGCCAGGAAACGCACCAGTATGCCCATTGTTACGGAAATTATGAATACGAACCATCTGCCGTTATTTGAAAATGTAGACGTTGTTCAGGTGGGTGCGCGTAATATGCAAAACTTCGAGCTTTTAAAGGAACTGGGCATGACACGCAAACCGGTTTTATTAAAACGAGGCCTTGCAAACTCAATGAAAGAACTGCTTATGAGCGCAGAATATATAATGGCGGGTGGAAATCCCAATATTATACTTTGTGAGCGCGGTATCCGTACGTTTGAAACTTACACAAGAAACACTTTGGATATTTCAGCCGTACCGATGCTTCGTGAATTGACGCATCTGCCTGTCATTGTAGACCCAAGCCACGCTTCCGGCATTGCACGTCTTGTCGAGCCTATGTCTCTTGCGGCGGCGGCGGCAGGAGCGGACGGCCTTATGATCGAGGTCCACAACGATCCCGCCAACGCTCTTTGCGACGGAGCGCAGTCTCTTACGCCAGAACAATTTGCCGTAACGGCGGAAAAAGTGCGCCGGGTAAGGGAGGCGTTAAAATAATGAACGTCGGGGTCGCCGGCCTTGGGCTGATCGGCGGTTCTTTAGCCAAAGCGTACCGAAGCGAAAATCACACAGTTTACGGTTATGATATTGATGAATCCATATTCGGTTTCGCGAAATTAAGCGGAGCGATAAACGGCTTACTTGACGCAAGCACTTTAAAATTATGCGATATCCTGCTTGTCGCCGTAAATCCAAAAGACGCCGCTGAATATATGGAAAAATCCTCGCCCCATATTGATAAACATACGCTTGTAATCGACTGCTGCGGCGTTAAACGCTATATTTGCGGCAAATGCTTTCCGCTTGCGGCGCAATACGGCTTTACTTTTGTAGGCGGCCATCCAATGGCGGGCAGCCACAAGGGCGGATTTAAAAACAGCCGTGAGAATCTTTTTCGGGGAGCTTCCATGATTCTTGTGCCGCCTGTTTTTGACGATGCCTCTTTGTTCGGAAAGATAGAGGAACTGTTAAAGCCCGCAGGCTTCGGCAGTTTAACTTTTACCACGGCGGAAAAACACGATGAGATGATAGCGTTCAGTTCGCAGATGGCGCATGTTGTTTCAAACGCTTTTATCAAAAGCCCTTCGGCGGGCGGACACAAGGGATTTTCCGCCGGAAGCTACAAAGACCTTACCCGGGTTGCGCAGCTTAACGCCCAAATGTGGACGGAGCTTTTTATGAAAAACAGCGACAATTTAACGCATGAACTGGATATATTTATTAAAGAGATTTCACGTTACAGAGAAGCGCTCGCTGATAAAAACGAAGCGAAAATGACGGAACTGTTAATCGAAGGCAGTAATATCAAGGAAAAGCTGGATAAATAATGAAAACAATCAAAGTTAAAGCTTCCAAGACTTATGATATAAAAATCGGCTCAGGAATTCTGGATGATGCCGGCAGTCTTTTGAAAAAAACCGGCTCTGTTGCCGCCATTGTAACAGACGATATTGTCGCCCCTCTTTATGCGCAACGTCTTGAGCAGGCTCTTGCGCACGGCAAAACCCGCATTGTACGTTACGTTATCCCCAATGGAGAAGCTTCCAAAAACGCGGAACAGTTAGTGTCTCTTGTAAATTTTCTGGCAAAGGAAAAATTTTCACGCACCGACACAGTAATCGCTCTAGGCGGCGGCGTTGTAGGTGATCTCGCTGGTTTCGCCGCTGCGGTGTATATGCGCGGTATCGGCTTTATTCAGATACCCACTACCCTGCTCGCCGCAGTAGATTCTTCCGTAGGCGGCAAGACGGCGATTAATCTTGACGTTGGGAAAAATATGGCGGGGGCTTTTTACCAGCCTGACGCCGTATTATGCGACATTTCTTTACTTTCCACGCTTACACCCGAAGTCTTTAAAGACGGATGCGCCGAAGTTATAAAATACGGAGTTATAGCGGACAGAAAACTGTTCGATTCATTTGAAAAACCGATAAAAGATCAGCTTGAAAACGTCATCGCCCGTTGTGTGGAAATAAAACGAGATATTGTAGCGAAAGATGAATTTGAAAAGAGCGTAAGAAAATTTTTAAACTTTGGGCATACTGTAGGACACGCTATTGAGCTTTTAAGCGGATATAAAATTACCCACGGAAGCGCCGTTGCCGCCGGAATGGCGATTGTTACACGAGCGGCGGTTAAAATGAAAATCTGCGATGACTCATGCGGGCAAGGCGTAATAAAAACCTTACAGCGTTATGACCTGCCAATGAACACAACCTACGATGCGGCGAGCCTTGCCGAAGCCTGCCTTTCCGACAAAAAAAGAGACGGCGGTAAAGTAACAATGATCTTCCCCGAAAAAATCGGAAAATGCGTTATGAAAGACATAAAGGTGGAAGAACTGGAAAATGTAATACGGCTTGGACTGGAGGAGCGATCTTGAACATCAGGATTGTAAAGCCGGTACAGGGCGGCACGATATGGGCAATTGCCTCTAAATCCGCCGCTCACCGTTTATTAATCTGCGCCTCTTTAGCGGATAACGAAACATTTGTACGCTGTCAGGAACGTTCTCAGGACATTGACGCTACTGTCCGCTGTCTTGAAGCATTGGGCGTTGTTATCAGATACGAAGACGGCGGCTTTTATGTTGCTCCGTTAAAAAAGAAAGATTATTTAATAAGCCCTGCGAGCGGCGCTAAAAGCGAGCGCTCTTTAGACTGCGGCGAAAGCGGATCGACCTTGCGCTTCCTGCTTCCCGTCTGCGGCGCTCTGGGGGCAAAGATAAAATTCAACATGGAAGGCCGTCTTCCCGCCCGCCCTCTCACAGGCTTGTATGAGGAAATGACAGCTCACGGTTGTACTCTCTCCGAACAGGGACGCTCCCCTCTCGCTCTTTGCGGTAAATTAACAAGCGGCTCTTATTCCCTGCCGGGAAATATTTCTTCTCAATTTATAAGCGGAC
>Ga0268262_10002086_pt1 | contig 23581 bp, 23 predicted proteins | sample TergutNc150P3_FD_190354 | JGI IMG/M metagenome (GOLD analysis project Ga0268262, IMG submission 190354) | Nasutitermes corniger P3 segment gut microbial community from laboratory colony in Florida, USA - Nc150 P3 (SPAdes) (version 2) | ecosystem: Host-associated > Arthropoda: Insects >...
AGTCTTTAAAATATTTAGAAAGCATATCATCTTTGTTTCCGTGTAAAATTGAAACTCTGGCAGTTTCCGCAATTATGTTTAGTATTATTTCATTTTCCAATAATTCAGATTCTATATTGGCTTGCATATGAAAGAGGGCACTCTCCGCCTCTTTTCTCAAATGTTGCTGCTCCAATTCGCTTGTAAATAAATAACTTAAAGCGACCACTAATGCAAATGAGAGGAATACCCATACCTGCATATATACTTTGCCTACTAATGTACGTATCATTTGCATAACTCCATAAATTCTGTTGTTTTAGAAACCGCTTCTTCAAAATCGCTGTGCAAAAGGAGTTCTTGCAGAACATCCAAAAATTCTTTAGTTTGGAGAGACCATTGCATTGAAGAAAGCTCGGCAAGAATGCTCTTGGCTAGTTTCTTATCGTAATTTGTGCAGGCAGACCGGAATTCCAAAAGATGCGCTCGCAAATACACAATATCTTCTTTTTCGGGAACAATTGCATTTTTTTCAGATTCGGCTTCAAGTTTTTGAATTACTTCGCCAAGATCTTCTAAAAAAGCCCCTGTATCGGAAGATATAACTGCTCTATTGCCCGTGCTGCCTGCTGTCTCCAGCTTGCGCGCAACATTTGAAAGCTCTCTTTCGCCAATATTTGCCAAAGCGCTTTTTATGGCGTGGACATTGATGGTGAACAAGCGCAAATCATCATTTGTTGCGGTATCGATGTTCTTTGAGATGTCTCCCATAATTGGGAGCTTCTTTTTGGCATCGCGAATAAAGGCAAATAGCAAGTCGGGGTTTGCTTTGAAATCTATTTCTAGCGGGTTGATTTTTGAAACATTATACTTTTGGCGAGCTTCTGTTATAGCTTCTTGGCTCTGCTTGTCGCGAATATATTTGTTCAAAACGTAGTTCAATTGGCGAATATCTATGGGCTTTGAAATAAAATCATCAAAACCGCTTTTCAGCAATATTTCTGCCTGCCCAACAAGAGCATTCGCAGTGAGCGCAATAATGGGGGCGGTGTATCCCGAGTCGCGCATAATTTTCACCGCTTCCACACCATCCATTTTCGGCATCATCTGATCCATAAATACAACATCGTATATCTTGCCGCTTTTGATTTTTTCCACCGCTTCTATGCCGCTCTCGGCTGTGGCTATGGATAGCTTGTAAGGCTGCAATAAACAGGTGGCAACATAGAGATTGGATTCCACATCGTCCACAACCAGCACGCTGCCATAAGGCATTGGTTCGCGTTCAATTCGCACATTTTTTAGCCCTGAATCTTTCACAAAACGGGAATTTTGCAGATTTTTGACTAACTTTTCACCCAAAACACCGCTGCTCACAAATTTTTGCGGTATTTTTACATTGACAACCGTACCCTCTCCAACCTTGCTTTCAACGGAAATTTCGCCATCCATCATTTGGATAAGGAATTTCACAATGCTCATTCCAAGCCCCACGCCTTGAACAGCTCGGTTATATTCCAAGTTAAAACGGGCAAATTCCTCAAAAATTCTGCTTTTCTGTTCCTCGGTCATACCTTGCCCCGTGTCGCTTATGTTGAAAACAAGCGTAACATCGGAATCTTCGCTTTTCCGCTCGGAATTTACAGATAATTTTACTTTGCCTTTATTGGTGTATTTGAACGCATTTGTGAGCAGATTGTTCAAAATCTGTTTTATGCGCAACTCATCGCCAAATAGTTCCGTGGGTACATTCGGGTCCACATCAAGCTCAAAATCAATGGCTTTGTTGCTGAACTGAGCTACATTCAATTGCACCGTATCGTAAATCATGCTTGCGGTATCGTATTTATTTGGAATAAGCTCTAATTTGCCCACTTCCGCTTTTGACAAATCCAGAATGTCGTTTATTATATTGAGCAGCAAATTGGCAGAAGAATAAATTTTATTGAGAGCTTCCAGCGTTGGCGGCGGAAGTTGGTCATCTTCCAGTTGAATTTCTGTAATTCCAAGAATTGCATTCATGGGAGTGCGAATTTCATGGCTCATTTTTGCAAGAAACACGGATTTGGTTAAATTGGCAACTTCTGCTTCCGTTTGTTTCTTTGCCATAACCTTCAAATCGGTAATATCTTGCACCACTTCAATGTATCCAGATGTTTCGCCGTTCAAATCCTTTATCATTGCTATGTCAACTTGGTAGGATTTGTCTTCATTTGAAAAATATGTCTGTTTAAGCCCTCTTTTTGCGCACTCTATGCCGCAGTCAGGGGTATTGCATATATTGGATTTCCAGTTGCTACACGGTTTGCCCATAGCATCTTTATACGATATTCCCAAGATTTTTTCAACAGCCGTATTTATAAATGTCCATTTAGCATCTAAATCCGTCACTGTTATTGGGAGCGGTATGGCATTGAGAATGGAGTTATACCAATGAGCCATAGACTTGGATTTCTCATTTTCTTTGTGTATTTCGTTTAGCATTGCTTTAAATCCGCGCAAATCGCGTATATATCCTATTATAGTGGCTTCATCTTTATATTTAACGCGAACAAGCGTAATTTCGCACGGAAGAGGTTCGCCGTCTAATGTTTGGTGCATCCATTCAAACTGAGCGGAACCTTTTTCAAAAGCTTCATCTGTAAGCGCAATTACCCTCTCCCGCGATGATTTTCCATTTGGCTGGAATTCAGGCGAGAGTTCTTGAAACCTTTCAAGGCATTCTTGCCGACTAGACAATTTAAATAATTTAACGGCTTTCTGATTGCATTCTATAACATTGTAATTTCTATCAATCATAAGGTAGCCTAGTGGCACGTTGTCATAAATAACTTGCAAATGTTCATCTACCTCGTGTATTTTTGTGATTTGCAAGTTGCGGTGAATTGCATTGCTTATCATAAATCCGGTAGAGGTTAATATTTCCATTTCTTCTATTGAAAATTTGCGTTCAGTGTGGCAATCATCAATGCTGAAAAGTCCCCAAAATTCATCCTCTAAAAACAATGGGATTGCCACCATGGATTTCATTTCATAGTGATTCAAAAAATCTTGGTTGTTTGGCGACAAATCCTTTAGAGAAGAGTTTATGCATTCTTTGCGCATAAACAGATCTTTCCATTCTGGCCTATTGCCGTAGGGAATGCACATGCCAATTGGAATTTGCATTCGCCTTTTGCCAATTTCGCTGAGCCATTCATATTTGCGAACCAAACATAGCTCGCCATCAACCATTTCATTGCGCCAAATATGAACTCTATCTACATCCAAACATTGCCCTATAAGCTCAAAACTCTTGAGCAGTGAACTTTCAAAATCCTTTTCGTCATAATTATGTAGCAAAATAGAGGCTACTTGATTCGCCGTGCTTAACAAAAGCCCTCTATTTTTAATTTCATCCATCATCCGCTTTGTCTCTCTCAAATCTCGCATATAAGACATCAAAACAACTTCACTGCCAAGATCTGTGCGCACAAGCGTTACTTCGAAAGGCATAAGTTCGCCGCTTAGTTTTTGGTGCATCCATTCAAAAGTATAGTGGCCTTGGTCTGAGCTCCAAGCTCTAGCAGAAACCTCATTCAATTCATCGCGTGATAGTTTCCCGTTCAGTTGATATTTTGGCGAAATTTCCAAAAATCTTTTAACAAACTCTTGCTTGCTGGAGAATTCAAACATCTTGATAACTCTCAAATTGCATTCCATAATGTTTGTTTTTTTATTAAACATAATGCTGCCAAAGGGCGCGTTCTCAAATATTGCCCTAATCCGGTTTTCCAGCTTATTATTCACTGCGGTGATGCGCGACAGAAGCAGGCTTAAAATAACTGCCATTGTAAAGCCAAGCACAGAAAGGAATTTTGCCATTCCATTCAAGCTCTGGTTATACTCTTTGGAAGGTATTATAACGGCTAAGCTCCAGCCGTTTTCCAATTTCCTAACAAAACCAATGGACTGATTGCCCTTGAAGTCCATCACTTTGCGTTCAGAAACTGCTATGCCTTGCCTTAAATCTCTTTCAATGGAAATACCGTCATTCAATTGCCTAAGCGATTTACCCAAATACGAAGGGCTGGGATGAGCGATGATTTCAAATTGCTTGTTGAACAATATGCTATAACTGCCATCGGTTAAGTGAACATTGGCTGCATATTCTTTAATTTTATCCAGCTTCAAGTCTAGGCAAATTATGCCCAGAGGCTTGCCGCTATCATCCATAATTCTGCGTGAATAAGTGATAATGGGTACGCCCAAAGAAGCATCAATATATGGTTCTGTAACTGCAATGCCTCCATTGGCTTCAATAGCCGCTTTAAACCAGGGGCGTTTCTCATGCTCATAGTCTTTTGCAGGCATCCACTCAACACCGGCATGAACCTTTCCGTCATAAGCATCAAAAATGCCATAAGTATCGGCAACTTGCGATAAAGAACCTCCGTGGATAGCCGTATATTCAGTAACTCTTTTCAAATACCAAGACATTTTCTCAAAAGTTTCGCCGTTAGTTATCATTTTGCGAACTGTTTCCGAAGTTATCGCCATAAAGGTTTTAAGTTCTGCCAAATCTGCATCTATTTTTATTATGGTATTGTCCAACGCATTTTCGGCATCTTGCTTTAAATGCTTTCTTTCCGACTCGCTCACAAAAACGTAACTTGCGCCAACGACCAAAGCAAAAGCAAGGAATACAAGAATCACTTGCCAATGCGATAATATGCGTTTATACTTCATTACCATTTTTTTCTGTATCCATAAAACGTTCATGAACCTTACAAAACACTTCTACTATTTTAGGGTCAAATTGCTTGCCAGATTCAGACTTTATTATTTCCGTAGCTTTTTCGTGCGCAAAAGCTTCTTTATACACCCTTTTAGAGGCAAGTGCATCGTAAACGTCCACCAAAGCCAAAACTCTACCCAAAATAGGAATCTCTGTTCCTTTAAGCCTATGCGGGTAGCCTGTGCCGTCCCAATGCTCGTGGTGGTAGCTCGTGAAAGTTTTTGCATCTTTCCAAAAACTATCTTCATTTGTTCTGCTTATGATTTTATCTATGATATGTTCGCCCGCGCTTACGTGTTCCTTCATAATTTCATATTCTTCATCGGTCAGCTTACCTGGTTTATTCAAAATGGAATCTGGAATGGCTATTTTGCCTATATCGTGCAAACGTGCCGAAGAAGCTACCAACTTTGGATTCCATTCGCCTATTTCATCCATATACAGTTTGAATTCCTGCATAGCTTTTATCAGAATTTCAGTTTGAACCGTGGTTCTCTCAATGTGCCCGCCAGTTGAGTGGTCGCGACTTTCAACAACATCTGCCAAAATAGAGATAATGTTTTCGTATAAAGATTCTATTTGTCTTGTTCTTTGCTCCAAATGCTCTGTTCTTTCACGGATTAGGCTTTCCATGTCTAGGTGCATTTTTATGCGGGTTAGCAAAACAAGCGAAGAAAAAGGTTTGATTATGAAATCTATAACGCCGGAATGAAAACTGCGAGCCTCCACCACAGAATCTGAATATCCCGTTAAGAATATAACCGGTATATTGGCGGTTTTCTCGTTTTTCTTCAATATGCGGAGCGCAGCGTGACCGTCCATTTCAGGCATAGAAATGTCTAGCAATATCAGATCTGGCGTCATTTTTTCCAGCATAGAAAACATCTTTGCGGCAGAAGGCAGAGTGATAACATAGTACTGGTTCTCCAATACCTCTTCTACCTTAGATAGGCACGTATCGCTATCATCAACTACAAAGATTGTTTTCATTGATCAGGGTAATATAGGAAAATTGTTTTCTAAATTACCCCTATATGCACAATGCAAAGTTCATAGTTCCTAATGCTTTTACTAGCCTTAATTTTTTACTGGGGGTAGCTTCTATATGCTGGTCTGCCAGCTTGCTTACAAGCCAAAATGAACCTAGCGTGGTTATGGGGGCGCATTTCATAATTTTTTGCGCATTGTTAGACAAATTAGACGGTTTTGCCGCCCGTGCTTTTAACGCAAGCTCGGAATTCGGGGCTCAGTTTGATAGCCTTGCAGATTTAATAGCATTTGGCATAGCGCCAGCCTTTATGATAATGTTCGCCTATAAAGATATATTGCCAATTTGGTATGAATCGCACAAACTTGCCATATTTGCCGGAGCTGCTGTTTATATGGTATGCGCTGCCATGAGGCTCGCCAAATATAATGCAATGGACAGCGATTCCTACCCTGACTATTTCTCTGGAATGCCATCAACTTTTGCCGGAATTGTAAATGCCTTGGTTGTAATTTTGCTCTGCAAATATAAATTCTTTGATTCTTGTCCAGATATCCTCTACATTCCCCTTGTAATTATGCTTGTCACCAGCATACTTATGGTTAGCCCCCTGTTTCTTGCAAAACTTAAAAAAAGAAAAAGCAATATTATAAATGCTGTGCAAGTGCTAAACATAGCGGGAGCTTATATTGCGGGCTTTGCCATGATTTTTCCCGAATATTTAATGGCTTTGGTGCTGATATATTTTATCATAGGTTTTGGTCACGGAATAATAAACCGCAACAAAATAACAGCTAAGGAGGCTTAATGGAAGCCGAAACCTCAAGCGATGCTTTGTATTATATATGGTTTGCCGTTCTAGTAGCTTTTTTGGTGATTTTATTTGTTGCAAAATTTAAATTCGATAATACCTTTGCCAAAAGGCAAGAACGCCGCCGAATGCTCATATATTCAAAAATAAAGCTCTCACCATCCGATGAAGGGCAAAATAGGGCACTCAAAATAAAAAGAATCAGAGATTTGAGATGATTTTAACAGAATTCGCGCCTGCAAAAATAAATCTTTTTTTATCCATAATAAACAAAAGGGAAGATGGCTACCACAATATTGGCACTATGTTCCACACCGTGAGTTGCGGAGACATCCTTTTTGGCGAGGAAGACAGCAGCGGCAAAATTTCCATTTCTTACAATAACCCTCAAGAATATTCGCCAGAAAAAGACTTGGTTTGCAGAGCAGCCGTGAAACTAAAAGAAAAGCACAATGTTTCAAGCGGAGTTCGTTTCTATTTGGAAAAAAATTTGCCCTTGGGCGCAGGGCTAGGCGGCGGAAGCTCCGATGCCGCCGCAGCGCTTAGGCTTTTGAACAAATTATGGAATTTGAACGCAAGTTCAGAGGAACTGGAAGAAATAGGGGGAGGCTTGGGTGCCGACATTGCCTTTTTTGTGAAAGGCGGAGCGGCACTCGCAACAGGAATTGGCAATATTTTAACTCCGCAAAATGCAATAGAAGACGATTGCTGCATAATTTTAGCTACGCCCAAATGCGTAGTCCCAACAGCCGATGCCTATAAAGACGTTATCCCCGCTGGCAACCTACCTTGGCAAAACTTTTTGAAAACCACAAACCCCCTAGACAATTTGCACAATCAATTTGAAGAAACCATTCTTAAAAAATATCCACTAATAAATTTCTTAAAGCAAAAACTAAATGCCTGCGGAGGCAAATCCCTTCTATCCGGCAGCGGAGCCAGCGTTTTCTCCATATTTGCTTCCTTGGAAAACGCGGTGAATGCTTATGAGATGGTTAAGGGTGAGTGTAGGTTTTTGAGGGTGGTGAAATTGTCTGAACCCCGATTGGCAGGATTTTAGGATTTACCAGAATAATGAAAAATGCCCATCTATAAAACCTTTACCAAATGTCTGTTATACTTATTTGCCCGATTTCGTATTTATGCTCTAAGAATAGGCGGGGTATTTCAAGGAATATTTTTCATAAAATCATTCGTTTTTATCTGCATCTTTGAAAACGCAAACAGTTTCTTCCCCAAGTCTTTGAGCGATGCTCCTATGTGATATGTGTCATCGTCAATCAGCATAAACCTATCGTGTGCTTTTGCGTATGTTTTCGCTGTAATTTGTGGATATTGCGAATTGTGTTTTTGAAGGTCTAGTTGCAGTTGTTTTGATATTTGGTGTGTGTAAATCGTTGCCGATACTCCGCTGTTTCTCTTGGAAAGCAATGTCAGAACACTTTCATCTACATAATTGTCAATGAGAATAATTGATTTTTTCGCTTTCTTTACCAAGTTGCAGACAAAAGCGTAAGCATCAAAAATCTGTCCGTCATAGAAAATGCCTTCAAGAGGTGGCATAGATGATTTTATGAAAATATCAATTTTCTTTTCTGTTTCAGTAACACGGTTTTCTAAGCGGTCAAAACGCTGGTTTATGGCGTAGCCACGAAGTAGATAATCTTTTAGAATGCCATTAGCCCAAATCCTAAATTTCGTTGCGTTAGTGGAATTAACTCTATATCCAACGGAAAGAATAGCATCCAAATTGTAAAACTTTGTTTTATATAGTTGTTTTCCGTTGCTACCCATGTGTGCAAAAATTGCACATATGCTATTTTCAAGTAATTCACCTGATTGTAAAATATTCTTTAAATGTTTGGAGATTACCGTTCTATCCACGCCAAATAATGTTGCAATTTGTTCTTGCGTAAGCCAAACTGTTTCGTTTTCCAAATGTACTTCTAATTTCAATGTGCCATCTGGCTGATACAGCACGAGTTCGCCTTTGGTTTCTTTTCTGCCCATAACGCTATCTCCAAATTTTGAGGTTTGTTAGGGCGACTGGAAAGTAGGTGAAGAATATTCCCTAATGGGATGAATGTAGAAAATTTCTTTTGTCTGAACCAGAATTTTTAGAATTTTCAGTATTAAAAGAATGAACCTCATTTCTTGGCTTTATTCTGGAAATTCTTTCATTCTGTGAATTCTGGTTCAGACAATAATAATCTTGTAAAATTGTATATTCATTTGTATGATTAAGAAACGACATTGCTAACTGCAACGCCACTGCGACCACCCTGAGGGATAAGGTTTAAATATGGAAGCCATAATGTGCAAAAATAGAAAATTATAAAAACTCATTCTTAACTTCCACATATTTTTTCGCACTCCACTCGCAGTGCTTAATTTCATCTTCTGTCAAATCACGGACTCTCCGTGCTGGGCTTCCGGTTATTAGGGAATGAGGTGGGAATTCTTTGCCGCTGGTCACAAGTGCGCAGGCTCCAACAATGCTGTGGTGACCAATTACAGCTCCGTCCATAACGCAAGCTCCCATGCCAATTATGCAGTAATCCTCAACTGTGCAAGCGTGGATAATGGCATTGTGACCAACGGTGACTCCCTCACCTATAACCACGCCTTTGTCGCTTGCCAAATGCACCGTTGAGTTGTCTTGAATGTTTGAGTTTTTGCCAACTTTTATGCTGTTTATATCTCCACGCAAAACCGCATTGTGAAAAATGGAAACATCATCCGAGAGTTCCACCTCGCCTATAACGCGGGCACCCGGAGCTATAAACACGCCCTTGCCAACAACGGGATTCTTTCCTTGAAATGCGTAAATTCCTTTCATCTTCTCCTCTTCTGTTTCTTTTCCTCTCTGTCCAGAGTTAAAAAACCCAGTTGCTTAACGCCTGCAACTTGAACCAAAGACACAACTTTCATAACAATGCCATAATGCACAGACGAATCGGCATTTATCACCACCGGCATATCGTCTTTCCAAAGCGACTTGAAAATATCATCAAAGTCGCCGATGGGCACTTCCATATCTTCAATGGAAATTTTTTCTTTTCTGTCTATGGAAATTTTAAGCATCTTTTTCTGTTCCAATGTAGGTGCTTCGGCATTTGGCAAATCCACCTTTATGCCCTGGCTCATAAGAGGGGCAGATATTAAGAAAACTATCAAGATGGCAAAAACCACATCTATCATGTTGGTCAAGTTCATCTCTTGGTTAAGCGATTTTCCGCGGCTTCTTTTCATAATTATCTTCTGGATATCTCTCTTTCTGAGAAAGCTTTTTCTATGGCGAGCAAATCACCGCGCTTGAATAAACCGAGCAGGCGCGAGGCAAAATTGTAGTAAAAAATTTCTTGGCGGCTATTGCGCGAAACAAAGTAGTTATACGCAATGGAGGCGGGAATTGCCGCAAGCAAACCGGCAACGGTGGTCACCAAAGCAACCGCTATGCCCGGAGCAACAACGCTCAAATCTGCCGAGCCGTGCATTCCAATTTCGTAAAAAGACTGCATAATGCCCCAAACTGTTCCAAAAAGCCCAAAAAATGGCGAAACATTGGAAGCCATTGCCAAAAAAGAAAGTTTGCCATCATCTGCCAACCTACACGCTTCTACCTCGCGCTGCATGGTATCTTCCAGCATTTCCGAGCGCGGACCAAGAGTTTCAACGCTAACAAAGAGGCTTAAATTTCTCGCTTCTTCAAGTACAGCATCTGTTATATCTCTGAGCGGGCATTTAGGCGATGCCACAGAAACATTCTCAACTTCCGTAAAATGGTTTATGCGTTCAAAATTTTTGTAAAAACGAATATTTGAGAACATTTTGCTTTTAAGGGAAAGGAATTTTGTTATTATTATTCCCCAAGCAAAGAGCGAAAAACAGGACAAAATCAAAAGCACGGCTATGGTAACCGGGTCGCCCAGCGACATTTTTATTATTTCAAAGGTGGTTTTCATGGGGGGTAACTTAGAAAATTTCGCATTTCCTTGACAAACTCCCTGAATTTTTCTATATTTAAAGCCTATGAAAAGGACTTTTCAACCTCATAACCGCAAACGTGCCAACAAACACGGCTTTAGGCACCGCATGGAAGACCGCTGGGGTCGCGACGTACTTAGCTCGCGCCGCTCCAAAGGCAGAAAAAGGCTCACCGTAAGTGATGAGCTGTACAAAAAATAACCGCAAAGACTAGTTTTGGGCACGCTTAGGGATTTTCGCTTTCCATCGGAGGATTCTTATAATGCTGTGGCATCTAAGGGCAAAAGGCTGAGGCTCGGCTTTTTAAGCCTAAAAATTATGCCTGCCCCCGATGACTGCAATAGATTCTGCTTTGTTGTCAAAAAAAAGAGCGGAAACGCTGTTTTTCGCAACAAATGCCGCAGAATTTTGCGCTCCGTGCTTTTCAGGGAGGCAAAAAACTTCAAATCGCCCGTTTGGATTATGGCTATTGTTGATATGAGCCATACAAATGCAAATTGGAAGGTTTTGAGGGAGGATGCCGGAAAGCTGGCAGTTGAATTATGCTGATTAAACTCATAAAATTATATCAAAAAGTGCATCCGGCTTTTTTTCGCGGGTGTTGCAGGTTTCACCCAACCTGCTCAAATTATGCCATAGAGGCATTGGAAAAGCACGGCTTGATAAAAGGCATTTTGCTCTCAATCTGGCGAATCTTGCGCTGCCAGCCCTTTTGCAAAGGCGGCTATGACCCTGTTCCGTGAAAATTCTATCTTTTTAACAATGCACTTTAATAAAACATTCATTATTTGCATATTTTTTTGCTCGATGCTGTTTGCCGCAGATAGAAGCCCTACTATTTCCGTTTTGTCATTTACGGACAATAATCAGGCGGCTGCAAGCCAAAGCTATGGAAAAGTTGTAGCCGTTATGTTTGAAACTCATTTGCGAAACGAAACCAATTTCATTGTGCTTGAACACGGTAGCTCAAAAAAGGCAGGAGCCGTGCTATCTGGCGAGGTTTCTGTTATCGGTCCCATTATCCAAATTGATGCAAAACTAATTTCTGCCGATACCAAAGACGTTATAGTTTCGGAATATGCGCAGGTAAATTCGCAAGCAGAGCTCAGAAAAGAAATATCAAGGCTTGCAAAAGCCATAGAAGACAAATACCTAAGGCAATGGATGGGGGATTTGCAGATTACCGTTTTGCCAACGGAAGGCGAGGTGTATTTGAATGAGCAGTTTATGGGAAAATCCAATCTCTTAAAACCGCTCCGCATCAACAATTTGCTGGAAGGCAAGCACGCCTTGCGAGTGCTTGCGGGCGGCTATCAAAAATATGAGCAGGATATACGGATTGAACCTAGAACTCTGCAAAATGTCCAGGTTTCTTTGCAAAGCTTGCCAGGCAGCCTTCGCATTGAAAGCGAGCCTTCCGAAGCCGATGTTTACATAAACGGGCAAAATATGGGAAAAACTCCGTATAACTTGGCATCCATAGCTCAGGGAAACTACAACGTAGAACTTAAAGCAGAAAATTTTGAACCCTTAAAGCAAATAGTGAAAATTCAATCCGGTCAGCTTTCCGAGCTAAAACCTAAAATGAAAATAATCTCCGGCTCTCTGCTGGTGGAAAGCTCTCCTGCTGGTGCGCGGGTTTTTATGAATGAAAATTTTATGGGCACAACCCCCATTCTTTTGGAAAACGTAAACCCCGGCATAGTCTCAATGAATTTGCATTTAAAAGGATATTCCCAGTATAAAGAAGACGCAAAAATTTTGCCGGGCAAAAAAACAGGCGTATATGCAAACATGAGCCGGCAAACAGGAAAACTAACCGTGGTTTCTTCTCAGCGCGAGCTTTCTGTTAAAATAGAGGGAGAGAGCAAATCGCTTTTAGATGCTCCTTTTCACAAGCAGATATTAAATGCAGGGTACTATAAAGTAACCGTTTCCAAACCAAAATATTACGACAATGAATATTCCATATATATAAAACCAGACGAAGAATTTCGCCTGTCTGCGGAGTTGAAGCTGAAACCAGGGAAAATATCCTTTGTCAATGCAGGCAAGGTGCCCACAGATGTTTTCATAGACAAGGAATACAAGGGAAAAGCGAGCGGAATGAGCTTGGAAGCTCCAGAAGGCGAACACGAAATTTTGCTGAGAAACTGGTTCAGCGAAAAGAAATTCAAAATTCAAATTCAGGCAGATAAAACCGAAGAAATATCCTTGCAGGAATTCACGCAAAATTCATCATTTTCGTGGTGGGGAGCCTTGGGCGCTGCTTTAATTGCCATTCCTATTTATGTGTCGGGGCAAAGATGAAAAGAATTTCAAAATTGCTTTTGTTTTTGCTGCTGTTACTTTTCTCAAAAGGCTTTTGTGCTCATTTAACGTATTATGGTCCAAGCGGCTATATCTTTGTGCCAGATGGTTTTATAGCAAGCGACTGGAAATACACGGGATTTACAGGGGGAGAGCTGGTCAGTTTGCAAAGCGTGCGATTGTATCCAAAATATTTGGCTTTCAGGTCTTCTTTTTTTGACGATAAACTGGAAGTTTCGCTCTCATCTGCATACTCGTTTGTGGGAGACGATGGCTATGAGCCGCAAAAAGTCGCGGATGGTTTGTTGCCCATTGTTCCTTCAATAAAATGGAGCATAGCAGATAAAAACGGTTCTCTGGTTCGCGTAGGTTATTCCGCAGGTTATGTGTATGCTTATGGAGTGTATTTTGGCATAAGCTCAAACTTTCCCAGCTTGCCCGTTTTGCAGCCAGAATTAACGCTTGCGGTTAGCTTATGGACAGAGCGCGGATTTGGTATGCTAGGTTCCAGGCTACGAACCGCAGATTTACAAGGAAATCCTTTGCCGCTCGCATTCACCGCAGAAGCTGGCTGGGCAAGCTCAATGAATTTAGTAGGCAGAACGGAGGAATCTTTCGTAGCTTTTGGCACCGAGTTTGATTTGGGAAAGAATTTAACTTTGATGGGCGCTTACCGCAGAGACCCAACGATATACTACAATTTTGACAAAAACGGCAACAAAGAAAGCGAAAAGGCGCACCAAAACACAAGCGGAAAATGGAGCCTTAGGCTGGAATTTCATTTTGACGGCATTAAAAACGCAGGAGGGAAGGAGCCATGAGATTTTCCCGCCTGATTGTGATTTTTGCGCTTACTTTTTCCTTTGCCTTTGGGGTTGAGAGAATTGGAATGCCTATTTCGCCTTCGCTTTGGGATTCGTATTTGCCCAGCTCCAAGCACCCGTCTTACGCTTCCAATTTGGGAGCTTTGCAGGAAGGTCGCTTGACATTTGGATTTCAAGATATGGATTTAGCTCATTTGTCGCTTTCCGTTCCGGGGCTTCAAATTATTTCTGCCAACACAAAATGGCGCACCAAAGCAGATCAGGAACGCTGGTATTACGATCCGCAGCACGCTTATTTTGCAGAATACGGTTATTACCGAGATTTTTTCCTTGTTGCTGGAGGCTGGAGGCTTTCAAACGCGCTTTCGCTGAACAACTGGGACCTCGGAATAGGTGGAACCTTCAAGAATATTTCCGTTGAAGACGAAGACGAGAAAAAATTATGGAGAGTTTACTGGATAGGCGGAAGTTTTTCCATGTCCATAAACTCCCTGCTGTTTTCTGGTTCTTGGGATAAATACGAGCAGCGTTATTTGCTAGCATACTGCGATCCCGGCAATTGGCAAACCGGAATTGAATTTTATCAGAATTTAAAAGGCAACTCCGCTTTCGGTGTGCAACCCGGCGCAGAACTGACTTTCTACGAGAGCCTAAAAGTTCACGGCGGAATGCGCTGGCAATTTGCCGAAGCCGTTCAAAACGAGTTGCTGAAAAGGGTGGAGTTCATGCTAAACTTCGGCATGAGCCTAAGATTCAGACCCTGGCGAGCAGAAACAGACCCGCAATGGATTAGCAGTTTTGTATCTCCGCTAGGCACAACTCTATTCTACGACTGGGAACTTTCATTTGACTCCACAGTAGATATGGAATACGGAGCTTATAGCTGGCTGATTTCCGTGTCTAAGTGGTTTTAATGAGCCAACCGACTATCCACGTATTCCTTGTCTTCTTTTTTCATAGAACCGTTTTTCTCTAAAACATAAGTCAAGGCTTCAAAAGCACTACTCAAATGAGCAAAATCGTTATATTTTAGCTCATTTATTTGACCATTTATAGTTATCCTCAGTTCATTTACAGAGGCTTCAACGCCGTCTATTCGCCTATTTGTGGTTGCCAATTCGCTCTTTATGGAAGCCTCAACACCATCTATTCGCCTGTGTACAGACGTTATAGATGTTTTAAGCCACACAAAACAGCTAAAAATGGACACTAGCGTTGCCAGTGTTCTCACATTTCCTGTGCTAAATATTGTGTTCAAAATGCTTTCCATAGCAATACCTCCTTTAAAGATACAAAATTATTGCTGCCACCACAAGGTCTAACCTTTTGTTTTTTCATAGAAACCTCCATCTCTTGTTTCTACTTACTTAGACGTAACTTTTGGGAAAAAAAATCCTAAAAAGTGAAAAATGCAAACACTTGTTTGCAAAAATGTGCATTTTTTTGTCTGGAACCCCGATTCACCCGATTTTTGGGATTTTCCCGATTGCGAATATCATTGCTTGAACGGCTGAGTTCAATAACGGTAAATGTCGCACAAGCAACAGGCACATTCACCGCCCCAGCGGCACTGAGCACAACATACACCCCAACCCTCAAACTAAGCGATGTGCCCCCGCCAGCAAACTACGCCTGGGTCACCCCAGCAACAACCATAACCGCAGCAGGAAACAACCAACCATTCCCGGCAAAATACACCGACCCAAGCGGCAACTACTTGGCAGCAAACGGAAATATCACGGTAAACGTAGCCCAAGCCACGGGCTTGGAAAATGACGCTCCCCCAGTCCGCGAAATATCAGCCTCAAACACCAACCCCCACCAATACGACCTAACCCTATTAGCCTTCAAGCAAAAAGACCACGGCGCCCAAACCTACGAACTAGGAGAACTCAAAGGCACCACCAGCATCCTAGCCGCCAAACCCTCGCTCGGCACAGACGGGCACACCATAACATACACAGGCACAGGCAAAGAAACTGGCGAAGCAACCCTTGAAATCATCGTAAAAAGTGCCAACTACACCAACACCACCGCCACAATCACCTTCAAAGCAACCAAGAAAGAAGAAGTAACCATAGGCGGCATAACCCTAGTCCCCACCTACGCCCACGACGGCACCCCCAAAAGCGGCTACGATGGCACCCCAGCCGGCACCAACGCATCAACCGGAGCCCCCTACACAGGCGAATTCCTCATAGAATGGGCAGGCACCAACCTCCCCCAAGGCACAACGCCACCCACCCAACCCGGCGAATACACCGTAAAAATCTCCCTAAAAGACCCCAACTACACCGGAGTATGGAGCAAACAATTCACCATCACCGAACCCACCGACCCAATCCGCCTACCGCAAGTGGCAAGCAACCCAATACGCATAAAAGCAATATCCAACGCAATTATGCTAGAAAACTTGCCGAGCAACGCGAAGGTAGAAGTGTACAACCTGCAAGGCAAACGCATATATTCAGCATATCCTGAAAATCCTCAAATCCTGAGAATCGGGGTTCAGACAAAAGGAATGTATATAGTAAAAGCAGGCAACCAAACCCTGCGTGTAGCGGTGAAATAAAAATCGCCCCTCCCAAGAGGGGAATTTCTATATTTCCCCCAATGCCTGTAATTCACGCCGATATAGAAACATTTGAGCAAATTGTAATAAATGGCTCTGCGGAAAAAGCCATTGCGGTTGCATTTGAGGCATCGCCCGCGTTGGAAAAACTAGCCAGCGAACTGAAATTCACCATAGCAAAGCTAGACCCCGAAGACCCAAACAACCAGCAACTTGCAGCTTATCTGCGACTAAGTGCGTTAAGTGACATTCGCATTTTCAAAAGCAAGCAAATAGTTGCCAACATAAACGGAGCACTTCCCGAAGCGGAGCTAAAAAAATTGCTTTTGCCGTTTTTCCTAACAGAAGAAGAAAGCCTGCTCCTAAATGCCGAAGATAATTTGAATTTGGGTCAAGCAAGCACGGCTATAAAAATTCTGCAAAAATTATTTGAGAAAAATGCGAGCAACAAAAAAGTTTGCTATCTACTGGCAAAAGCCAAAGTGATGACTGGCAAAAAAGAAGAAGCAAAAACTTTATTGCAAACCATAAAAGAAGGCGATGATTTTTACAACGAATCAAAATCCCTCTTAGAACTAACAGAATTTTACGAAGATACAAAACCCCCCTACGACAAGGCTTATAAATTGGCATCTCAAAACAAATACAAAGAAGCCCTGGATTCCTTTTTAGACCTCATTGAAAACAAGCAAGACAAAGAGGGCAAAGCGAAGAAAGCGATGATAACTTTGTTCTCCGTTCTTGGTCCCAAGCACGAGCTAACTTGGGAGTATAGGGCTAAGTTGAATAGGTTGATTTATATTTAATATATTATGCTGAATGAGCCAGCTCTCCTTCAAATTATTCTGCATAGAAAAATATGCCGATAAAAAGCATATCCCCAGCAATGAGGTGTATAAATTATTTGAAAGCAAAGGCATTTTGCAAATGCTAGACGAAGACTATGATATTCTGCACGGGCACGGCTTTGACTATATATTATGCGACATTGAGAAAATTTTGGAGAACAAACTATGATACTTTATCACGGCGGAACTGATATTGTGAAAGAGCCAAAAATCATTTTGAATGAGCAAGGCAGAGATTTTGGCTTTGGTTTTTACGCAACTGGCATTTATGAGCAGGCTTTGAAATGGGCAAAGCGACAAGCACGTATTCGCCAAAAGCAAGCAATTTTGAATGTATATGAATTTGACGAGGACAAGGCGGCAAAAGATTTAAATTTTAAAAGATTTACCGATTATTCCCTTGAATGGCTTGAATTTATTGTGAATAATAGAGCAAATTTGCAATTTAGGCACAGTTTTGATATTGTTTTTGGAAAAATAGCCAATGACGATGTTGGAGAGACAGTTCAAGCCGTTGTAGATGGGCTTATGCCTCTTGATTTTGCTTTGCAAAAACTAACTTTTATGCAGGCAAATAATCAGTATGCTTTTTGTTCAGAGAAGTCTTTATCTTATATAACTTTTTCTAAATTTCAAGTAGTGGAGTAAAAAAATGTCGCACGGAACGATAAGAGCTATAACACTGAAAAAAACTATGCAAATCATAATGGAGCATTTTAATTGCACTGAAAATGAAGCCTTGAAAAAGTTTTACGAGTCTCATATAGGAGAGTGCTATGCAGATGACAGCACTGGGCTATATGGGCAAAGTGCTTTTTATATTGCCAGTTTGTTTTTGAATGAACTCCCAAGCACGAGCTAACTTGGGAGTATAGGGCTAACACAACGTGCTCAGTCCCGCAAGCAACGAACACTGTACAAGTAGCTTTTATTGTAGTAGCTACTATTCACATCCGCACAACCGCTGGTCATACGCCAGTAATAGGCATCGCCAACACTGTACTCAGTGGAAGTCCACCAATTGCCACTGTAGCCAATATTGCTGAAACTGCCATCACCGCCAGGCAAAGCCGAAAAGCCCAAAACATTCGTTCCATTGCCATCTTCGTTCCAACCGCTTGATGCTTTGAGTTTTTTTCCTGCAATTTTATCGCCACCTACGAAATTCACAAGCTCTTTCCATTCTTTATCACTTGGCAAATGCCATCCGCTTGGGCAAGCTGTCTTAGCCGTTTCCCAGTCATAAAGCCGACCATATTTTTGTCCGTTGGCAGGATCGTTATAGTAACATTTGCTACCTGCCGCTTCGTAATTCAAGTTCTCTGCCATCCAAGTCTGCTTGCCTATGGTTACCGTTTTATAGGTTTTCCCATCCCTTGTATCGGTAAAAGAACCTAACAACAATTCCTGTGCTTCGCTATTTTCGCGTACACATTCTTGTTCTTCTCTATTTTCTCGTAAACCATCTTTTTCTGCTATTTTTTTTACATAGTTTCTAATTTCCACAATTAATGAAAGGGAATGCCATACACAAATGTTTATAAACATTCCAGCAAAAGCTCCAATTACTAAACCTACTGAGAGATAGTCGTCTCTGATAGATTTCCCGATATATGCACCACCTATTACACAAGCAATAAGAGTAATCCACATAATTACTTCCAAAGCTGCGGATATAATGTTATTAACGAAGTTTTTCATATCTTTATTCTCCTTTTTGGTTGAAATGAAAATTTTTGAGCAAGGGCAACCACGATGAGTTGCCAGCAAGATTCAGAATAAGGGGGGGGGGGCAAATAGGGCAAGCCTGCCCAGCGAGCATTCTTGCGTTTTTGGTTGGTTGAGAACTAAATTAGCCATTCTAGGTAGTAAATATACAATTTTTTTTGGAAAAGAGGAAAAAAATCTGCAAAATTGGGAAATTTTGTTAAAATAGAGCTTGTGGGGGAGGGTCTTGACCAAAAGTTTAATTAAATCGCCTTTTTAACTATCCGCTCTGGGAGTTTTTTCTCCATTGCATTAAATAGGCTGTAATTGATTAATCTCTCCAAATTTTCTGTTTTAGACATTTTCGCAGTGGATTTAAAATAATCCAAAACCTCGTTTGGCACACGAATGGTTATAGGAGTGGTCAATTTCTTGTAAAAGGGATTTTCCAATGTTTTCCCTGAACGAAGAACTTTTTTCTGTTTCTCTGTCATTTTGAACTCCTTTGAATAAGGTTGCTAAGATATTTGCTTTTCTCATTTCTCAAAGCCTTTCTAGCTGATATTATACGATAAGTCTCCGTATTTTGAGGATCCTTTTCACAAAATACAACTAGTAACACATTATGTTTAATAGAACGCCCTAACAAATGAAACCGTTCCTCTGTTTTTGAATGGGCAGAATCATATTCCAAAATGGCAAATTTGTCGCTGAACACAGTTTTTGCCTCTGAAAAAGCAACCTTGTGTTTGCTGATATTAGCCAATTCTTTACTTACATTCCATTCAAACTTCATCTTTTGAAAAATAGAAACTTTACAATGCAATTCTTTCTAATTTCTCCACGTGCATATCTCCCTTCTCCCTTCTCGCGAAAAATCCCTGCAACGCCTCCACCCTTGGGTGTTCAGCGGCGCAGTGGATAAAGTGAATGGAAATCCAAAACTTGGCGATACGGTTGAAATTGTTGATAGCAAAGGCAATTTTTTGGCTTGGGGAGCATATTCTCCAAATTCGCAGATAAGGGCAAGGGTTTGGAGCTTTGACGAAAACGAAAAAATAGATAAGGATTTTTTTGTACGCAAGTTAAAGCGATGCTTGGAGAGCCGCAGGGCTGTGGGCTTTGAGCCAAATGGAGCAAATGCGTTTCGCTTGGCGAATGCGGAAAATGATTTTTTGCCAGGTTGCATAATTGATTATTATGCGGGTTACTTAAGCGTTCAGTTGCTCTCCGCTGGATGGGAAATTTTCAGGGATATTTTAGTTGAATGTTTAATGGAAATTTTCCCCGATTGCAAAGGGATTATTGAGCGTTCAGATAGCAATGTTCGCATAAAAGAGGGCTTGGAGCCGCAGGTGAAAATTTTAGCTGGGGAAATTCCTCAACACACGATTGAAATAGAAGAAAATGGGCTTAAAATTTTGGTTGATTTGCACAGCGGTCACAAAACTGGTTATTATTTAGACCAGAGAAATGCTAGGAAAAGAATTGGAGAGCTTGCAAAAGACAAACGTGTTTTGAATTGTTTTTGCTATACCGGCGGCTTTGGCTTGTTTGCCGCCAAGGGTGGCTCAAAATATGTTAGGCAAGTTGATGTTTCTGTTGCCGCTCTTGAACTTGCAAAGCGAAATGCCTCATTGAACGGCTTGGAAAGTGCGGAAATTGAATACGCAGAAGCAGATGTATTTACTTATTTACGCAAATGCAGAGACAAAGGCGAAACCTTTGACCTCATAATCCTAGACCCGCCTAAATTTGCAGAATCCACAAGCCAAGTGGAAAAGGCGGCAAAGGGCTACAAAGACATTAACCTGCTGGCTATTAAACTGCTTGCCCCAAGCGGAATGCTTGCCACATTTAGTTGCAGCGGGCATATAAGTGCCGAATTATTCAAAAAAATAGTGGCAGATGCCGCAGTTGATGCAAAACGGCAAGTGCAGATTTTGGAGAACTTTAGTCAAGCACAAGACCACCCTGTGCTAGGGTCATTCCCAGAGGGAATGTATTTAAAAGGGTTGCTTTTATTTAGTGGCTCCGAGCAGATTTGAACTGCTGACGCACGGATTTTCAGTCCGACGCTCTACCAACTGAGCTACAGAGCCGTGGGTGTAAATATAGTAAAATTTGAGGACTTTGTCAATGGAATACTGGCTTTTTCCTTGAACTCCACCTCTATGCTCCCCATCTCAGAGGTTTTATAATGCCTAATCTCAAGGCTATCCAGCCTTTCCAAAACCTCTTTGCTCGGATGCCTGTACATATTTTTCTGCGCAACGGAAATGATTACGGCACTTGGGGAAACCCTCTCCAAAAATGCTCTTGTGCTTGAAGTTTTGCTGCCGTGATGACCAAGTTTCAGCACATCGCTTTTTATGTCTAATGGAAGCAACTGCCTCTCGCCCTGCTTTTCCAAATCTCCTGTTAAAAGCAAGGTTTGCCCAAGCCCCCCGATTTTCAGCACTATGGAATTGTTGTTCTGATTTTTTTCGCAGAGCAGGGAATCTGGATAAAGAACGGTTAAATCCCACTCGCTTTTTGAGAGGAGCATTTTTTCTTTTAAGCCTAAACCGGCGTACAAATTTTTTATAGGCACGCCCTTTGCCCTTGCAGCTTCCAAAACGTTTCGCCAAGAACGGTCTTCCACAGAACGCTGGGCGCATGAAGTTGTCCAAAACTCCTTTACGGGAAATTCCCTCAATATATCTGCGGCGTTGCCGTAATGGTCTGCGTGAGGGTGGGATATTATCATCGCATCTATTTTTGAAATTCCCTGCGAGCGAAAATAGGGAATTATTTTGTCTTTGGCTAGGCTTCGTTTTTTCCCCGGAGGTCCCGCATCCACAAGGTAAAAATGCCCGCCCGGGCTTTTTAGCAAAATGCTATCGCCTTGCCCAACATCCAAAAACACCGCACTCCAGCTTGGGAAAAAATTCTTTTTAAATTCAATTCCAAAAAAAACGGTAGCGCAAAAAAGCAGGCAAAAAATTGCCACTCGCCGCGCCAAAGGATTTATTCCTCTCATAAACGGCAACAAAGATATAAAAATTGAAATGGCAAATAAACAGGGCAAGGACCAAGGACCAATGGTAGAGGAAGCATAGGGATTTACCGCCAAAAAACTTGTGATTACTGAACTTGCCCGCAAAAGAAGAGTTGCGGAATCTGCGAATGTTTGGCAAATAAAAGGGTGAATCCCAAAAAGCGATAAAACCCCAGCCTGCATACCCAAACCCACAAGCGGAACAACCACCAGATTTCCAAGCCAGGATATTGGCGAAAAAGCCTGAAAATGAAAAACGAGCAAGGGCAGGGTACTCAGCGTTGCGCAAAGCGTGATAAAGCTAGGCTCAAAAATAAAAGAGGAAAAAACCTTGCCTATTTTGCCGTGAAAATGGGGTAATTTAATGCCCTGCCCAAGCAAAATGCCAAAGGTCGCCGCCGCCGAGAGCTGAAATCCGGCGTTGAAAGCCTGTTCTGGGTTAAAAATTAGGATAAAAACAAGGGCAACCCCAAGCGCATTTATTGAATTTGCGCTTTTTTGGAAAATATTCCCGCTTTCCATAACGCAAAACATAAGCACAGCGCGCCATACCGCAGAAGAACCACCTGTGATGGGGGCATAGAGGCATAAAAGGGCTATGGATAAAATTTGCGAAACCTTGCGGGGCAGCCTCAAAGCCCTCAAAAACAGAGTGAGCATACTTGCCAGCATAACAACGTGAAATCCAGAGATGCTTAAAACGTGAACTAAGCCCGTTTTTCTAAAATCATTCTGCAAAGTTTCCGAAATTCCAGACCTATCGCCTGCCAAAAGCCCCATTAGCATGGCACTTTCTGGTTTTGCGTAGTAATTTGAGAAGTATTTTTCCAATTTTTGCTTCACAGAGAACGAAAATCTTTGAAAATTGAACTTTTTTCCCAAAATTTCCACCTTATCCAAGCTTCCGCTTGCCCTGTACCCCTGAGATCGCATCCATTCTGGTGCATTAAAGGAGCCTGGCACGGTTGGCGGCGTGATTGGGAACCATTTTGCCTGCCAAAAAACGCTATCACCAGGCAAAATGACATTTTCTCCGGCATAATTCAGCCGAGTTTTGCCAAAATCTGTCTTTAAGACAATGGCATGGCCATTTGGTCTGTTCAAAACCTCTTCCACAGTACCCCGCCCGCTTTTAGGCGGATTTTCCGCAAAACTAAAACCATCCTTTTGCAAAAAATATGAGGAAAGGATGGCTCCGCAGACTATTAGAGAGACTTTTCGCAGCACAGGACTTAGAATATAAAGCCAAAATGCGAGCAAAAACGCCATTTGCCAATACACAGTTGCCCCAAGGGCAAGCAGAACGCTTACAGCCCCCGTAAATGCCGGGTAGCGATTGAAGTTATTTCCCATCTTACCTATTAGACGTAAAAAACGGGAAAAAAAATCCTGAAAAGTGAATTTTTTTAAAAAATTTCATTTTTTTCTATATTTATACCAACAACCTTAAAAAGGAATGCCTTATGAGAAAAATTCTTTTTGCCGCAGCTATCGCTCTGTTTGCCAGCACACAGGCTTTTGCCATTGTGGGTGCAGGCGCGCATTATGTTATGAACACAACAGGCTCTTTAAAGGCTAGCAAGGGTTCGGTATATGACCTTGGCCCAACACTGGGAACTATAGATGTGGAACAGCAAAAAGCTAGTGGCTTGCAAGGCCTAGGTTTTAAGCTATGGATAGATCTTTTGCCCATTATAGATATAGAAGGCACTTTTAATGTGGCAGCAACCAGATACAA
>Ga0268262_10002087_pt1 | contig 23571 bp, 17 predicted proteins | sample TergutNc150P3_FD_190354 | JGI IMG/M metagenome (GOLD analysis project Ga0268262, IMG submission 190354) | Nasutitermes corniger P3 segment gut microbial community from laboratory colony in Florida, USA - Nc150 P3 (SPAdes) (version 2) | ecosystem: Host-associated > Arthropoda: Insects >...
GCTATCTTTCGCAACGGTATCGGCGCTTTGAACGTTAAGTTATTTTTCCATGTTTCTTTATATCCGGCGCAACAGTCCGCGCAGTCGTCTTCGCCGCGATCCTTTAAACAAACTTTCTTCAGCATTTTTTTCGCCAGAAAATTGATGCTTGTCGCCTTTCCGGAATAATAATCCTCATTGTCATAACCGATTAACTCAAAATCTGAGTTCCGATACCGAAACGTATATTGCCACCAACCGTACCTGCCATGACCATAGTGGACGTACAGATTACCCTTTCTTATCTCAACCGAGAGTTCCGGCGCAAAATATACGCCGCCGTCCTCGTTCTCCGACTCGAAGCATTGGCGGTTTTCCAACACAAGTTTGTAATCATCGCCGTTCTTAAAGAATATCATGAGACCACGATTGTTGACATCTACGAGTTCGCTTTTCGGGTCGCTTTCATCGCGGCGCACGATGTTCTTTTTATCGGTCGCCTTGATGACAAGAACATAATCGTCCGCCCCGTCCCCGTTCAAATCGCCGCGCAATATCCAATCTCTGCCCTCTTCGGAAAAGAGACGATAGCCCGCCGGAATCCGCTTGATCAGTTTGGCGCTCACGGCCTTGACGTCGTCCCCCGCCCCGGATTGCCCCGCCGGTTCGGCGCAATAAGCCGAGCAAACCGCCCCCGCCAATACCGCCATGAATAATGTTATAACCGTTTTCATCCGCATAAAAAGCCTCCTTTTCAGTAATATAGTATATTATCGGGTCAGAAAACAACTTTTTTTGTGAAATGTTTTTATTATATAATCACCTTTTTTTGCTGCGGGTTGATGTATATTTATTCTGAGATAGCCAATAACGAAAGGATCAACCCAATGCGCAAACTCTTACTGACTACGGCGGCGGTTGCGGGGGCGATTGCGGGGGTGGTCGCAGGTGAGACGGCTTTCGGAACATTCACCGACACAAGAGACGGACAGACGTACAAGACGGTGAAGATTGGCAAGCAGACTTGGATGACGCAGAATCTCAATTATCAGACGGACAGCGGTTCTTGGTGCTATGAAAATAAAGCCGATAATTGCAATAAGTACGGCAAGCTGTATTATTGGAATACGGCAAAGACGGTCTGCCCGACCGGATGGAAGTTGCCGGATACGGCTGATTGGAACAAGCTGATGTCAACAGCAAGCGGTGATGCGGCAGGTAAAAAGTTGAAATCAAAAAGCGGGTGGAAAGAAAACGGCAACGGTACAGATGTTTTCGGATTTTCGGCCTTGCCAAGCGGTTACCGTTACAATTATGGCGATTTCTACTACGCCGGCAACGATGGCATATGGTGGACGGCTACGGAACACGGGGATAACTACGCATACTATCGGAACATCTACTACGGTAGCAATGGCGTGGATGAAGGTTACTTCTATAAAGGCTTTGGTCGTTCCGTCCGTTGCATCGCAAACAGCCCATGATTTATATTACCGCTTACCCCTTAACCCAAAGGATCAACCCTATGCGCAAATTCTTACTGACCATGGCGGCGGCGGTTGGGACGCTCGCCGGCGCAAGTGGCGGGCAGACGTGCCGGACGGCGGCGGTTGGCGGCAAGAGGTGGACGGGGCGGCAAGTGCGCCGAGCGCCTTAACTCCTTGATAATACTAGGATTAGCGGCAAGAGAGCGCCCGTCGGGCTAGACGGGCGGCCGGCGGAGCGCCTGCAAGCTCGAAGCCTCGGCGTTTCGATTTCGGCGCGGCGCTGTCTTTCCAAAAATATTATTGCAAAATATCGCGCCCATATACTATATTTGTATTACTTTGCGCGGTTGCCGCATACCGCAGGCCGATAGCCGTCGGGCAAAGGTTTAAATGTCAACTCAATGTAAAGGAGCCCTGTTTTATGGCAACGCAGCTGAAAAAGACCCGTATTGTCGCCACCCTCGGCCCGGCCTCGGCGTCGCCGGAGAAGATCAAAGAGCTTCTTCTTGACGGCGTCAACGTGTTCCGGTTCAACTTCTCGCACAGCGACCACGAGAGGCACATCGCCAACCTGAATATGGTGTACGACGTGTCGCGGGAGCTCAAAATCTATCCGGCGCTCTTGGCCGACCTGCAGGGGCCGAAGATCCGCACCGGCAAGACCGAGGGCGACGCGCCGGTCACGCTTCATACCGGGGCGGAAGTGGTCCTTACCGCGGAAAACGTCGTTTGTACGGACAAACTTATTTCTATCGACCACCACACGCTGGCCCAGGAGATAAGCAACGGGCAGGAGATCGCCATAAACGACGGGCTTATCAGGCTTGAGGTTACTAAAATCGAAACCGACAAGAAGTTAATACACTGCAAGGTCACCGACGGCGGGACCTACTCCTCCAGAAAAGGGGTCAACCTCCCCAATGTGCATCTGAGCATTCCGTCCGTAACCGAAAAAGACAAGGCGGATCTGGAGTTTATTTTGGCTAACAAGTTCCAATACATCGCCTTGTCGTTTGTAAGAGCCGCCAAAGATTTAAAGGAGCTGAAAAGCCTTATGAACGGGCGCAGGCCGGACATAAAGATCATAGCCAAGATTGAAAAACCGGAGGCCGCGCACAATATCGAGTCCATCCTCAAAGAGTGCGACGGCATCATGGTCGCCCGCGGGGATCTCGGCGTGGAGGCCCATACGTATCAGGTGCCGGTCATACAGAAGGACTTGATCCACAAGGCGAACATGGCCGCGAAGACCGTCATTGTGGCCACGCAGATGCTTGAGTCTATGATACAGAACCCCGTGCCGACCCGCGCGGAATCCACCGACGTCGCCAACGCCATCTTCGACGGGACGGACGCCGTCATGCTCTCCGGGGAAACCGCCACGGGCGCATACCCCGTAGCCGCGGTTCAGATGATGACGCGCATCGCCCAGGTGGCCGAAACGAGCGACTATATCAACAGAAAGATACGCGACCTCTCGATATTGAACAAATACCCGCCGCACGCCCTCTGCGAAGCGGCGGCCTACGCGTCTATGGATTTGGGCTATATCCCGGTCATCGTCATCACCGCGTCCGGCGAGACCGCCCACTATATGTCCAAAATCCGCTGCCAGTCCCCCATTTTCGCCTTCTCGCCCGATGAGAACGTAGTGCGTCAAATGTCGCTGACATGGAACGTGCAGGCGCACCTGCTTGATTTCAAGTGGGGTGACATCGTCGATATCCTGCGGAGGTCGGAAGATTTGCTCGTGGAACGCGAACTGCTGGCCAAGAACGACCTCGTGGCCGTGCTGGCCGGAAGCATTCCCATCAAGGGCGCGACCTCGTTCTTGAGGATAAAGCGGGTCGGGGAAGACTAGAGGATTGATTGCAGCATAGCAAAGCGTCATTTTCAGGTCGGCGGCGGCGGAGATGTTTCGATTAGGAGGGTCTTTATGTTGCTGGATAATACCAAAGACGGCGCAGCGGACAAGACCGTCGCGGGGTGGCTTTCGACGCACGCCGAGGCCGGCGATATGGATATCGTTACCGGGTACTTTACCGTAGGCGCCTTGTCGTGGCTTAAAGAGCGCATAAACGGCAAAATTGATCAGTTTCGCATTATTTGGGGCGGGATCGCCGGCGATCCCGCTAAGTTTGACCTCCTGAACCAAGAGATTGATATACGCAACGTCCTCCGGCTGAGGAAACTCGCCGAGGACGCCGTAAATTTTTTGGATCAGGACAAGGTGGAGGTCAAGACCGTTGATTCTGACTTCTGCCACGCAAAGCTGTTTCTGCTGAACGCCCGGGATGACAGCCGCAAGTTCTTCGTTACGGGAAACTCCAATCTTACAGAGGTCGGGCTTGGGGTAGGGCCCGCGAGCCACATAGAGCTGAATGCCGCGGTTACGGGGGCCGGCGGCGAGCATAACGAGTTCGCGGCGTGGTTTGACGCGCTGTGGAACAATACGCAAAAACTTAAAGAGGCGAAGCAGGAATTCTCGGATGAAATATCCAAAATATTCAAAGAGTACACGCCGTACGACGTGTATATGAAGATCGTATCCGAGCTGTTGCCGGAAGAAAATTGGTTGGAAAAAATAGAGCAGCGGCTTGGAAGGACCGATATTTATAAGACGCTGTTCGACTTCCAGAAAAAGGCGGTTGTGAGCCTTGTCAAGATGCTGGAGAAGAAGAACGGCGCTATTTTGGCGGACGCCGTCGGTTTGGGCAAAACGTTAACCGCGCTGGCGGTTATCAAATACTACCGGATGCAGAATCGGGAAGTTGTAGTTCTAACCCCTAAGCGGTTGAAAAACTATTGGGAACAATATACGTGGCACGACGGCACAGTTCCTGAGGGCGATAATTTTGATTTTGAGATAATATTTTACCAAGAGTTAACCGCCGGCAGGCTGAGCGAGCGGCTTGAATATTTAACCAATGAAAAACCGAAACTCTTTGTCTTAGACGAGAGCCATAATCTGCAAAACGACGAGGACAGCAGGTACCAATTTCTGTTGGAGATAATATTGCGAAGCAACAGCGATGTCAAGGTGCTGATGCTGTCGGCTGCTCCGCTTAATAATTCGCTATGGGGTATACGCAACCGGATCAAGCTGATAAGCGGTTTTGAGAACGTAGACGCCTTCTTCAGGCGGGCGCAGGAGATGCTTAGCGAGTGGGCGGGTGGCGAGCGTCCGGCCGTCGGCGCGCTGATAACGGCCTTGCGGGGAATAGACGGCGGCAATCTTTTGAAGCTGACCGACTCCCTGATTTTGGCCCGGACAAGAAAGATGGTTGCAAACGCGAGGGTTTCCTTTGCTAAATTGGAGAAACCGGCGAATATATTCGAGGCCCCGAATTGCGCGGAGAGCGCCAAGACTGTCGCCGAAATAATGGATTTGCTGCCCGAGCGTTTTTCCGCCTATATGCCGGCGGCTTACGCGGGTTTTACGAGCGCGCGTGTAGTACCCGAGGAGTGCGGGAAAGCGTTCCGCCTCGTTAAGATGATGCACAAGCTGCTCGTAAAGCGCCTCGAAAGTTCGTGGGTGTCCTTCAAAAATACGCTTGAGAAAATCTTGGCGTACCATAAATCCGTGCTACAAGCGTTGGAAAGATCCGATGAATTTGAAACCGGGGACATAACCGAACTCCTGCAAGACGAAGACTCACCGGAGTTTGAGGAGCTGGCCGTTGACAAAAAAGAAAAGATACTGATGAAGGATATAAAGGATATAGGCAAGTACGAAAAAGACATTATAGAGGACATTTCTAAAATTAACGACTTGTTGGCAGAGTTAGAAAAGTTCTCTTTGGCGAAAGACATAAAGATTAAGCGGCTGATAGAAGCGGTGGAGGGCCATATTCAGGATGCAAGCGGTAGCAATAAGGCGCTGATATTCACTGCGTACGGCGACACCGCCGAGTATTTGTTCAGTTGCCTGAGAGTCTATTTCGGCAACCGCGCCAATGTGGAGTGCGTTACCGCGGAGACGAAGAACATCGCCGATATCCTCAAACGGTTTTCGCCGAAATCTCAAAGAGCGAGCGAAGACCAAATCAAACGCCCGATAAACATCCTGATCGCGACCGACATTTTGGGCGAGGATCGTAATCTGCGGGATTGCGACTGCGTGGTAAACTACGACATTCATTGGAATCCGGTACGCGCCGTTCAACGCATTGGATGCGTAAGCGGTATCGGCGGCCAAAACAAGAGCGTCCGTATCGTGAACTTCTGGCCGAGCGGGAATATCGACGAGTACTTGGAGTTGCCGGAACGCATAGAGAAGCGGGCGGCGTCGATGAAAGTGGCCGATTCGGAGATAACCGGCGTCGCAACGGACAATAAAGGCAAGGCGGACCGCGGCGGCGTTATCGAGCAAGAGCGGATAAAAAGCAGTTTGAGGATGATGCTGGACAGCGTAGAGGATATCGAATCGGAAAATTTCGGCCTGAGCCACTTGTCCTTAGAGGGTTTCAGGCAGGACTTGGCCGGGGATTCTGTGGAGAAATACAAGAACCTGCCCCACGGCATCTTTAGCGGTATAAAGGCGGAGCGGCAGGGTTTGATAGCGTTGCTCAGGCATAAGAAAAGCAACGATAAAAAGATCGCGTTTATAGACGATCAGGGTGTTGAGATACTCTCGGGACGGCAAGAGATACTGCAATTTTTACATGAAAACAAGGACAAGCCGAGGTGTGTTCCGGAGTCGATAGAATACTGCGACGCCGCCGAGATCGACAAGCTGTCGCAGGCGCTCTCCACATGGCTTGAATCAAAGATCGGCGCGGAGATCAACGCGGTATTGGAGGATTTATTCGCCGGCGGCCAGGCCGCGCTGGATATGTCGGCAAAGCAAAAGCGGTATTTGATGGAAACGCTTGCCCCTGATAATTGGCAATTGCTCTGCTGGATGGTCGTAGGCGGAGCGCGGGATTAGGAAAATTTGCAAGAATTTGACATCGGTATTATCGCAGATAGTATTTTAATGGAAAGCCCTCTCACGTCAACAAGAAGAGCGTATGAAGCAGCGGGTCGCCGATTACATTGCCGATTTCTTGGTCGGCAGTAACATTACCGACATTTTTACTGTTACCGGCGGCGGGGCCATGCACCTTAATGACGCTTTCGGGCATTATTCTGGGTTGCGTTGCACGTACAATCATCATGAGCAGGCTTGCGCCATAGCCGCCGAAGCGTACGCCCGCTATTCCGGAAAGCTCGCCGCCGTGTGCGTGACCACTGGGCCCGGAGGGACAAACGCCATAACCGGGGTGGTTGGCGGCTGGTTAGACTCCGTGCCGATGTTTATTATCTCCGGTCAGATAAAATATACCACATCAATAAAGTCAACTAAAATACCGCTCAGGCAGCTTGGGGATCAGGAGTTTAATATCACGGATTGCGTTAGGACGATGACCAAGTTTTCGGAGATGATAGTCAATCCGAACGATATAGCGTACCTTTTGGAAAAGGCTCTTTACCTTGCTACTCACGGCAGGCCCGGCCCCGTGTGGCTTGACGTGCCGCTGAATGTTCAGGGCGCGGTTATTGAAACCGATACGTTACGCCACTACGATCCGTCGGAGAACGGCGAGGAAGTCCCGCCTCAAATTGCCGCCGGCAGAATTGATGAGATTATCAATAAAATAAAAACGGCGAGGAGGCCGGTCGTATTTGCCGGTTCAGGCATCCGTACGTCGGGTGCTCACGCCGAATTTATCGAATTGATAGACAAGCTGCAAATCCCGGTGGTCACCGCGTGGAACGCCCACGACGTTATATGGGACGATCATCCGCTCTACTGCGGCCGTCCCGGGACGGCCGGCGACAGGGGCGGGAATTTTACGGCTCAAAAGAGCGATTTGCTGCTGGTTCTCGGATGCAGGCTGAGCATACGGCAGGTTAGCTACAATTGGGAAAACTTCGCCCCCGGCGCGTTTAAGATAATGGTGGATATAGACCCCGGCGAGTTATTAAAGCCGACGCTATCGATAGATATGCCGATTTACGCGGATGTTAAAGATGTGATAAAAAGTATGAATAGCCGTCTAAAAGGTAAATTGGATAATCATAAAAAATGGGTTGACTGGGGCAAAGGCGTCAATCGCAGATTCCCGGTTTGTCTTGACAGATACTATGAGAAGGCAAGCCCCATAAATCCCTACGTTTTTTTGAAGGAGCTGTTTTGCCGTCTTGAAAACGACGACGCGATTATCGTCTCAAACGGAAGCGCGTGTATCTGCACCTTTCAGGCGGCGTTTTTGAAAGAGGGCCAGCGCTTGTTCGGCAATTCGGGATGCGCGAGTATGGGGTACGGGCTTCCGGCGGCGCTGGGCGTGGCGGTGGAGCGGAAGGGGAAGCGGGTTATTTGTCTTGAGGGAGACGGCAGTATTCAAATGAATATGCAGGAACTGCAGACCGTTGTTCACAATAAGTTGAATATAAAGATCTTTTGGTTAAGCAACGACGGCTATCACTCTATCAGGCAGACTCAGACCAACCTCTTTTCCCCTCCTATGTGCGGCGTGTGCGCCGACAACGGGGTTAGTTTCCCGGAGGCGGAGAGAATAGCGTACGCGTACCGTATCCCGTTCGTAAAGCTCGCGTCCGTAACCGATCTCAAGCAACGGATCGGCGAGTCGCTGGCGATAGACGGGCCGGTGATTATTGAGGCGGTTCTTGACCCTGAGCAGTTTTTTGAGCCTAAGCTTTCCGCCAAACGGCTTCCTGACGGTTCTATGATATCGCCGCCGTTGGAAGATATGTTTCCGTTTCTTTCCGAAGAAGAGATGAACAGTATCGTTTCGGAGGTGGAAAATATATGATTTCACCTATGCTGCTTGACTGTACGCTACGCGACGGCGGTTATGTGAATGACTGGAATTTCGGGTTGGGGAGTATAAAAAGCATCATCTGCCGGCTTGACAACGCCGGTGTGGATATAATTGAGGTAGGTTTCATAGACGAACGCCGGGCTTATGACGAAAATAGGTCTATTTTCCCCGATACCGAATCCATACTGCCGGTTTTCAGGAATATCGGCAAACCGAAAGCGGTTGTTATCGGGATGGTCAACTACGGGACATGCGCCATTGATAAAATATCCGACCGGTCTGAATCTGGCATTGACGGCATAAGGCTGATGTTTAAGAAAAAAGATCAGGACGGGGCGATAGAGTTCCTACGGCAAGTAAAAAAAAAGGGTTACGAAATATTCGCTAACCCGGTTTCAATAACCGGTTATAACGACGACGAAACGTCCGTTTTGATCGATAAGCTCAATAAGGTCATGCCGCGCACGGTATCCATAGTTGATACCTACGGGCTGATGCACTCAAAAGAACTGCTCAGTTATCTTGAGATTTTTAACAAAAAACTGGAAAAAGACATTATCCTCGGTTACCACGCCCACAACAACTTTCAAATGGCGTACGCCAATTCCATCACGCTGCTTAATAAAAATCTTGACCGCCCCGTAACCATTGACGGCACCCTGTACGGTATGGGCCTACGCGCCGGAAACGCTTGCACCGAACTTATAGCGATGTACATGAACGAATTCTGCGGACGGGATTTCAATATAAATCAAATACACGAAGCCATAGACGTGGATATCTTGAAGGAATTCGAGAAGAAGGCGTGGGGATATAAATTTGAACACTATATAGCCGCCATAAACGACTGCCACTCCTTATACGCGCAATATTTTTTGAATAAAAAAACGCTATCTGTAAAATCGGTCAATGAAATTTTATCGGGCATAGATACGGATAAAAAACTATCCTTTGACGAACACCTCGCGGAAAGCCTCTATCGCAAATATCAAGAGCGATACTGTGACGATACGTTGGCTGTGGAATCCCTGAGAAAAGAATTTTCTGATAAAAAAATACTTCTGCTCGGTCCGGGGAAAACATTGCAGGATAACTTTGCCGACATCGACAATTTTGTGCGGGAGAATAAACCTATAATCGTTTCCATAAATTTTTTAAGCGAGTCGTTTCCGGTAGACTGCGTATTCATGGGCAACGCGAAGCGGTACAGCCAATTTTTCCACAAGATATACGGCGACGGCGTAAACGTAAAGATTATCTGCACGTCAAACATCACCGAGGCCGGGAGAAAGATAGATTTCTCGGTTAATTATTCCTCCCTATTGGCCGATGATCCGGTTATACGTGACAACCCTTTGGTTATGTTTCTGCGTTTACTCAAGAATATAGGAACGCGCGAGATATGGCTGGCCGGTTTTGACGGCTATACTCAGGATAACACCGTTAACTATTACGGCGATTATCTCCGGTTGCTGTATTGTCAGGATGATGTCATTTTGCGAAACGAGGCTATAAAAAAAGAGTTAAACGATATTTCGCAATTTTTGCGGATTTCTTTTTTAACGCCCACAAGGTATCTATAATGACTCACATTGTCTGGGATTTAGACGGCACGCTGGTAGATTCTCAAGCCGAGATTTTATATCATCTGAAGCTTGCCTTGCAAGACGCGTCCGTGGACATTCGCGACCAAGTAAAACCTATCAAGATAGGGCCGCCGTTGGACATTATGCTAAGAGAGTCTTTTACGGCCGAAAAACTTACCGCGGAAAAGGTGAACGAAGTAATATACCGCTATAGAGAGCGGTACGATAACTCCGGTTTCAAAATGACGGGCCCTTTCGACGGGATTGATGAGATCGTCTCCGATACGGTTAATTTCACGCATCACATAGTCACCAATAAGCCCAACCCGTCGGCGCGGCGTATTGTGGAAAAAGTGGGGTGGGCGGATAAGATCGCCTCCTTAAAACCGCTCTCCGCGAATATAGAGCAAAGAAAGTCAAAAGCCGACAGGTTCGCCGAATTAATAGCCGAGTTCGGCGGAGACCGCGCGTCATTTATCGGGATAGGGGACGCGAAGACGGACTGCGCCGCCGCCAAAAACAACAATATTACGGCCGTCGGCGTTTTGTGGGGATCGGGAACTATGGAAGAGATGGCTGATAGTTGCGATTATCTTTTTGAGGATACAAAGCAATTGCGTGATTTTTTATATGAAAGGTAAGGGTTGCGGCATAATGCGGAAGATAGTTATAACCGGCGCGACCGGCATGATCGGCTCCGGACTGGCTGGATGCGCGCTTGAGCGGGATTTTGACGTCCTTTGCATCGTACGGAAGGGCACAAGCCGTCTTGACAACCTTCCGAAGTCGGATCGGCTCAAGATCGTTTATGCCGATATATCCGAATATGCCGCACTTGATGTTTCCGGAGATTACGACGCGTTCTATCACCTCGCGTGGGATAAGACATACGGCGCTTCCCGCGACGACGCGGGCACGCAGGTCGCGAATATTCAGCATACTTTAGACGCTGTTCGTCTAGCCGAGCGGTTGGGGTGTAAAAAGTTTATCGGCGCAGGTTCTCAGGCGGAGTACGGCGTTGTCACCGCGCCGCTGAGACCCGATACGCCCGTAAATCCGCAAAGCGGTTATGGTATAGCGAAGTACGCCGCCGGTAAGTTAAGCCGCCTGCTTTGCGCTCAGCTCGATTTGCAGTTCAATTGGGTGAGGATATTGAGCGTATACGGCCCGTCGGACGGGGCGCAGACGCTGATTATGTACGCGATAAACGAACTGCGCGCCGGGCGTTCACCGGAATTTACCAAGTGCGAGCAGATTTGGGATTATTTATATAGCGACGACGCGGCGAGGGCGCTTCTCGCCGTCGGAGACAAGGGGGTGGACGGCAAGACGTATCCGCTCGGTTCGGGCGAGGGACGCCGGCTGTCGGAGTATCTTGAGACTCTTAGGGATGTCATCAATCCGGCTGGGGTATTGCAATTCGGCAAGAAGGAGTACTATCCGCATCAGCCTATGTATCTATGCGCGGATATATCCGAACTGACCGGCGATACCGGATGGAAGCCGGAGGTATCGTTTAAGGAGGGTGTCGGGAGGATTATAGCAAAAAAAATTTGACATAGAGACCGTTATGATGTATTTTATAGCGATATTAAGTCACGGATTTTTAAATAGACAGAGCGTAAAAAGGGAAAATCGAATGAGAAAGATAAGCGTATTGGTACCGTGCTATAACGAGGAAGGCAATGTCGTGCCGTTAAGCGGCGAGATAGTCAAGATTTTTGAAAATGAGCTGTCCGCTTATGACTATGAGATTGTATTTATAGACAACAATTCCACCGACAATACGCGGCCGCTGTTGCGGGAGATTTGCCGTGGGAATAAGAGGATAAAAGCCATATTCAACGCGAGAAATTTCGGACAGCTCAATTCTCCGTACCACGGGCTGTGCCAAACGACGGGCGACTGTACAATCGTCATGTGCGCGGATTTTCAGGACCCGCTCGAACTTATTCCGATACTTGTCAAAGAGTGGGAGAACGGATATAAGATTGTTTCTTGTATAAAAACAAGCAGCAAGGAAAATAAATTGATACGGTTTTTGCGCACCTGTTACTACAAGACAATAAAGAAAATATCCGATACCGAACAGATAGAGCATTTCACGGGGTTCGGGCTTTATGACAGAACGTTTATAGATGTTTTAAGGAATTTGCGTGATCCGACCCCGTGGATTCGCGGCTTGGTCGCGGAATTGGGGTTTAAAAGAAAAGATGTCCATTATGAGCAGGCGAAGAGAAGGGCCGGAAAGACCAAAAACAATTGGTATATACTTTATGATCTGGCGATGCTGAGTTTTACCTCCTACACAAAGACCGGGCTTCGCTTTGCCACCATTTTGGGTTTTTTGATGGGCGGGATGACCTTTGTTGTGGCGTTGGCGTATTTTGTTTTAAAGTTAATATATTGGGACAATTTCCCCATAGGCATTGCGCCGTTAGTCATCGGCGTGTTCTTTATCGGTTCCATGCAGTTGTTTTTTATCGGATTCATAGGCGAGTACGTGATGGCGATAAATACGAGGATCAGGCTGATGAACCGGCCGCTTGTGATAGAGGAGGAACGGATCAACTTTGAAGTCGCGGCGGAAGATAATTCTTAGTTTATCATCACACCGACAGTTCCCTGCGTTCCGGCGAGCCGTAAACCTTGCCCATCTCAATGACCGGATCGATGTATTCGGCGACGAATTCCCTCACCTGCTCCGGCGCTCTGCCGATGAACTGCTTCACGTCCAATAGCGCGGCGAGATCGCTCTCGGTCATCCCGAAAATATCATCCCCGGCTATCCGTTTCAGCAGATCGTTTTCCCCTCCGTCAACCTTTACTTTTTTGCCCGCTTCCATGGAGTGCACGCGGATGTGTTCGTGCAGCAGCTGTCTGTCTCCGCCGCGTTTCACGGCTTCCATGATTATGTTCTCCGTGGCCATGAAGGGCAGCTCTTCCTTTATGTGCTTGGCGATTACGTTCGGGTATACGGCCAGCCCGTCGCATACGTTTTCGGCGATGATCAGCGCGGCGTCGGCGGCGAGGAAGGACTGGGGGATGGCGAGGCGTTTGTTCGCCGAGTCGTCGAGGGTGCGCTCGAACCACTGTTCGGCGGCGGTCATGGCGGGGGAGAGGGAGTTTGAGATGATGAAGCGGCAGAGGGCGGTGAGGCGCTCGCTGCGCATCGGGTTGCGCTTGTAGGCCATGGCGGATGAACCTACCTGGCCCTTTTCAAACGGTTCTTCTATCTCTTTCAGGTGCTGCAATAGGCGGATGTCGTTGGCCAGTTTGTGCAGGGATTGGGCGAGGCCGCCGAGGACGGAGGCGATTTGGGCGTCCACCTTTCTGGTGTAAGTCTGGCCGGTGACGGGGAAGACCTCGTCGAAGCCCATCTTCTTGGCGACGTTTTTGTCCAGCGTCCTGACCTTTTCGCGGTCGCCGTCGAACAGGTTGAGGAAGGAGGCCTGCGTTCCGGTGGCACCTTTGACGCCTCGGAATTTCAGCGTCGATTCGAAGCGGCGGAGTTCCTCGAAGTCCATCAACAAGTCGTAAATCCACAAGCACGCCCGCTTGCCCACGGTTGTGAGTTGCGCCGGCTGGAAGTGGGTGAAGCCGAGGGTGGCGGTCTCGGCGTTGTCTAGAGCGAACTTTTTCAGCGTTGATATAAGGGTTACGAGGCGTCCGAGGAGGATGCGGCAGCCTTCGCGGGTTTGGATGAGGTCGGTGTTGTCGCCCACGAAGGCGCTTGTCGCGCCGAGGTGGATGATGGGTTTGGCGGCCGGGCAGACCGCGCCGAAAGCCGCTATGTGGGCCATTACGTCGTGGCGCGTCTGCTTTTCAAATGTCCGGGCGGCTTCGAAGTCAATGTCGTCTATATGGTTACGCATTTCGGCGATCTGTTCTTCGGTGATGGGCAGTCCTAACTCCTTCTCAGCTTCGGCCAAGGCGCACCAGAGGCGGCGCCAAGTGGAGAACTTGTGCTGAGGCGAGAACAAGCGGAGCATTTCCGGGCCGGCGTAGCGGTCGGATAGCGGGTTTATGTAGGTATTGTTGTTCATGCTATAAATATAATAAAAAAACATTAAAATCAAAGTCTTTAAATTCTTTTTTAGACGGAAGGGCGCGATAAATCGCGCCCTTCCATAGGATATGCGGGGCTAACTTGTTTATCTCGGCGAAGCCAAACCCCGCATATGAAGTCAACGTCAACGTCAAAATCGGCGTTTTTAGTCTTTGACTTTGATTTTATCTATGCGGGGTTTAGCCCCGCATAGCCTATGAAGCCGAAGGCTTCGTCTAAAAAAGATTTAAAGGCTTTAAAAGATTTTGATTTTATTGGTTAAAGAACTCCGGAATCAATTTTTGCGCTACATCTTGCTGGCTGCTGCTATGAATAAACCGCTCTTCGGAATTGTTCCACGTTGATGTTAAGGCGCCGCCTTCTTGGAAAGCGCCAATATCTTTTTTGGCTGTCGCCGCGCACGAGGACGCGTCGTCGCTGACAGTGTAATCAAACCACTCGCTCGACGGGGCGGTGAAAGATATATTGTCTTTGGTGGCGTTCTCAACACCCGCTTCGTTGGCGAAAGCGCGGAACAGCGATTCATACGTCGCAAGAGTTTTCGCCGCCGTTTTCAGTTCCGCCGCCGCCTTAGCGTCGCTGATCTTCGCCTTTTTTGGCTTTTGGCCGTCTCCCTTGTCCGCCGCCGCTTCCGATTCCGCCGCCGGCGTCCTCTCGCCGTCGGCGCGGCTCAAAGCCTTGTTCCCGCAACCCGCCACCGTCAATCCGAAACATACCGCCACTGCCGACAACAATATAACCCGCCCCGACTTCAAAAAAGAAAAACGCTTCATGCAAGACCTCCCTCTATCCGTAAGATAGTAAGAAAAGTGTGAGTTGAATGGTTAAAACACTGTCTGAATTAGGATTGGTAGGATTTAAAGGATTATAGGATTAAACGTCAACACATTTTATCTTTTCAATCCTTTAATCCTTATAACCCTAGTTCAAACGTTTTTTGTTCCCTTGCCCCGTCTCCGGCCGTCTCGCCATGCGGCGGCGGCCGTCATTTATACCAAATATAATATACGGGGGCGCTCGGAAATCAAATTATCGTTAAAAACCCCGTCGTCAACAAATATCCCCGCGCCGTATCCCAAATATTATATTCTATACTATGGATGAAGAATCGAAATCAATGATGCCCGAAGGCGCGGACGCGGACGCCGTCACAGCGTCGTCCGTCAGCGTCGCGCCGTCTGCGGATACTGCCGGACGCGCCGAATCAGACCGCGCCGTTCGCGAGATCCGTACCGAAAATCTGGTCAAGATATACAATAAGCGCCGGGTGGTGAACGGAACGTCGCTGAACGTCCGGCAGGGGGAGATCGTCGGGCTTCTGGGGCCAAACGGGGCGGGGAAGACTACCACGTTTTATATGATTGTGGGGCTTATACGCGCCAATAAGGGTCGGATATTTCTTGACGATAAGAACATCTCGCGGAAGGCTATGTACAAGCGCGCTCGGATGGGGATAGGCTACTTGCCGCAGGAGCCGTCGGTCTTCCGCAAACTATCGGTGGCGGATAATTTGATGGCGGTGCTGGAGTATCAGCGAATGAGTTCCAAACAGCGCAAAATTCGGATGCGCGAGCTTTTGGAGGAACTGAACGTGGCGCACTTGGAGAGGAGTCTGGGCTATATGCTCTCCGGCGGCGAGCGGCGGCGGGTGGAGATCGCGCGGACGCTTGCCATAAAGCCGGATTTTATACTGCTTGACGAGCCGTTCGCCGGGGTCGATCCGATAGCGGTGGAGGATATTCAGGGCATCGTCCATCAATTGAAGGGCAAGGGTTACGGCGTGCTGATAACCGACCACAATGTGCGCGAGACGCTGCGCATTACAGATCGGGCGTACATCATGTCGGAGGGGAAGATACTTATATCGGGAACGGCGTTGGAGCTGGCGAACAGCCCGGAGGCCAGAAGAATCTATCTGGGGCAGAATTTCAGATTATGAAACATCTTTTTCGGAGACCCACGTGAACCTCGGTTTAGACATATCTCTGCGGCTTCAGCAAAAGATGTCATTCAACATGATACAGTCGCTGAAGCTCCTTCAGGTGAACACGCTGGAGTTGGAGCAGATGCTTCAAGGCGAGCTTGAGCAGAACCCGCTCCTTGAGCTGGACAAGGAGCTGGCGGCTGACGAGGAGATCGACGCGGCGGAGCGCGCTGCCGGGGACGGGGAAGTTCAGGAGGGGGATGAGAAGGAAAAAGAGAGCGGCGACGGGGCCGACGATTACTTGGAGGAGCTGACCGGCAGCGGGGATGACGACAGCGGCATAGATTGGGAGGAGTACCTTGAAGACGGTTTTGACTCCGCCGGCTCCTACCGCGATGAGGCCGACCCCAACGAGGATCGCTATGAGCCGACGGCGGTCTACGAGGAGACGCTTGATGAGCGTTTGACCGAGCAGCTGTCGGGCAAGAAAGTAAGCAAACGGGCCAAACAGCTGGTTGAGTACCTTATAGCCTGTCTTGACGAAGACGGCTACCTTCGTATCGATACGTATGAGATCGCGGCGCGTACGAAAGCGGCGGAGTGCGAGATCCTTGACGCGTTGGAAATCCTCCATCGACTCGACCCGCCCGGCGTGGGCGCTCGTGATTTGCGGGAGTGCCTGTTGCTGCAGCTTCGCGCCAAAGGTATGGAAGACACCCTTGCCGCGGCTATAGTTTCTAAGCGATGGGAGCTTTTCGAGAAGATGAAAATTCCCGATATCGCGCGGCTTGAGGGAGTTGAACCTCGGCAGGTTCAGGAGGCGATAGCGGTGATAGCCGGTTTGGACCCGAAGCCCGGTCACTGCTACGGAGCCGAAGGCTCCGCCGCGATAGTCCCCGATCTGATTGTGAGAAAGGTCGACGGCCGCTTCATCGTGACGCTGAACGACGGCACGATACCGTCGCTCTACATAAACAAGCGTTACGCCGATATGATAAAACGCGGCAGTAAAGCAAAGAAAGAGGTGAAGGAGTACGTGAGGGAAAAATTCAACAGCGCAACGTGGTTCATAAAGGCTATAGAACAGCGGCGTACCACTATGCTAAGGGTGATGAACGCGATAGTCGAGCGGCAGAAGATTTTCTTTGAACAGGGGCCGCCGAATTTACTCCCGCTGAAACAGCAGGAGGTCGCCGACGATATCGGGATGCACATATCGACGGTAAGCCGCGTGGTGAACAACAAGTACGTTCAGACGCCGCACGGGATTTTCGAACTGAGGTATTTTTTCAATGAGTCCGTCGGGACGCAACGGGGTGCAAAGAAGCCCGGGTCTGCAAAGACCGCCGTAGTGCGGGATGACGGCGGCGCGGCGGCGGATACGGGGGACGCGTCCGGTAGCGGGGTTGACGTTACCGCCGAGCGCATAAAAACCAAAATCCGTCAACTGATTGACGGCGAGGACACTACGTCCCCGCTCTCCGACCAGAAGATCGCCGACATTCTTGGGAAAGAGGGCCTCCCCGCCGCGAGGCGGACGGTGGCTAAGTACCGTGAGCAGATGCGGATCCCCACCACGCGGATGCGGCAAACGTATGGATAGCCCTCTGCGCTTTCCCCCGTGGCTGAAGCGGAAGCTCGCCTACGAGGGCCGCCACGGCGAGGTGGCCGGTATATTGGCGGAAGGCGGTCTTCACACCGTCTGCGCCGAGGCGAAGTGCCCCAACCGGGGCGAATGTTTCAGCAAAGGCAGCGCCGCGTTTCTGATCTTAGGCCCCGTGTGCACCCGTGACTGCGCCTTCTGCGGGGTGACCGCCGGAACGCCCGGTCCCGTTGACGTTAACGAGGGGGAGCGCCTCGCCGAGGCTGCCGCGAAGATGGGCCTTAGGCATGTGGTGGTAACGTCGGTGACAAGGGATGACCTGCCCGACGGCGGCGCGGCGGCGTTCGCGGACACGGTGGCGCGCCTGCGCGGCAAGGTTCCGGGAGCGACGGTAGAGGTTCTGATACCCGATTTTCAGGGATCGGCCGAGTCGCTGAAAACGGTGCTGGACAGCCGGCCTGACGTATTGAACCATAATATGGAGACAGTCTCCCGCCTCTATCCGCAAATCCGCCCTCAAGCGGTTTACGACAGGTCGCTGGAGTTGATAAGGCGCGCCGCTGACGACGGCCGCTCCGTCGTTAAGTCCGGGATAATGGCGGGATTGGGGGAGACGGTCGAGGAAGTCGCCGGATTGATGCGTGACCTGAGGTCGGCCGGATGCGGCGTGATAACGGTCGGCCAGTACCTCCGCCCGTCCGCCCGGCAGGTCCCGGTATCGGAGTTCGTCACCCCGGAGCGGTTTGCGGAGTATGAGGGGATGGCCTTGAATATGGGGTTCAGCCGGGCCTTTTGCGGGCCGTACGTCAGGAGTTCTTATCGGGCGGAAACCCTTGTCTGAAAACACTGTCTGAACTAGGATTTATAGGATTCATAGGATTAATATGATTAAAAACAGATATATGTGCTATGATTTAAAATAGTTGTAACATTATTCATTTTCTGATATTCTAATATTGATAATCTGTCGCCGCATATATTATATTCTATATATATGGATGAACATCGCGGAAACGCGGTAAACTTAAACTAATAACCTGTAGTAAGCGGAGGGGCATGTGAAAAAACTTACAATGGCAGTTGCAGTGGCGGTGGCGATGTTGTTTGGTTCTGCGGCGACGGCGCAGGCGGAGTCGGGGGCGATGATTGGGGGGGCGCGGTTGGCGTTAAACTATTCCGCACTATACGCCAGTACCACCTACGCCAACTATGTCGCCGGATACGGCGGATTAGGGTTTGAAGGCGGCCCAATTGGACGATTTGCGATAGTGGAAGGCCAAATGGGCCTTAATTTCGGAGCGAATTTTGTTTATAGATCAGTCTACAACTATGACGCATGGTATTATTCTTCTGCTTTTGAGAGTTCCGAGATGACCGTAGCCGTACCGATTTTGTTTGAGATCAGCGCGGCCACATTCGGGCTCCGTTCGTCCGATATCTATGAACTGGTTTTCATTCAGCTCGGAGTACAAGCGGATTATGCGTTTGGATATAGCGAGACCTACGGCGGTAAAGCTGTCGATAACAATTATTTTGAAAGAGAAAATTTCGGCTTTGGCCTTGTTATCGGTGCAGTCGGATATTTCAATAGCCATGTTTCTCTTGACGTAAGATATTATTACGCGTTTACTAATTATTACAAAGATATTTCACGTTGGAGTCCTTACACAGCTAGTCTTGGCTTGAGTTTCTTCCTCTAACTAACGCAGAGGTGAGGTACTTTTTGGTTTGACTTTACCCGCGCCATAATGTATATTACACTATGGCGCGTATTTATTTTGCGCAATAACAATCCACCCGTCACTGAATACTATAAGTATGGACACCTCCAAGCTCCTGGAAATTCTGCGGATAACCCTCCCGGTCTTCGCCATGCTTGCCCTAGGCAACGTCCTCTCCCGCGCCAAGAAGATGGACGAGAACCACCAAGCGTTCCTGAATTGGCTGGTCTACTATATCTCTCTGCCCGCTCTGATCTTTGTGGGCATGGCCGCCCAGCCCATCCGCAATCTACTACACGCCGACTTCATTTGGACTACGCTGATATCTATGCTTTTAATAATGGTGTTATTTATCATTATAGCGCTCTGTATGCGTTTAGAAAAAAAGACCGCCGTCATCATGGTATTCACCACCTACTGGTCGAACTGCGCCTACATGGGCTTCCCCCTGTCGCAGTCAGCTTTCGGAGATACCGGTTTTTTGATGGCCGCCATACTGAACTCCGTCACCATGCCTATACTCGTGTCCATGACCTTCGTGATGATCAGTTTCTGCTCCGACAAGCACCAGAGCATCCTCAAATCCATCCGCGACGCGCTAATGAATCCCATCATCCTAGCATCGGTCGCCGGGATACTCTACTCGCTCTGCGTCGACCTATTGAGTTTCGGCGAAGGCGGTAACAGACACCTGCCGGTCGCCGTGGGGGAGATGCTGGGGATATGCGGGATAGCGCTTAAAACCGTGGGCACGATGGGCATCTCGCTCGCCCTGATAGCCGTGGGCGGGAAGCTGCGATTCCGCTTCTTCGGGAAGAACGTGCTGCCGCTTGTACTTTCTACGGTCGGGAAACTTGCGCTGCTGCCGTTGATCGCGCTGCTGATAATGCGTTACTTCTTCCCCGGAGCCGACCCGGCGGTGGTCGATTCCGCTGTTCTGCTGATGGTGATGCCGGCGGCGGTGACCGGGGCGGTGATAGCGGCGAAGTTCGGGCTGAACGAGGAGTTCATGTCTGCGTCGCTGGCGGTCAGTATGCTGGGTGGCGTGGTAGCGATACCGGTTTGGCTCTATTTTCTGCTTTAATCAGCAAACAAAAAGCCGCGCCCCCGGAGGGGACACGGCTTTGTAGTATGGACTGACAGTTTCTCTTAGAACTTTACACAAACTTCAACACCACCTTTGATACCGATAGACTCATCACCTTCGGCATTGGGGTGATTGAACTTGATAAGGTTGAGCATCGTACCGACGGTCAACGCATCTTTCGTGAAGAAGAAACCGAGACCGGGCTGAAGAGCATCCATAGCCTCTATCTTCTCGGCGCTCAGATCGTCAATCACAAAATCAATGCCCAACCAAGCGCCGATATTGTCGCTGAACATATAGTCAAATTCTATACCGGCCGTCAGACCCAATATAGCATCAGGATCCGCTAAATTTATAGGGAGTTTTACAACACTGCCGAATGAAAACTTATCCGAGAAGTTTGTTGTAAAGTTTATACCGGGAGTCAGACCGAGATTGTAGCTACCAGAAGAACCGGCTATTGTCGGCAGGTCGAGATCAAGGAAACCGCCCAACACAGGAATGATCATGTACTTCGCGCCCAGAGTGTAATTTGACGAAACCGTTCCGGTCGTGCTGAACAGCTCCAAATTCTCCAGCAACCCGTAGTGAATATTCAGCGCCATACCGCCCCCGCCGTAAATCCCGAACTTCGCTTCCGCCGACCCGTCCTCGATAACCCCGAACTTGCCCCACTCGGCGAACGACGACCCGACGAACAAACACACCGCGACGGCAACTAAAGACAGCTTTTTCATAGAACTGCTCCTTCTGGTTTAAGATTATATAAGTACTACTGGATTTGTTTCCGCCTACCCAACGGCAATGCCCATAACATAATATAGTATTCCGGCGCGAAGGAATGCAAATTTTTTTTACAAGGCCTCCGCTACCGCGTGATCACCCTAGCCATAATGACGCCCTCGATAGCCCGGATTTTGTCCGCCGCACCAGCCGGCAACTCCCCGTCCACGTCTATTATATTGTACGCCAGCTCCCCTTTGTGCTTGTTGATCATGTCGGCGATGTTGATCTTCTCCGCCGCCAGCACGCCGGTGATCTGGCCCACCATGTTCGGGATGTTCTTGTTCGCTATGACCAGGCGCATCTTGGCGCGGAAGTCCAGTTCGCAGTCCGGGAAGTTCACCGAGTTCTTTATGTTGCCCTTCTCGAGGAAGTTCCGTGTTTGGTTCACGGCCATCACCGCGCAGTTGTCCTCCGCCTCAGGCGTGGAGGCGCCCAGGTGCGGGAAGGCTATCACGTTGTCCAGTTTCAGCAGGGCGTCCGTGGGGAAGTCGGTGACGTAGGCGCCGAGCGTCCCGTCGGCGAGGGCGGCGGCGAGGTCTGCGTTGTTGACGAGGTCGCCGCGGGCGAAGTTGAGCAGACGGGCGCCCTTCTTCATTGTGGCGAAGCGCTCCTTATTGAACATGCCCTTGGTCTTGTCGGTGAGCGGCACGTGCACGGTGATGTAGTCGCTCTCGGCGATAAGGGCCTCTTGGCTTCTGGCCTGTTTGACGCTGTGGTCGAGCCGCCACGCGGCGTCTACGGAGATGAAGGGGTCGTAGCCCACGACCTCCATGCCGAGCGCGGCGGCGTCGTTGGCCACCATCACGCCGATTGCGCCGAGGCCGATAACGCCGAGGCGTTTGCCTTTTATCTCCGGGCCGGCGAAATCGCTCTTGCCCTTTTCGACCAGTTTATCGATTTCGTCGCCCTTGCCGATAAGGGTTTTCGCCCACTCTATGCCATGGACGAGGCGGCGGGAGGAAAGGAAGAGTCCGGCCAGCACGAGTTCTTTAACGCCGTTGGCGTTGGCGCCGGGGGTGTTGAAGACGATTATGCCTTGGGCCGTGCACTTATCGATGGGGATGTTGTTGACGCCCGCGCCGGCGCGGGCGACGGACTTGACCGATTGGGGGATCTCCATATCGTGCATTTTGAAGCTGCGCAGGACGATGGCGTCGGGGTTGACGATCTCCGACGCGATCTCGTAGTCGTCGCGGGGGAAGAGGTCTAGGCCGATGGGGCTGATCTTGTTTAAGGTCTGGATTTTATACATATAGATTGTTGCTCCTTATTATTAGGTTAATAAAGTCAGGCTTCGACTTCGCTCAGCCAACTTAGACTTCACTCAGCCAACTGACACACCCCCGAAAGGTCACTGAGCGAAGTCGAAGTGACCTGACGCCAAAAAGAACACTGTCTTTTTAATCTTATAATCCATATAATCCTACTAATCCTAGTTCAGACAGTGTTTTATCCGTTCTTACTCTCAAACTCCTTCATAAACGCCACAAGTTTTTTGACCCCGTCCACCGGCATCGCGTTGTAGATGCTGGCCCGCATTCCGCCTACTGACCGGTGGCCCTTCAGGTTTATGAAGCCGGCGGCTGTGGCTTGTTTTATGAACGCGCTCTCTATGTTCTCGTCCCTGTTCTTGGTTACGAACGGTATGTTCATCAGTGAGCGGTACTTTTTCTCCACCGTGCCCATGAAGAGTTTCGATTCGTCCAAGTAGTCATATAGCAGGCCGGCTTTCTCCTCGTTTATCTTCTGCATTGCCGTTACGCCGCCTAGTTTTTTGAGCCACTCGAAGACCAGCTTCGAGATGTAGAGCGGGTAGCAGGGCGGGGTGTTGTACATCGACTCGTTTTCCGCGTGGATTTTGTAGCCGAGCATCGTGGGCGTGATGTCGAGTTCGTGGCCGAGCAGGTCTTCCCGGATTACGGCTACCGTCACTCCGGCGGGGCCGATGTTCTTTTGGGCGCCGGCGTAGATAAGGCCGAATTTGGACACGTCGTATTTCTCCGAGAGGATGTTGGACGACATGTCAGCCGCGAGCGGCAGGTCGCCGGTGTCGGGCAGTTCGCGGTAGCGTGTGCCGAAGATCGTGTTGTTTGTGGTGATATGCGCGTAGGAGGCCTCTTGGTCGAACATATCCTTGGAGAGCGTCGGGATGTATGTGAAGTTTTTGTCTTCGGATGAGGCTACGAACCTCGGCGTGCCGTACTTCTTGGCCTCGTTTATGGCCTTCTTGGACCACATGCCTGTGTTGACATAGTCGGCTTTCTTGGCCGGTTTTCTGGCTATGAGGTTCAGGGGCACCATGGCGAACTGGGTTGACGCGCCGCCTTGCAGGAAGAGCACCTTGTAGTTGGCGGGTATCTCCATGAGTTCGCGCAACAGGGTTTCGGCGTCCTTCGCGATGTCTATGAACGCCTTCGAGCGATGGCTCATCTCCATCACCGACGTCCCGGTATTACCGTAGTCAAGCATCTCCGCCGCGGCTGTCTTGAGGGCCTCCTCAGG
>Ga0268262_10002088_pt1 | contig 23568 bp, 27 predicted proteins | sample TergutNc150P3_FD_190354 | JGI IMG/M metagenome (GOLD analysis project Ga0268262, IMG submission 190354) | Nasutitermes corniger P3 segment gut microbial community from laboratory colony in Florida, USA - Nc150 P3 (SPAdes) (version 2) | ecosystem: Host-associated > Arthropoda: Insects >...
TCGATTACCGGGACCCAACTTCGGGAAAACCGGTTTTTAAGGAAATGTTAGGCGACTATCTTCTTGCCGGAGGCAAATACGGTAAAATATTTGACGCCGCCGCGTCGGACATATCCCTGGATACCCGCTTCCTGGCCATCGAAATGGAAGCACTCATGAACCGCGGCGAAGGCTGCGTCGTGCCGGCGCTGGTGTATTTGTTCAATCTGGTGGAAAAGAATTTTGACGGAAGACTTGCCCTGCTGGTCCTCGATGAAGCCTGGTTATTCCTCAAAAACGAAACCTTTGCGGATAAAATCGCCGAATGGCTGAAAGTTTTGCGTAAAAAAAATGTGTACGTTATTTTTGCGACCCAGGATGTGGCCGATGTTGCCGCTTCCCCGCTGAAAACAACCATCATTCAGCAGTGTTTGACAAAAATTTATCTTGCCGACCCTTCTGCTTCTACTCCTTTTATGACGGATGTTTACCGGTCATTCGGACTTTCCGACTCCGAAATCAGCCTTCTCGATCATGCACGTATGAAACGAGATTATTTTTACACCAGCCCCGCCGGCCGCCGCCTGTTTCAACTCGACCTCGGGCCCCTTACTCTCGCCTTGATTGGCTCTCCGGATCACGCCCTGCTCAATGACCTCGCTTCACACTATGCAACGGGTGAAGCGTTATGCGCTCAAATGCTGGACGCTAAAAGAATTTCTTTCCGGAAGCTGCTTGCCGAAGACGCGCCGCTGGTTCCGGAACCGGCCCTGCGTATGACTCCCATTCAACCTGTTTCCATATCAGGCAATGAAACACCGTTTGAAGAAACAGTAACGAAAACAGACGTCGAACCGGAAGGAGAACCATCAAAAATCGCCGCGCTGCTGGAAGCCGTCGCGTTGCTGCCGGAACGCAAAAAAAATGACGGATCAGGTCGCGCGGCCGCATCCATAGCGCGACAATTCGCCGTCAGCCAGGCGACCGTTTACCAAATTCGCAAAGTTATCAAGCACGGTAGCCAGCACCTCATTGATGACCTACGCAATGGGAAAATTCCCGTTAAAACCGCCTTCAAACGCCTGAAGAAAGAACAAAATATGGCGGATTTGAATCTTGGGATCGAATAATTACGGTAATTAAGGAGTTAATATGACCAAAGAAAAAATAACAAAACTGGCTGAAGCTTTAGCTTCTGCTGGATATGAAATTACAATTATAAACACGCTTTACAACATTGAACAAATTGAAAAGTATGGAAATATTGAAATTTTACTTTCGCCTGTTTCTAAAGTAAAAAACCCTTTTTCTAAAGAAATAATGATAAAACTTATCGAGGTTTTATTTTCTCTTGAATATGGAATAGTTACATATAATCTCCTTTGTAAACATACATACGGAGATATTAAGATTATACTCCAGACGCTTTAAGTTCCCGTTGGTTTAAGTTTCGGAAATTTTTCAAAATATTTTATGGAAGCTTTTTTTAAGTCTTCTAAAAAATATTCAGCTCCTGCACCAGGCTGGATAATTTGAGGGTGGTTATTTTTAATGATATCTGATACGGCTTCCATTTCAAATATTTCCTCATCAGAAAATAGTACGAAACTTTCGAAAGTTTTTATGTATTCTTTTACAAATTGTTCTGCCCCGATCCCTTCCGGAAACACTTGCGGGTGTGCTTTAAGCAGATTTTGTAACCTCTTCTTCGCTTCTTCCTTGTTTTTTGCGATGACGTTTGAACTTTGTTTTTCTGTCATTTTCTTGCCCTCCTGTTGGACTCCTTTTAGGTTATTATTTAACTATTATACAACGAGAAGAGCATTTTTAAACTTGTATTCGTATATAATAAAGTATTTTTTAAGAAAATATAATGTTAAGTCAAGGAAAAATTGATTATAAGTCTGTATTATTGGGTGATAGAAAACATGAATTTTAAGAACAAAGGAGGATTTTATGTCAAATAATTACGGAACTGATCCGGAAAAAATGCTGGATTGGGATAAAAAATTGGGTGAACAATCAGAGTATGTAAAAAAAGCTATAGAGCCTCTGATGACATTTAATTTTGCCTATATTAAAAACAATATGGAAGAGGGTGCTTTCAGTGGAAACCCTGATTATAGAGATTATTTGAAAACAAAAGACAAAGAAAACCCAAATTTTATAAAAGAAGATGTAATAAATTATTTCAGTGTCGGTGATCTCTACGATTATTTGCAAGGTTATGATGATGATAAAAAACCTGCCGTTGAAAAATTAATAACACTTGGTATTGAAGGTGAACGTCACGGTGATAGAATAGACCATGTTTTTGATTATGAATATATTAAATCTATAGATAGGGAAGCATATTTTGAAGAACAACAACGTATTATGTTTGAAGAGGAAGAAAAAGAACACCAGCTCGAAATGGATGAGTATTTTAAGAAGTCAGAAGATGAAAATACTGAACAATCTCCCATCTCTGATTTTGAAGAAAGAAGTTCTTCTCTCCGGAAGGAAATGAATGACTATTTCAAAATAATTAATTGGGATAAGGCAAATGAACCATCTTTCCGGATCAATCTAATTGACGAACATTCTCAATCTTCACAAACTTCCGGCCACCAGCTCGAAACAGCGCAAAAAATCGGCTATGTCCAGGGTGTCTGTGAGAGCGTTCTCGCCTTCAATAACGATGAAAACAGAAAAATCATGACAGAAGCCACCATGACTTTTCTCAGTAAAAAATTGCTGTCTGAAATGAACGTTACCAAAGATATGGCGCAGAAATTCGCCAACCCTGAAACCTACAAAGCCCTGGAACAATGCGTTTTTGCGCCAAACAAGGAACAACAGCTTGAAAATCAGCATTCCACCGAAAGAAAGGGTAAAAGTTGGTAAAAAACAGCTTGCATAAAGGCTTGATAAGCCGCCCTTTCTATGGGATAATTCCATTAGAGGAGAAAAGCCATACCTCATGAATACGTCTCAATTATCAAATAATGATTATTTTATTTTAAAGCATAAAAACATTAACGTAGCCGATATTATTATTAAAAATGGCGATATTACGGATGTTATTAATATTTATGAACCGGAACATTTACCCTATAAATATGTTGATGACAAATCTAAAAATATTACTTTGTTAAACAGTTGGGTCGAACACAGGGGTATTCCTTTCAGCCGCGAAGATTACGATGCCATCATGGAAGAATTTAAGGTCAGCTCTTCCAAAGAGTTAACCATATTATCTTACGGCCTTAACTTAACGGACCATTACTGGTTATGTGAAAAAAACAATGAAAAAAAATGGGAAGATGTTAATTTCCTCGATAATAACTTCTCCGCGAGAATTGGCAAAATAATGCCGGAACTTGCGGAAAAATACCAGGACTTTATTAACCCGGATCTATCAAGTAACGGCAGGTTAAAAAAATACTGGATTATCAACAACGGAAAAAGAGAGTTATGCAAAGCGGGAAGCGGCGATCTAAAACAAGAGCCTTTTAATGAATTTATTGCTTCTCAAATCTCTGATCGCTTGAGTATAGACCACGTTAATTACGAATTAAAAAAACATAATAATGAAATTTATTGTAAATGTGGCTGTATGATAGATAAAAATATGGAATTTGTTAATGCTTTCAGTGTGTATTTGGAAGGCGAAAAAACCGGTGATAAATATAATGATTATTTAAACGCCTGTTCTAAAATGGGAATAAACAACGCCAGGGAAGAAGTCGATAAAATGATAGTCCTTGATTATTTGATAAGAAATACCGACAGGCATGTCGGCAACTTTGGTATTTTAAGAAATTCAGAAACCTTAAAATGGGAAAAAATCGCGCCGGTATTTGATAACGGTAATTCCTTATGGCATAACGCTCAGGGCGTACAATTCATTAACAGCAATTCAAAAAGCGAATGCAGGTCTTTCACGGGAGAAAATGAAAAAAACATCTTGCTGGTAGGTGATACGCCTTGGCTTGATAAAAACAAACTTAAAGGAATTGATAAAATCATTACCGATGCTTTTATATTAAATAGAAATATTGAGCATGAAAGAGTTGATAAAATAGTCAGCGAATTCCAGAAAAGGGTTAACAACCTTGACATTGTGTTAGAACGCAACAGAGGAATGGAAAACAGACAAACGCAATCCATCGAAAGAAAGGGTAAAAGCTGGTAAAACACTGGACACCCGCTTGATTGCGGGTTATACTGGTATTGATGGGCTGTATTGAGGAAGAATAGCGATTTGGAGGAAAAAGCCATTATGGAAACGTCTCAATTATCAGATGGAAATAAGGTTAAACTCCGTTATACTTACGAAATGGACGGAGACTTCTTTGTTGGATACCTTGACGATTACCCCGAATATCCTACTCAGGGAGAAAATTTGAAGGATTTCGAAGAAAACCTTTTGGATATTTACGAAATGATACAGGACGGAACACTTGATGTACGCCAAAAACACGGGGTTTTAGAAGTCGCGGTATGAAACGGGAAGACTTTATCTATTTCCTTAATCAAAATAATCTCGTATTTCACAAACACGGTTCAAGACATGATATTTATATCCACAAAATAACCGGGAAAAAGGTTTCTGTTCCCAGACACAAAGAGATAAAAAATAAATTCTTAAAACTGATTATCGATGAAATTACTAAAAAAGGGATATAAATAATATGGATTACAAGATAGTAGAAATGACGATAAAATCTTATGATTTTTATACATATGAACGCCTAAAAACCGAATTTATAGAATCTTTTCAAAATGAAGTAAACAAACTTCTGAATAATGGATATGCTCTTGCTGGAGGAATTAGTATTACACGAACCTCAAGTGAACACCCCTCGAATCCAGTTATTCATTTTGCACAGGCTTTAATAAAGTAGAAATATATGTTACAATACCCAACAGGAGGAAATCTTATGAAAAAACTTTTATTCTGTCTCTTAACATTTTATGTATCCTTATTTGTTTTTGCTCAAGATGCCAATGTCACAGAATCTTCTCAAAAACCGTCAAAAGAAGATTTCTATTATACTTGGACAACTCAAGCAGGATCAGGTTTAGGAAAAGGTTTCTATGAAACTACATTTAATGAATCAACTTATGTTCAAGTTGCCCATGGCATGCTTACTCCATTTAAATCTAAACAAAAATATGCAATTTTAAAATGGGAAGAAGCGGTGAATACTTATGAGGAGGCAGAAGAATATCCCTACGGTTTTATATTATCCGTCAAAAACACCAATTCGGTAGAGAAATTTTCTATATTTATGAATGCTGATAAAACCAAATATCTTTATGTATTCGATTTTGGTTCTTATACTCAATATTATACATATACCAAAAAAGAAACGAAAAAATAGTAATAACTTCTTGTAAAATAATTATCGTAAATAAAATATCTTGTATGTACAGCCGCCTTTCGGGCGGCTTTTTTATGTACATAGGTAAACGACCTTATTTTATTAGGAGGATTGTATGAAAAAATTTATTTTAGTCTTTTTGGTTATTGCCTTTCTACCTACAATGACAGTCAATGCACAGATGGCAGTTGCAGACGGCTTTGCACATGGCTTACTAGCCGGCTCGAAGTTGGAACAAGGTATCTATTGGGCTCAACAGGCTCTGGATATGGTTGAGAGTATTGCCCGTTTGCAAGAAATGGTTGAACGTTTTGGAAAACAGATCGAAATGCAAATGGATAACCTCGCCAATATCGGCAATATCCACAGCTTCAAAGACTTCACTACCTGGCATAACCGCCAACTCTATCTTGAGAGAATGACCGAGGATGCCTGGAACGGTATGAGCATCAAAATCGGCAAAAAAGATTACAAGCTTACCGATGTCGAGGGTATGGCCTACGGCTTCAAAGACACCTATGTTGACTATTGGGACAAGGAATTTACCGAAGCGCAACGTGAAGAAATGTATGTAGGCCTCGGCCTGACACCTGCCAATTACGCTTATATCAAAACTTGGGATGCGCGGGAACAACAACTGGCAAAAGAATTCCTTGCGGCGCGAATTATCCATAATGCAAATTACATGGATGAGATGACCCGCAATAATGAAAAGCTGAATGAGCTTGAGAAAGATAAAAAGAAAAAAGCCGATGACCCCTCCAAAATGGGCGAAAAAGGCGTCGCCGTTATTAACGCTGAGACTAATATTGCCAATAATAAAGCCCTCAACGATATTAACATGAATTTATTGGATCTCAAAGAGATGATTGCCGTTGAGAAATACCAAAAAAAAATCAAGTTAATGACACCATCAATGACCAAATGGGATAAAGAAGACGGTATTAAACCGCTTAAATAAAAGGAAAATACTATGACAGGAGAAAAACATGGACGAAACTAACATTCGTGAACTTGAATCCCCGGTTGTCGAAGCGAAAATGATAGCTGATGCGTTACAACCGCTTGGATATGAGGTACGAGGATTTCAAAGAGAAAACCGACTTGGATGTTACTTTGTTTTAAATTTAAGATTTGTCAGATTTGACCATCCTTTTGTTTTCTCCGGAGATGACCGTAGGAGTCCCCCCGCTGATGGCGAGGAGGTTGGTACTCTCCAAAATCCGGGCAACAGCTCTGACAGTGCTACATAACGGTTCGGCCATTACCACATCCTTGCTTCCTTCCAGTCTGATCCATGTTTCATCAGCTTTTGTCAGAGTGATCGCAATTTCTAAAGCTCTGGCAATGATTTCATAATGTTCGTGCGTTTCGTCGTTCATTTTGTCCCTCCTTTGGACTTAATATTTTTATGGTGAATCTATTATACCACGGGAGGGACTTCTTTTTACCGTGTAAAACCTTTCTCTGATGAGAAAGTATTTTTATAGCAAGGAGAATACTATGAGTGATTGGCTTTCCAATTTTGGCGATACTATTAATAACTCGTTCTACTTTGTCGTTGATAAATTAATCGACTTACAGAAATTCTTTATCGGCCAGGCATGGGCTATCGGCAAAGTTGTACTGCTCATCGCCCTCCTGACCGCCGCGCTGAATCACGCCCTCACCGGACAGGGCCTGAAAGATAACCTCATCAAAATTTGCAAGGCGACGCTCTTTTTCATTATCGTCACACTGGCTTACCCGAATATTATCGGATTTATTTGTTCGTGGACTTTTGATATGGCCTACAAAAGCATTTACCCGTCGGTTGAAGCTCAGTTTAAACGGACAACGACCGTTGTAACTGATATGCAGACCCAAGTCGATATCGGTAATAGTGGTGACGGTTACGGCAGACTCGGCGGAAACGGAAACAAATTCACTTTTACCAGAACATTGGTCACGGAGGTGAATATTGACGACACCAAACGTCTGTTTCCCAACCTTGTCAAAAACCAAAAACACCCGCAAATGAATTATTCGACCATCGCGCCGGCCGCGGTTATTAACCTTATTTTTACGCTCGCAGGCGAATGTTTTACTTACGCCGATGACAGAGAAACCAGCAATTCAATATTTCCCGGAGTTCCCGATTTCGGACGTATTCTCAAAGGCCTTATCTGCGCCTTTTTTATCATCATGACCGGCGTCTTCGCCCTCCTGGAATACCTGATGTGCGTCATGGAATTTATGCTCGTCGCTTCGGTAGGTGTTATCCTCTTCCCGCTCTCCATCTGGGAAGGCAGTAAATTTATGTCAGAAAAATTTATAGGCGCTATCATCGGGTTCTTCATCAAACTGCTTTTTTGCTCTATCGCTATCTGCCTCTTGATCTACGGGTTTGCTACCATGTTCTTTATTATCTCCGCAAAGCAGGGATTCTCCGGTACGGTTGATCAAATTATCTATATCATCTTTGGCAGTCTGCTTTTCTTCTACATCTGCAAAAGCGCTCCGGGTATGGCACAGGGCCTGCTTTCCGGAACGCCCAGCCTCAGCGCCACCGGCGCTATCTCAGCAGCGGGCGGCGCAATCGCCGCGGCCGGCGCGACGATGGGCATGGCGCAAGCTGCCGGCGGGGCGGCAAAAGCTGCGGGCGGAGGCATGGCGAAAGCGGGGCTGCAAGCGCACGGGGCGCTCTCCGAGGCAGGCGCCGCAGCCGACGCGGCAAAAACTTTAGGCGGCAGTAAAAGCAACCAGGCAGGCGCGTTCATGTCCAGTCTTGCCGGGTCTGCCAAAGATGCCGTTAACGCAAAAGGGCTCGGACTTGCCCGCAGTCTTCTGGGCGGCGGGTCCGGAAGCGGCAGCGGTTCCGGCGGAGGAGCGGCAAACCCTCACAGTTGGAGCGAGTCCTTTGCTAAAGGCAGTCAAACATACGGCAATCACATAAAAGAACGCAAAGCAGAAGGCAGCGAAAGAGGACTCGCTTACATGGCAAAAAAAGAAGCCAAAGCTAATGCCCTCAAACCAGTAAAGGAATAAATAAAACCGATAATGTATGCCCGCAACTCATAAAAGCTCATTATACAAGCCCGTGGACGCGCCTAACCCCTTTCAGGAAGGAGGAGACAAGGCGTATGCCGACCTGCTGCAAAAACAGATTAATGAAACAACCTGGTGGCGCCGTATCGGCATATTCTCTTTAATTATGTTTGTAATTAACCTCTGCTTCTTTATCTATGCGGTAAACCAGCAAAAAACAGTCCCCGTCCTCGTTAACGTCATGCCTTCAGGGGAATCCCAGTACCTGGGTGAAGTCCGCCAGAACGGGGGTATACAAATTCCGGAAGCGGCAATCCATTACCAGATTCGCAAATTTACCCTTAACCTGCGCTCCATATCAACTGATTACCAGGTGTTATATGACAACATCGCTGAATGTTTCAATATGGCTACGACGGGCTTTTCCCCTGTTTTGCGCCAAACAATTCTGAATAACGATCCATTCCTGTCGGTCGGAAAAATCCGCAGAACCGTGTCCATAGAAAGCGTCTTGCATATTACCGAGCGCAGTTACCAAATCAACTGGATTGAAAATACCCTCGACACCTCGTCAGATCAGAAAAATACCAAAATGAGGGCCGTAGTCACTATCCAGCTGATTACGCCTAATGATATCACTATCAAAAAAAATCCCCTGGGGATTTATATCGAAAACTTTGAGATGACCGAATTATGAAAACTTTATCGCTCATGTTAACCGTCTTTTTTATCTTTTCCTGCGCGACCGTCGATGTGGATCAGAGCATCAGAGACGCGGCGGGTGGCAGACCGCAAACTATCGACGATTTACCCGTCTCCATACACATAGACCCCGAAATAGTGATCAGGGAACGCCCGGTGTATGTTCCTGAAAAAGAAGCTCCGCGCCCCCATCAGTCCGGAATACCGGCGGTACAGGATTCAAATAATGCCGGTATTGCCAAGCCATCCGATTATTCTCACGCCGCTATGGTCTACGATTATGACCCCGATTGGGTCTACGAAGTTTACGCCCAGCCGTTGCGGGCCTGTGATATAGTCCTGGAGCCGGGCGAAAACGTTCTTGAAGCCCCTTTCGTATCGGATAGCGTCCGCTGGCAGTTGGGAGCCGGTGTCAGTTACCAGAAGGGTATCCCGGTCCAGCATATCTACGTTAAACCGACGGAATCCGGCATTGACGCGTCCCTTATCATCAATACTGACAAACGGGTATACCATATCATCTTGCGCAGTTATAAATCAGTGCATATGCCCATTACCCGATGGAACTACTACACCACGGCCATGCCCAATAACACCATAACGCCGCCGTCGCCTAAAGGAACGGATCCACAATCGCCGCTGGGTACCGATCCCCGCTATTTGTCCTTTAATTATCGCATTACCTACGGCTGGTTTGGCGGTAAACCGCGCTGGCTCCCCAAGCTGGTTTTTGATGACGGCAGCAAAACTTATATCACTTTCCCGGAATCAGTCCTTAACCGGGAACTGCCGGCCATCTTTGAAAACCGAAAGGATGTGCTGAACTATAGAGTCATTGACAACCTCATTATCATTGATCAGTTAGTTGATAATATCACGGTCAAAATACAACGTACTGAAATATCTATCTCAAGGAAGAATGCCAATGGAAAATGAAGAAAATATTATTGAAAACTCAGATGCCGAAAACACGGAAGAGGAATTTGAACTGACTCCGGAACAGGCGACCGGCTTTGATGAGCCCGCGGCTTCCCCCCGCACGTTTAACCGCAAAAGGGCCATTCTCGCCATCACCATCATCTTTGCTGTGATAATAGGAGGGGGATTCCTGTACAGCCTTATACGGCCAAACAAGAAAACGGCCAAGACAAATACGGAAGTCACCGCCGGCGATTCTTCGTCGTATTTTCTCAATTCCCTGCGCGACCGCGCGGTAAACAGCCGGGAAACATCATCTGAAGAAAACCCGGAAATGGTGCCCGATGCCGAACCGACGCTTCCGTCGGTTACCTTTAACCGATCTCCTCAAGTTGACGAACTCCGAAATTATCCGCCGCCGCAAAACACATCGGGAAACACAGCTTCTCCGGCGCAACAAGATGATACGACGCCCTACCGTTCTTCCCTCGTGCCGCCGATTGAAGGCAGCCTCTTCCGCCAGCAGCAAACAGCGCCTCCACAACAAGCTGGGACTAATGCCGCAAATAATTATTACCAGAACGCGCTCGATGCGCAAAATGCCGCCCGTAACGCCTATGGCAGCCAGGTTTCCGATTATGTATCCCAAAACGATCAATCTAACAAACAGTCGTTTTACGATTCTTCTCAAAATGGTGGCGCGATTGCCGGCGGGCGCTTCCTGGGGGAAAACTCAATATGGGCCGGAACCCTTCTTCCGGGAATCCTCGAAACGGCTATCAACACCGATCTGCCGGGTAACATACTCGCGCGCGTTACCCGGAACATCTACGATTCCTTGACCGGCCGCAAGCTGCTCATCCCCCAGGGGACAATCCTTATCGCAAAATATAACTCTTCCGTCTCGTATGCCCAACACCGCGTACAGATCGTCTGGGATACCTTGATCCGCCCCGATGGATTCCAGCTTGACCTTGCCGGTATGAACAGCGTCGATAAATCCGGCATGAGCGGCCAGGAAGCCGAATACCATGAAAACTGGTTTGAGTATTTGAAAGCCGCCGGCATCATTACCCTGTTTTCTCTCGCAAATGCCCGTATGACGGATGCCGCCGCTAAATATGCCGCGGACTCATCCGCCGCAGCCGTCGCCAATGCCAACTCCCAGGTCGTTAACCAGTTGGGCGGTAATATGGCCGGCCGCGCCATGAACATCCAGCCCACGTTAACCGTCGAGAACGGAACGCTCGTTAATATTATGTGTAACCAGACGCTCTATTTACCGCCGGTAGGCAGTTATCCCGTCGTCAGAAGATAAAAGGAGAAACACTATGCAAATTAAACTTAAAACAATGGTTTTCATTGTCTCGTTAATATTTAATGGGTTAATTATTATTACCCTCGTTATAACGGCAGCGTCAAAATTAAACGTAGCGTCGCTTTCATTTCCTGCGGTTGAAGACGGGTATACCGCCGCCGCCGCGGTTGTCGTTGCCCCCGCGTCATCAAATCTGGTGTTTATTCCCGTTGAAAGTACCTTAAACCCAGGGGAAAAGATTTTCCTGCAATATGCGGTTGTCACCGCGGCAAATAAACAAATCAACATCGGCATCAACGCCCTCTATGATCCCCAAATCGTCGCTATCGAGTACACCGGATCAGGCATTGCCATTACCGCCCTGCGTGAAGGGGAAACTCTTTTGCAATATATTGCCAATGATGGTATCAAAAATTTAATCCGAATAACTGTAACCAAAAAATGATGTTCCGCGCCAATATTTTATGTGCATTCTCTCTGCTGATATGCGCCGCCGGCCTGCCCGCGCTGAATTTATGGCGGCATCCGGAAATTGCCGAGAAAAACACACTTTTCGCCGATGCCGGGTTGACCCCGATTATCTTCAAAAACCCTCAATTTATGGTCCTGCCTCTTGAATTACGCCTTGATTACCTGCTGCCGCTGCCCTTGCCTTTCTCCGTCGGGATTTTCCTCAGAACACCCTACCCCAATCTGAATAGTTTCGGGAGCAGGGCAGCCTATCATATCGACCTGGGTGATGACAAAACTGATTTTTACTTTGTGCATGTTTTTGATTACGGTTTTATCCGCAATGATATTTTAATCAAATATAACGATGACCCGGTTCAAATCCATTATTATGATTTCCGCGCCGGAGTCCGCCGGTTTTTCGGCCCGCGTTTAGGTCTCTCTGTCGAATCTGATTTCAAAGTCGGAGGCGTCATTATATTGCTTTCCGCAAAATTATATTAGGAGGTTCTTTATGAACAAGCAAAACCGTACAAGGATCGCGCTCGGCGCCTTCCTTCTGGCCTTCGCTATCGCGGCCTCTTTCCCCGCCTGCGATATGTCTTATGTCAACGATCAGGAAAAATCTTTGACAGGATCAGACAGGGATAGGGATGGAACAAACGGCGGCGGATCAGGCAGCGACGGATCCAGCAGGGAAATTTCCGAAAATGAAAAAAACATTCTGGAAAAATACGGCCACTTCCTTAAGTTCTCCCATATGCCGTCCAACACCCAAGTGCCCAATGTCTTTTCCGTGAAAATCGCCAATTCAGCGGCGGAAATCGGTAAACTCCATAAGAATAACCCCGTATGTGTTTTTAGGGATAAAGGCGAATGTACCGTGTATGTGCCCCTTTCGTACATGGACGATTCCGAATTCTTGGAAACCGGATTCTTTTATGTAGCCTTTTCCATCCATGTTGACGCCATCACCAAGTACATCGTTGAGCTTTCCGATAAACTGCTGGTACACTTCACCGATGGGCGCGGAGAAATTGACGTCCGATCCCTGCCTGAAAAATTCGCTCCGGTTGTCGACCCGCGTTACTTGACGATCATTAACCTCCCGCCCAACCTGTCCGCCCGCAGTATCTCAAATGTCATCATTTTCAACCAAAAAGAAACGGCGGCCGAATGTCCCGATTATTCCCGCCTGGAAATCTCCATAAGTGACGGCAGGGCCACCGTGCGTATCCCCCTCTCGTATTACAAAATGGCAGAATCTGTCTTCACCGAAACAGGCGTTTACTTTGTTTCGTTTGACATTAACGTCGATGCCGATACGCGCTATCTCATTACCAAAGATGACCGCATCCAGGTACCTTTCATCAGTGGAAACGGAGAGCTGGATATTAATAATCTACCCCAAAAACAGGTTCCCTTCCTGACCATCTACGGACTGCCCTATTACACCGATAAAAAACAAATCACCAACATCGGCGTCTATAATCTCGCCGGACAGGTTGCCTCTTGTGATAATTTTAACGATATTTCCATTTCCAAAAATAACGAATACGCTACCGCCAATATCCCCCTCACGTCTTCTTTCGGCAACGGTTATTTTAACGACACAGGCCGCTTCGCCATCTCCTTTACCGTCAACGTTGATATAGAAACGCAAATTTCACTCAAACAAATTGACAAAGTTACTTTACAGTTCACGGAAGGCTCCGCCGTTTTGGACATGAATTCCCTATACGGCTATTTTGCCGCTGAATTGGTCAATCCCTCCGATTCCGCCGCCCCCATCCTGAAACAGAGTTCTTCGTTTGACATCAACGGTTACCGGCATACCATCTCCAGTGATACGCCGGTTATTGCCAACCCGCCTATGGAAACCTGTTTCCTTTATCTCTACGCTTTCCGTGACGGCGACATGATTTACTACGAATACTCAAAAACTAAACCAACGTACAACTCCGCTAAAAAAGGATACTACAGCGACAATAAACGCGCCTTGTGGAAAATTATTTATATCCATGAAAGTTATCAAAGCGTTCAATTCCTGTTTAAAACCTATATCGCCGATGATTTTCCCCATCGTGAAACCTTTGTCATATCCAAAAACGCGTTCAAATCATTTACCTCTGCTATTCCAATCCCCTACTATAAACTTTCGGGCGCCGAGAACCCGCCCGCGACTACCGTTACCCTCCAGCCGGGGGTTTATGTCATAAACCTGGACGGCGCCGGCGGTGGAAAGGGCGCTCCCGCCGCTTATGGAAATTCAAGCGTCAGCACGCCGGCAAACGGCGGCGCGGGTGGAAATGTCGCCGAAATTCTTACCCTGCAAACCGCAACCACTTTTTATGCCTTTACCGGCTCCGGTGGTGAATCAGGTGTCAAAGCTGTTCCTGAGGGAACATTTTGCCTGTATGTCGACACTCCTTCACAAAGAACTTCCCCTATTTATGTAGCCCAACCGACCTATAACAACTTGGTGTGCCAAATCTCTCCCCTATCTGGCGGCGGCGGCGGTGGAGGTGGGTCCGGCACTTTCCTCTATTCCGAGAAAGAGTTGTATTTTCTCTGCGCCGCTGGCGGCGGCGGTGGAGCAGGCGGCTCTTTTCTTACTGCGGGCGGCGCAGGAGGTGCGGGGGGCGCCATTGGCCCGGGTGGAGGCGGCGGCTCCGCAGGTTACCTCCTCCAATCCTTCCAGAACGGCGACTTAATACCTATCGGTAATAACACGTATATCTACCGTGTCATAACCACAATGATTGCTGTCGGTGGACACGGAGGCAATGGCGGCGGTTACAGCAGCCCCGCCGGAGGAGTGTGTGATGACATTACATCTAATAAAAATGGCAACAATGGCGACGCAGTTCTCTTTTCTAATATAACTAGTCCACAAGCAATGGGGTCCTCCAATAACAGTTCTAATGCTTTGAAAAACTACTATCCTCAGATAGATCGCCAATCTTTTATAGATGAAGATGTCAAAGTTGCTAATGATAAGATGCTCTACTCATCCTCTCTCAGCGGAAACGGAGGATCCACCCCCGCCATCTCATGGCCTCCCGGCCCCTTGTCATGGCTCAATACTAACAATAGCAACGGCCAAGGAGCCATGTCTCAGCCAGCCCCTAATCCCACCTTCAGCGGTAGAGTTTATTGGGATAATGCATCTTCACTTCGTGGTTATATATCTCCTTATTTCCCGGTACAAGACGGCGCCGACGGTTTACCCGGCGGCAATAACCGCACCAACGCCAAAGGAGGAGGCGCACCGGGAGGAAGCGGCGATAACCAACTTCCCGATGACGGTTCCCCTGGTTCTATCACCATCTATAAAATTAATTAAATCCCGCCGCGGCTGATACCCCTCCTCCCGCGGCTTTCTGCTCCCAGCCCGCTTCCGGACCGGCTTCCCGCCGGCTCCGCCGGAAGCGGGCTTTTTTTTATCTTTTTCTTTCTTCTCTTTCATTCTCTCTTATTATTCTCTACTCATAAGGTAAAAGGGTTACTTCAGTTGCCAGGCGCGTATATGTGACTGGTAACGTGACAGGTAACATTTTTAGGGAGGGGGAGAATATTTTGACTACTAAACCGCAGCCGGCAGCGGCGTATTATGCTGTCATTCCGGCGTCAGTTCGTTATGACAAAAATATCCCGCAGGGCGCTAAACTGCTCTACGGTGAAATTTCATCGCTCTGTAACAAAGAAGGCTATTGCTGGGCCGGCAATGAATACTTTGTGAACCTGTACCAAACCACTGAAAAAACCATACGGAATTGGATAGGGGCCTTGCGGGATGCCGGACATATTACTGTCAGTTTTACCTATGTGTCGGGCAAAAAAGAGATTGAAAGCCGTATTTTAAGGCTTACGGAAACGAAGAAATCTGAAAGAACAAAAAAACAGCCGGACTCCGGTCAAGAGGTAAGGGAAGAATTTACCACAGGTGGGGAAAATAATTGCCATACCTCTGGAATAGATTTGCCACAGACAAGAGAAAAATTACCGGTTTCCAGTCATGAGGTGGGGAAAAAATTTACCGGGGGTGGGGAAAAAATTTTCCATACCTCCGGTAAAATTTTTCCAGAGGTGGGGAAAAATTCTTCCGAAGGTGGGGAAAATTTTTACCGGGATAATATTACAAGTATTAATACAACTACTTCTTCTTCCTCCGATCCCCCCGAAACTCACCCCCAACCGCCGCCAGACGAAGCAGCAGAAGCTCCTTTACTTCCCCAAGAATTAAAAGACGCCCTGACCGCGCTAGACCCGCTCCTCATTCTCTCCGCTGACTTTTACCCCAGGGCCGCCGCTTATATGGCTGCCAACGGCCTTGACCTCCCTTACCTGCCCTTTTTATATGCCCAGTGTAAAGCCCAGAACCCCCGTTCCATCAGAGGGCTGTACTATACGCTCTTTTTTGATGACACTATGCCCGAACTTTACAAAGCAAACAAACGTTCCAATGCTCCCCCACCCCCGCCGCCGGATATGCCTTGCCCGGTATGCGGTACGCTCCATGCGCAGCGCGATGATGCTTGCCCTTCTTGTGGTTTACCCAAAAACGCATCGGCGGACACTCTCTTATTGTTCCGGCAGTTGCATACATTTCCGCCGGATAAACGTGAGGAATACCTACGGCGGGAAAAGGACATCATTGATGAGTGTGGCCTTAAAGACCCATTAAAATACAAATCATTAATTGCCAGTTTACAAAAGGAATTCGGCTTTCTTGAAACAGCTTGAAATCACCATACCTGACCACAACTCTTTTTATACCCTCTACGCTGAAGGCAAGCATTGTTTCAAAGCCTATGACCGCGAGAAAAAAGTTACCCTGCTGCATTACCCGCCCGGCGCGGCCGTTGTTTTGTATTATACCTACCCCACCCACCGCGCAGCCTGCGTTATCCGCAACAATGATGCCGATAACGGCATTCTCCTTCCGGGACTCGCCAAAAAAGTCTCCTTCCTGGTCGCGGTCCAGGCTTCACGGGTCGATAAGCTCAAACGCGCTGTTGCGTATCTCAACGAACATTCCGGCGCCGGCGCTTACGGCCACGATGACGGGTTTTATATACGCCTCGGCTACCTGGTCGAGCAGCGCGGAAAATTGAATTACCCGGCTCTTAGAGAACTTTCTGAAAGCTCTCTTAAAGAAACTCAATACCGTTTATTTTAGGAGGAACTGTAATGCTTATTCTTACCGAAAAACCGTCGGTCGCAAAGGCTTTCGCGGATGCCCTGGGCGTTACGCGCACAGAGCATTATTACGAAAACGACGAACATTGCATCGTCAACGCCCTGGGACACCTGTTGGAAGATTATCTTCCGGAAGATTACGATCCCGCGCTCAAAAAGTGGTCCCTCGATGGACTGCCCATAATTCCGGACCAGGTTAAATACAAACCAGTCGAAAAAACAAAGGCCCAGCTCGCCCTGGTTAAAAGCTGTTTTGCCCGGCATAAAAACGCGCCGTTGCTACTGGCCACGGATGCGGAACGCGAAGGCGAACTCATCGGCGCGGAAATTCTTGATTACGTCGGCTTTACCAATTACGCCGTCGCGAAACGCTTCTGGGTCTCAGAAGCGCTCACTCCGGACGTGATAAAAAAAGGCATAGCAAACGCCAAACCGCTTGCGGAATATAAATCCTACCGCGACCAGGGCTTTGCCCGGCAATGCGCCGATTGGCTAATCGGCATGAACCTTACCCGCCTGGTTACGTTGAAATCAAACAAACTGCTGCACTTCGGGCGCGTACAGACGGCCGTCCTGGGCGCGGTTTATGAACGTGAGATATCTATTTCAAAATTTACGCCGCAACAATATTACGAGATACAGGCCGTTATGGACAATGAACCCTGTTTTTCCGTAAAAATGGTTAACCCCGATAATAAGGAATACCCCACACGTTTCCTTGATATTAAATCCGTTGACGAAAAACTCTTCAAAAATGAAACTATCGAAAAAGGTATCATCACATCTCTTGAAAAAGAAAAGAAAACGGTCCAGCCGCCGCAGTTGTTTAACCTTACCGCGCTCCAGAAAGAAGCGCACAAACGGTTTGGGTACACCCCGGAACAAACACTGGACATTGCACAGACATTATATGAAAAATACAAAGTCCTCTCGTATCCGCGTACACCTTCGCGCATTATGGGTGATGATAATGTCAAACTGGTTAAAGGATTTTATGTAATTCTTGAGGAATATTATTCAAAAGTTTTTACTGGTAAATTTATCTCTTGTTTTAAAGAAAGTATAGCGAATTCTGATCCTTCTCTTATATCCGCTGATAATAAACGCTTGTTCAATTCCGCAGAACTTCAAGATCACCATGCTCTTATTCCTCTTGCACCGCTTCCAAAGGAGACTTCTGAAGAAGAATTAAATATTTACCTGCTTGTTTTTGAACGGTTTTTTACGGTCCTTAAACCGCCTTATGTTTATAATTCCATTGCCATTGATGTCGATATATCCGGACACAAATTTATTGGGAATGGCGTGGAAGTAATTAATCCAGGATGGAAATTAAACGCGAGTGATTATGAAGACGAAGGTATGCCGGAAGATTATTCCGGACTTGTGCAGGGTAAAGAATATAAAGTCAATTCTGTTAAAATGCTCGCGAAACAAACAGAACCCAAAAAACATTACTCCTTCGCCTCCTTGCTACAGCTCATGGAAACCCCCCGCGGCGATGACGGCAAGCACCTGACCGGCCTGGGAACGCCGGCAACCCGCGGCGCGATCCTCCAGAAACTGGTTGACCGCAAGTACGTTTCCCTTAAGGGAAAAAACATCCTCATTTCCGATGATGGAAAGTTTTTGATTGAGAATATCCTCAAAAATGACGAACTGGCCGCTTTTATTTCCGTTCCGGAGACTACCCGCTGGGAAGAGCAACTCCACGATAACACCGCCGCCTTCCTCGATGGCATTAAAAACTTTGTGCGCGGCGCGGTAAAAAACACCGGCATGGACGAATATCGGCGCGAAAAAAAATCACTCGGCAAATGCCCCATTTGCGGCGGAGAAGTATATGAAGGCAATAATAATTATTACTGCGGTAATTATAAAGCGGATCCTCCGTGTAAATTGGTAATCTGGAAAAAAATTTGCCAGGCTTCCGTTACCCATGCTGACGTACAAGCCCTACTTGCCTGCAAACAAACCAAAGTTAAAAAATGCGTTAGCCCCAAAACAGGGAAAGAATTCAACGCAAAATTCGAGCTTATTGCCGGTAAAGTCGAATTCCGTTTTGAGGAGAAAAAATGAGATATAATGGGTTGATTTCTGAGTTTTTAATGGTATAATTGTAAGGGTAAGCCATATTGGAGGAGTTTTATGAAAATAACACTGGATATAGATGATAAATATAATAACCAATATTCAGAATATGACTTAAAAATGCTTGTTGCCGTTAGTCTTTACGAAAAGGGTATAATGTGTACCGGAGATTTGGCACAAGCTTTAGGCATGAGCCGCGCGGATTTTATATTAGAAATGGGAAAATATGGCGAATCTATCTTTGATATGCCTGAAGAAGAAATAAACAGAGACATTGAAAATGCAAAACAATTCTTTATACAATAACGTAATTATTTCTGATACTTCCTGTCTTATCGCCCTTTCAAATATAGGCCAACTTGAATTATTAAAGAAATTATTTGGTCGTGTAACTATAACGCCAGAAGTTTTAGATGAATTTACAAAAAAATATAAGGAAAATATACCTGAATGGTTTGATATAAAAGAAGCAAAAAACAAGGATAAAGTTAATAAATTAAATGCTGATTTGGGATTAGGAGAATCGTCTTCTATTGTCCTGGCAACTGAAACTCCCAGCTCATTGGTTATTATTGATGAAAAAAAAGCGAGGGAATATGCTTTGAATCTAGGTCTAAATGTAATTGGTACAGTAGGTATTATAAGAAGGGCTGCTGATATAAATATTATTGAAAGTCATAAAAAAGCAAATGAACTTTTTAGCGAACTCATAAACAAGGGTTTCCGGCTTAATAAAAAATTGGTTAACATAGATTCTCAAAACACACAAGAATCCACACATGAACAAAATCAGCAACAGAAATTTAAGCGATAGATTTACGCACAAGGCCCACAATCGCTGACGCTTCGGCCATATATACCTCACGGTATGGCCTCCGCTTTCGCTCATGTGGACGTTGTGCATAAATCCCAGACGCAACGTATTGTACTATGGGGAAATACAAAGATGCGGAGAATGATCGAATACAGCGATTTTCCGCTCTCTGAGGCGTTGTGGTGCGGGGATTACACCCCCGCCGCCCCCGTGGCCGTGGGGCATAGCCCTCACGGCTTTATGTTTTAGAGAAAATACACCGGTCCAGTATCGAGAACACCTGTTGCGCCTTCTTTAACATCATTTCTTTGCCTTGCTTGTCTCTATGATTATAGAGCTTATTAACATTGTGGGAAACCTTATGCCCCATAAATATTTCCTCAATATCTTCTCCCAACCCCTCGGCACTCATCAGCGTCTTCCAAAAATGCCTTCCGCTGTAAAAAGTTATATTTTCCGCTTCTGCTTCTTCTTCGCTTACCCCAAGCTGCTCCCTCAGACAGAAGGCAGCGTTACTGAAGACATACGCATTGCGGGAATCAAACAAAAGGGACTGCGGCGTTTTTTTGTTTTTTACCATCCACGCCTTCAGCTTCCGGTACACCAAATCATGCAAGGGTATCATCCGTATGCCACTCGGCGTTTTGCTTTTTTTTATGTGGATGAAATAACAGCCCTCAATGTTGTCAATGTCCTCAAATTTCATGCGCTCGATTTCGATGTTTCGCATCCCTGTTGTGTAAATAAGCAGACACAAAAGCATCGAATTATCGTCTTTCCATTTTTTGTTGAAAACGCCGTTCAGCTTATTCAATTCATAACAGCCGCGGGCCTTTTTGTCTTCATGTTTTACGGGGATACTTTTAATTCTGGTTCCGGGATTATCCTGGATTATGCCCTTCCTGGTCAGACTTGCCAACACTTTTCTTACCGCGTTGACGTTGTTGTTGACCGTCTGTGGCTTTATTTTATTTGCCAAAAGATGGTCCTGGAATTTATTCAACAATATAGCGGTAAGCTGTTCAAAACACGTTATTTTTTCATTTTTAAGAAAAGGGATGAATTTCTTTGTTATTATTGATTGGTAGTCTCTCCTTGCCCGTTCGGAGATACGAATACTATAAATATCATCTGTTTCTTGCTTTTTCTCATAAAATGATTCAAGCATTGAATACATACGCTGGTCTTTCTTTTGTAAATAACCTTCCACCAGCCGGGTTTTGTTTTTCCTCGCAAATTCTGCTGCTTCTTCAGGGTCGTTAGTATGGGTATTCCATTTGCTCGGTAACATTTTTCCATTATGAGAAAATCGGACATACCACAAGAAACCATGTTTCTTACTTTCTATTTTTACCAGAGAGAACCCTTTCCGGCGTTTAGGAAGAGAATATTCACGGTCGATCATGTTCAACGCTATTATGGTGTTCGGGTATTGACCAGCTACAAGAACCTTTATGGAATTTATATCTTCCTGCTGCTGCTTCTTTACCTGGGAAACAACTTCCGCCAACCTTGTCATGCTGCACCTCCTTCCAGTCCGTCGAAGTGTTTTAATATAACATCAAGATCGAACAGTGGACGACGATTCACAAAGGTACACGGCAAATCCCTTTCCCGTGCCAGCTTTTTTACAGTAAATTCGCTTATGTTGAGAATAAGCGACAACTGTTCCGCATTGAACAAATTTTTCTTGTTTTTCATGGCTTTTTTCTTCCTCCTTGGTTTTTTCCCCTCCCAAAGAGCGCTTTTCTATTCTGTTTGTCTCAGCCGGAACACCTCCTTTTTTGCCACGGCTATTTTTATGATGAGATTATATACTTCTGAAAGTTCTCTCTCATTCAATCTGGAAGTTAACCTATCCAGCCTTTTCATAAAATTGTCGCGCTTCATATTTTTAATATATTTTTCCCCCTTACGTTTTACCCATACAGAGGTTTGCTTGAACCCAGCTTTATACATTTTTTCCCTAAAAGTCCTCTGTCTTTCAATGTCCGTTGTCATTATTACCCCTTTACTGTGACTAGTCACATTACTTGTAACTATATCACATTATTTTCTTTTTTCAAGTAGTCTCTTATTATTTTTTTTGTTGTTTTTTTTGGGTCACTATTGAAAATGAAATTATTTGCTAAAAATACGCTTTTTTTGTAAAAAAACTTGACAAATTGGTCATTTTGTGGCATTATTTGATTAGATGGGTTGTATTTAGTGCTTTTACACCGTTTGCTGGTAACGCTATTTCCTATGCTTACGTTGGCAAGTTTGTGGCAATTGTCAAAAGCCCATCCCCCAATACTGGTAACGCTGTTGGGTATGGTTATGCTGACCAGCGTTTTGCATTCGGCAAAAGCATATTCCGGAATAGTGGTTAAGGTGGTGCCAGTAATGTTAAGGCTGACATATTTGCCCGCTGACTTTATAATATCCGCAACACTCTTAAGCATTGAGTTATTAATGGTCATGGAAACTTTTATTGGTTTATCGGGACCATTGGCAGGCTGTTTGTCAAGATATGTCTTTAATTCTTCCGCGCTGTTGAGGGTTTTGCCATCACCGCCGCTACTTGCCGGTGCAGATTTTTTACTATTATCTGCAACTTGAGCAAATTTTACATCCCGACTAACTAATGTCAAAGTGCTTGTATTACCATTACTATATGTAAAAGTTAATTTATTATCATTTATAACATATTCTGATGTACTTGGTTCAAAATTTCTAAAATATTCAGGATTCCACTTTATCATTTCATCTTTTGAATACCAACTTCCTTCTTTTCTTCCAGAAATTAAGGTAATTTCACCATTACGTTCTTCTTTTGTTCCAAAATAATGGGTACGGATTAAGGTAATTTTACCATTACTAGTCGTATAAGTTCCCTTAGTAATTAAGGGATTGTCACTTTTATTTAAAGTAATTTCATAATTTCCAGAATTATATTTATATATACGATCATCTTCGCTCTTCCATGTCCCATTAAGACGAGTGTCATACTGTTGGGCGCATACCGGAATTATCGCCATTACTATTAAGGCGAACAATAGAACTGTTTTCTTGTTCTTCATCTTAATACTCCTTTTATTGTTTGATTTATAAAAAAGTCGTTACTCATTACAAACGGCATTTTTCTCATGGAACAAGGCAACCGTGATTTCATTTGGACAGACCTCTCCCCTGAAAAAAGGTGTAGGGGAAAATGGGCAAATTTTTTTCTTCTATTATAAGAGAGAGAGAGAGAGAGAATCAGAATTCACACAAGGTTTTGGAGCACATAACAGGTAACAGGTAACAAATAACAAAGGAAAGGGATATGAGTGAATCCTTTGGGGATTGAGGTAGTTAGCAAGAGCAGCATGAGTCATGCGGGAAAATGCGCGAGAAATGGGAATGTGAGAGAAAGGGAGAGAATCAGAATTCACCCAAGGTTTTGGAGCACATAACAGGTAATGGGTAACAAATAACAAAGGAAAGGGATATGAGTGAATCCTTTGGGGATTGAGGTGGTTAGCAAGAGCAGCATGAGTTATGCGGGAAAATGCGCGAGAAATGGGAATGTGAGAGAAAGGGAGAGAATCAGAATTCACCCAAGGTTTTGGGTGGGGAATAATAGCGAGTGAATCCTTTTGGGGGTCAGGGTGGTGAGGAAGGGGCAAAATGGGGGTTCTTTCGCTCATGGGGGTTATTGTAGCATATTGGGGGCG
>Ga0268262_10002089_pt1 | contig 23562 bp, 3 predicted proteins | sample TergutNc150P3_FD_190354 | JGI IMG/M metagenome (GOLD analysis project Ga0268262, IMG submission 190354) | Nasutitermes corniger P3 segment gut microbial community from laboratory colony in Florida, USA - Nc150 P3 (SPAdes) (version 2) | ecosystem: Host-associated > Arthropoda: Insects > Digestive...
AAAGGAGTAGGATTCAGTGGCTGTTCTGCCCGCGTAGTCATAAGCGGTTATGGTCAGCGTATAGGTTTGTCCCTCCGTAAGGTTGCTGAAGGTCGGGAGACTGCCATAGGCAGTGGCCGTATTCCAGGTCCAGTTGTTTACTATAGCCTGACCGCTGCCGTCAGCGCCGCCTGTGGGAGACGGTGAATAGATGTATTCCGTGGAACCGTTCACACTAAACGTCATCTTCTTAAAGTTCACGTCAGCGACTGTACCCGTCAGGGTAGGCGCGGTCTTGTAGGTATTATTGAGTTTGTCCCAGTTGGCCGGTTTGGTGAGGAAGAGTCTCGGATCTGCCCGGTCAATCGTAAAGACGACAGTATAGGTAGATGCCGGGTTGCCTGCCGAGTCGGCGGTTTCAATGTCTATCCAGTACAGGCCGTCGTTCGGATACGGAACGGACAGATCAAATTCCCAGATCACGTTTTGCGCTGACGCGCCCAGGGTGTAAGTTCTCCAGTCCGCTATTCCCGTGTAAATGCCGGTTCTTAAATTCTCGCCGGTGTACACACGGTATCTCAGCGAAGCAATGGAGGAAGTCGCGTCCCTTACCGTTCCCTTGAGTACCGGGGAAGACAGCATTGACAGTTTGGTAACATCGGTAAGTTTGTCTTCCAGCGCCTGGTTCTTGTTCCCCCATTCATCCTGATTTATCTTTATTTCGCCGATGTTGCTGAACCCAATTACCGGAGGCGTATAATCGCGGGTAAAGGTAAACGTGATTGTGGAAGTTTTGTTGGTGCTGTCAGTGGCGCTTACCGTTATGACATAGGTTCCGTCCTTGGCGGCGTCATTAGCGCCGGGGAGCGAGCTGAATATGTCGCTCAGCGACAATGACCAGTTATAGATATACTGACCCGGCTTTGTCGAATCAAGAGTCGCCGTAACGGAGGTTGGCGATATCGCGACAGTATTGCCGGCTTTCGTCGCGGTAATGGTCAGCGCTTTCGATGTAACGCTGTCAGAGGCGGTGAAGTTACCGTCCTGGACTGTTCCCGCCAGGTCCGGCTTGGCGGAAGTTGATATGAAGGTAGTATTATCAAGGGCTTTCGCGGCATCGCTCCACTTTAAGTCAGGAGCCTTCCGGTTTACGGTGAATTCAGTTCTGACAATATTGTCGGGACTGCCGGAAGCGTTGATCTTGTTGTTGCCCAGCCGGTCGTCAACTTTGACATCCAGATAATAAGCGCCGTCAAGAATCTCGCTCGTATTGGGCCAGAATAATGTATTCGGTTTATTCAACGGAATATTCCATTCCGCTCTGGTGAATGTTGCCGAGCCCAGGTCGCAGTTCGCCCATGTATCCGCCGGATTGGTTACGTTCTGCCGGAAGATACGGTACTGGAAGTAGTACTGATCACCGTCCTTCAGCGAGCTAATGTTGGAATAAGCGTCGGTAAACACGCCTTGTATCGCCGCGGCTTCGTCGGTCAGCGTTTTGTTCGGTCCGACGTTGGTGAATGACACTACGGGCGCGATGGTATCTTTGGTGAAGGTAAATTGTTTGGACAGAGTCTTCTTGGCAAGGTCGTAGGCGGTAACGGTTACCGTATGCGCGCCCTGCGCGGTGAGGCTGTTGAATTGAGCGGTGCTGAACACCCATGTCCAATTACCAGCATTCGTCATTCCTGTTGTATTCGCGGCTACTGACGCGGTCGGGATTATCTCGGTATCAGCGACTTGCGTTCCGTTATCTACCCTGACAACCACCTTCCAGAAGTTGCCGTCACTGGCGGTTCCTTTCAGGGTAAATCCGTCGTTGTAGACAGTCGAAGCGGCACTTACGGCGATGTCGCCGGAATTCTTGTAGGCTACCGTATTGATGGCCACCTCGGGCGGTAATGTGTCTACGGTAAAGGCAATATTTCTGACAATGCCGGTATTGCCGCCTCTGTCGGAGTATCTGAGGTCCAGCCAATAGGTGGCATCGGGGAGAGGATCTCCGTTTTCCAGACCATTTTTGGTCAGGTAGATGATCCAGTTTTCGCTCCGGCTCGGATTGGCGGTACTAAACTGCTTCTTTATCCAGTTCACTCCCGGATAAGTTCCGGGATTGTAAGTAAGCCCGGAGCCCAGAGCGATGACCGGATCGGATGCCAGAGCGGTGGACCCGGCAATCGTGCCTCCCGTTGTGGTTCCCGCGTTTAATTCGGTTACCGTGTATATCCGGTACTCGAAGGTGTACGGCGCGGGGCTGGCGCCAATCGAGGACAGATCGTCCTTGAACGCGCCCCGAATTTCCGGCGGCGAGCCCGCGAACGAACTCATCAGGAGTTGTCTGGCATCTAATTCCGCCGCGTCATTCGTCAGCGTATCAGTGCCCGGGTTCTTCGCTCCGGCAGTTGCCAACAGGTCTTTGTTTATATGGACTTCGTTGATGGAATGGTATTCCACCCTGGGCGGCTGATTATCTTTGGTAAATTCAAGCGTCCAGATATCCGTGCGTGACGGAACGCCCTTGTCATAAGCGGTTACGGTGAGGGTATTGGTTCCCTCGTTGACGGCCGGGGTGTTATAGGTCGCTTTGGGGAAATTCCATGTCCAGTTTTGTACCATGTTATCATCGCCGGTTGTCGGGATGTTGGCTAATTCAGTGCCGTTCAGGACAATCTTGATTTCCTTAATATCGCCGTCGGTGACATTTCCGCTCAGGGTAAACAGATTTCCGGTATTGTCCGGATTTCCGGAACCGTCAACAAATTTGCCGTAGGAGGCATCGGGATTCGCATCCGACCCGCTGTCAGACCTGAATACTTTCACCAGAGCGCTGTTGGTGGCGCTATCTCTCATCACCGGCGCCTTGCGGTCAACGGTGAATTTAACCGGTACGACGGGCCGGGCAATGCCCAGGCGGTCGGAAATCTTGATTTCCAGCCAATAGTCGCCGTCGGGAATATCATTGTTGCCGTTTATGCCGTTCCAGTATCCCGCCGCCGTGCGATCGGTCAGCGAGACAGACCATTTTACGGACTTCGCGGCAGTGTCCGCGAATGTAGTCGTCGTCCATGCCGGGTTGTCATTGTCATGCGTCGCATTGTCGCGGTAGATGCGGTACTGATACTGTAACGCGCCGGGCGCTCCCAGGCGGGAGTATTCATCGGTAAACGAACCGTTGATCGCCGCGGTAGCGGTAGCGTCCTGAATTCTGGACGGATACACTGACGCGTCGCCGCTTTCGAGGATGTTGTTATACACCACCACCGGCGGGGTAATATCCTTGACAAAGGTGTAGAGTATGGGCGTTGAAGTCTTGCCGGCAAGGTCGTAGGCGGTAATGGTTATGGTATGCGTTCCTTCGGTAAGGGCGCCGCCGGTGAAGGCAGCAGCCAATTCGAGTTCCCAGCTCAGGTTGAAGGGCGATACATAATTCGCGTATTTCTTTATGTCCAGTTTATCACCATTGTCCACCTGTACCCGTACATAATCCAGGTTTCCGTCACTGGCTGTTACGTTCAGGGTAAAGTTACCGTTAAATATCTTGTCCGTATTGTTATTGGTAGGATTAACAACCGTCAGGGGATTTGATTGGTATACCAGCTTCGGAGCTTCGGAGTCTACGGTAAAGGCAATGCGTTGAACAATATTGCCGGGAACATCGCCATTCGCCTCGTTCTTGTTATTGCCGCGGTCGGCAACTTTGATGTCCAGCCAGTAGATTCCGTCGTCTTTGCCGGTCAGCGGGATAGTCCAGTTTTCGGTAGTGCCCGTGTTGGCGGTCAAATACCCTATTTCCCAGCCGGTAGTCGTATCATTGGCTTTTAATTCGGTCGCGGTGTAAATCCGGTATTGATAGTAGTATCTGTTGCTATTGTCTCCGACATTTGCGGCCGCTGCTGTCTTATAACCAATATTGGAATAGGTATCGGTAAACGAGCCCTTAATCGAATCGGTGTTGACAAATGATGTCATTTCCTCTATTGCGGCATTCTTATCAGCAAACAGCGTGCCTGGCGTGGATGACGTAGCTTCCCACATGGCTTTGGTAATCTCTGTCGGCTTAATGTTGTGGTAATTTACTTTGGGCTTGCCGGTATCTCTGATGATTTCAAATGATCTCGGCGGAGTATTGGGCGTACCTTTACTGTCGGTGGCGGTTACGGTAATCGTTGTGGGTCCTTCGTCCAGGGTATCAAATACATCCTGGGTGAAAGTCCACTTCCAATTATAGACACTTTGGTTCGTAGGACCGGCAAAGCCGTCGGTGGCAGTGGGCCACGCGCTTGCGCTGTAGGTAAATACGTTGACGCCTTCCTCTTCCTCTTCGCCGTTATTCACTTTTATTACCAACTGGGCAAAGTCGCCGTCGGTAACCGTTCCCGACAGGAAGAACGTGCCGCCCTCCTGGTAACTGGGTTGTACTCCGTCTGACTTGGTCGCGGTCAACAACGGCGCGCTGCGGTTCACGGTAAACTTCTTGTTTATGATTCCGGTTTCATTGCCGGCGCGGTCAAGCACGACAACGTCCACTTGCCACTTGCCGTCAGGAATAGCGGTCTCTCCCGGCAGCGGAATCCAGTAATTTTGCGTACTATTGTTCGCCGTCAGGGGAATGTCAAAGGAAACCGATTTGCCCGGATTGGTTATGGCCGCGTTATTGGCATCCTTAAAGGTGGGGTATACCCAGCCTGACGGGGCAGTGACGGTGGCGGGGGCGGTGGGGTTCTTGTAGATTCGGTACCTAAAGCTGCTGGTGATTGAGCCCTCGTTACTATCTGTAGTCCCGTCATAGACATAGAGGCCAATATTTGAAAGGACGTCGCTAAAGGACAGCCGAATCATGGCGTTGTTTTCCTGAATCTGCGGATCAGTGCCGGACAGGTTGCTGAATTCAACATTGGGCGCGTCGGTATCTTTGGTAAAGGTATACGATTGTACCGTTGTTCTGTTCGCGTAATCATAAGCGGTTACGGTCAGCGTATACGTTCTTCCCGAGATAAAGGTATCCCAGGTATCGTCAAGGTCCCATTCCCAGTTAACATTATTCTTGGGATTGGGATTAATCTGCTGCGCGATTTCTACTATTTCAGCGCGGCCATCATCCACATTAAACGTCAATTTCTTGAAGTTTGTTTCGGTGAGTTTTCCCTCCAGTTTAATCGGCAGTCTGAAGGTATTATTCAGCGCTACGGAGTGGTCCGGTTTCTTCATCGACAGCGACGGAGCCACGCGGTCATAGGTAAAGGCAATGGTTTCAACGCTTGCGGGGTTGCCTATGCGGTCTTTAACCATGATGTCCATCCAGTACAGGCCTTCACCGTAGTTATAACCCGCCGAATCGCTGATATCAATACTCCAGATTACGGACGCCGTATCATTAGCTATCGGGTATTGTTTCCATCCCAGGTTGAAGTTGCCGGAATTGTAGATACGGTACTCAAAGTAGTATTGGCCGGGCGCTCCAATGTAGGAGTAATCGGTGATGGTTCCCCGAACGATCGGATCCGTCAGCACCATAACGCCGCGTTTGGTATCGTCGCCTTCTACGCCGCTGAGCAGGGTATCCAGCGTGGCGCGGGAACCGGCGGGATTATCCGCGATTCCTGCTGTCCACTGAGCCTGTGTTATCTTCGTTTCGTTGATGTTGGTGAATTTGATAACGGGCTTGGTCGTATCCTTGACAAAGGTAAATTCTACCTTCTCCGAATGATTCGCCTGGTCTTTTGCGGTAATGGTTACTTTATACGTTCCATCGGCCAAAGCCGCGTAGACATCGGTATAGGAAGTCCCGTTCGTATTGAGAGAATTCTGGATATTCCATGTCCAATCATACAGAGATGTCTTTGCGTCATTGACAGTCGCCCTAATTATGCCCGTGTAAGTGTAGGTTACATCCTGACCGGCGACGACAACGTCCAGCGTGGTAACCAGATCGCCGTCCTGGACTGTACCGTGCATGGTGGGAACGGGCGGCTTTGTGGCGGTTTCATTGTTATAGATGATGCCATCACTGGGTTTAGAGAGCGTAAACTTCGGCGGACCCCGGTCAATTATGAACGGAACTTTGGAAACGCCGCTGGTATTGCCAATGCGGTCGGCGACATAGATTTCCAGCCAGTAGGAACCGTCCAGAATTTCAGTGTTTTCGCCCCAGAACTGATTGGGATTGAACTCGTCACTGGAAACAAGAGCGGAGTAGCCCGCGTCGGTCAGCGGAATGCTCCAGGAAACGTTCGCGAAGGGATTGCCGCCGAGCAGGTATTTGGCAAACGGTACGCCTGTTCCTGTTGCGGTAGTCGGAATGTTTTCAGGATGGGTATCATAATCATGATCGCGGTAAATCCGGTAGTTAAAGTAGTAGTTGCGGTTGGTGGTTGTATTTACCATCACATCGCCAATTCTGGTAACATCGTCAAACGTACCCCGCAGTATGGCGGCGAAGTCTTTAATGGTGGAAGCGGCTGCCATGGTGGTCGCGCTGCCATTAAGAATGCCGGAGTCGAATGTTACTGTGGGCGGAGTCGTGTCCTTGATAAAGACATACTGCCTGAACGCCGTCTTTTGCGGCTGATCGAACGCGGTTACCGTTACGGTATAGGTTCCATCATCAAGATATTCGGGATCATTCTGGGTGAAGAACTTCGCGGGAATAGTCCAATTCCAGTTCCATTTCCCTGCCCATATTTCGGCAGAGGTAAGGTTGGTTTGATTCATGTCGGCTTCCCATTTCCCGTAGAGATGGGTCTCTATCACGCCATTATTGGAGACGTCGCCTTCCAGTCGTATCTCTACTTTCCAGAAGTTGCCGTCGCTGGCCGTTCCCGACATTGTAAACGTATCATTGTGGCTCGTTTCCGCGCCGTTCGGGTTGCCATTCAGGGCGTGCGGCGGCGTCCCGTTGATTGTGGGTACAATCTTCAGCGGATCCAGCACCGGGTTCGCCCGGTCTACGGTAAAGGCGATGTTTCTGACAATGGTAACGTTTCCGCTGCTGTCATAAACGCGGATGTCCAGCCAATGTATCTTGTCCGGCGCGTTAAGCGGAACCGGAATCTTCCAGTTTTCGTTACCGGTTGTTTCGCCCGGATAGGGGACTTGCTTCCATACCAGGTCAGGATACGTTGTGGTGCTTAAGCTGTCCAGGTTGGTAACCTCGATCCCGTTTTCGGTGACGTCGGTTCCCAGCTTCAATATGTCTTCCTTATAAATGCGGTACTCAAAGTAGTATTGTCCGACTCTGCCAATTTTGGAGAATTCGTCGTAGAACGCGCCCGTCATAAGGGTATCGGCGGTTACCGTCCCGAACGCGGTCATTTTTTCCAGCGCTTCGTCCCACTGGGTTTTCCGGCTTCCCTTCTGGTTTTCAAAAGTCGTTTTGGTTAAGTGTATGTCTCTGATGTTGTGGTAAAGCACCGTCGGTCCTTGAGTATCTTTGGTAAATTTGAATGTCGCTACTTTGGTTCGTCCTTTTTCAACATCGTTCGGGTACTTGTCGTCCCACGCGGTGACGGTAATAAGATTATCTCCGTCGCGGATAATGTCGCTGTCTATAAAGACGCTCCTCTTGAGCTTCCACGACCATTCATAGGTACAATACTGCGGAATGCCGTTCCACGCGCCGGTACCCCACGCGGTATTATCCCAATGAGCGGAGTTTGTCGCGAGTTTGGTGTCTAAAGGTACAACATGGGTTACTCCGTCCGCGTCCTTGTTCGTTACCGTTATGGTCAGTTTTTCCAGGTTGCCGGAACGGACTTTCCCTTTCATAAAGACCGCGTCATCGGTGTAATCATTCTCGTTAAAGAAGTATACCGTCCCCATCTGTACGCCCGGAACGTCTCTGTTTATTGCCGGCGTACTGTCGAAATAGAAGAACGCGGGGTCTTTGCGATCTACGATGAACTTAATCCGCGGGTGGTTATTATTGTCATTTTGGGCATCGCCGCCGATCCTATCCCTGAGGTTGCCAACGCGGTCTCTTACCTTGACTTCCAGCCAGTACACGCCGTCGGGAATGCCGTCAATGACACTGTCCGTCGTGGGCCAGAAACCCTGGGCGTTATCGCCCGTCAAGGGAATAACAAGGTTGGCCGACTTGGTCGGATTGTAGCTCGGATTGGTGAGATCAAATTTCCTTTGTTGGAAAGCGGGCGAATTCGCCGCGGGCGGAGCAGATTCATTGGCGGTAGTACTGCGGTAAATCCGGTACTCAAAGAAGTTGTCAACGGTGTCGGAAGCAGACTTGTACTCGCCCAGGCGGGACAGATCATCGTTAAACGATATCCGAATCGCGGCGTCATTATCCTGCATCTGCGTGCTCTGGCTCAGATCGCCGTCGTTCAGATCGAGGTTGCTCAGCGTAATCGTCGGCGCGGTTACGTCTTTGGTAAAGGTGAACTGCTTAATATCCGTCCTGTTGGCGTAGTCATACGCGGTGATGGTTATGGTATGCGGTCCTTCGAGGAGTTTGGAATCGTTGAAGTACGGGGCAATAGACCATGACCATGTATAAATATCAATGTTGTTATAAGTTCTCCAAATATCCGTCCATGTATACGGTACACCCGGATGAGAAGCATCGGCGGCTTCCCATGCGGCCTTGGCTGTCAGTTCCGCTTGATATCTAGTCAAATCAAATTCATGGTTTTCTTCGGTAAATATATCGCCGTCGTCGATCTTTATCTTCATACCCCACAGGTTGCGTTCCACGAGCTTTCCGCCCAGTTCAAACGCCGTAGTAGTGAAGATATTATTGGGCTGAAGATTATTGTCGGTCTGATGTTCCGGTTTGTCTATGCCGGGGTTACCGTCGGGGAAGTTGATGGGATCTTTGAGCGGCTTCGTGTCGTACAGTTTCGGCGCGTTGCGGTCAACGGTAAAGGCAATATTCTTGACATAGTACTCTTTGGTGCCGGTAGGATCATTAAGGTTATCATTGGGGTACCTGCCGTTGCCGGTCGGGCCATTATCCGCCCTGACGTTATTGATCCGGTCGGCGACAATAATGTCCAGCCAATACAGACCGTCGGGCAGTTCTTGCTTGGCACTGTCCCAGACAGATAAGCCAGGATTGGCGCCGGTCAGGGGGATAAGCCAGTTTTGAGTCCGATTCGGCTCTTTATCGAAATAGTAATAGATAAAGGGCGGATTCGGAGACGCAGGATTGGTGTCGGCGAGCAGCTGCGCTTTGTTGTAAATCCGGTATTTAAAGAAGTATCTGTCGCTATGGTCTCCTTCATTGAGTTCTCTGGCTGTCTTGAAGCCAATTTCAGAATTAACGTCGTCAAAGGTTCCCCGAATTGCGGGAGCTTCGCCTTCAAGCGTGGTAATGGTTTTCAGCAGAGCTTTGCCATCGTCAGTATCCACCGTATCTTTTGTTACGATTACCGTTTTGATGTTCTGGTATTCCACTTTGGGCTTTACGGTATCTTTAATAAAGGTAAAGGGATTATTCGGGCCGGGCCATACAACGGTGTGAGAGGGGTTGGCGCTGCCGTTATACGCCGCGTCTGTGATCGTAACGAGTACGGTATTGGGTCCCTGATGGATAAAGGCCTCATCGGTAAGGTCTGACTTCTTGAGCTTCCAGGTCCAGTTATACCGTATACCGCCCATGTCGTCTCCGAGCGCGGACACGACAGTGGGAGCTTCTATGGTTACCTGAGCCGCGACTTGTTCCGGGGTAAGCGCCGTACCGTTCAACTTAATGACCAGATTCGCGTAGTCGCCGTCGGTAATGGTTCCGCCCAGCGTAGACACTACGTCGTTGGTGTTGTAGCTGTCGAGATCGGGGCCGTATTTGTCATTGATATGACTCGTTACATTAAGCGCCGGAGCCTTGCGGTTCACGACAAATTGCACTTTTTCGGTAGCCGGGTCACCGTACATGTCAGTGAGAACGCTGGTTTTGTTCTTGTCGGTAATGAGAAGTTCATTGTAATTGTTGACGCGGTCATACACCTTGATTTCTATCCACCACTTGCCGTCGGGAATTTCTTTCAGACCCTTCCAGAACTGGCGCGGATGATAGTTAGGAGGACCACCCGTGAAATCTCCCTCGTCGGTCAGCGGAATGTTAAAGTTCACCGCGTTGCCCGGACTTACTCCGAGCAGAGCTTTGGTAAAGGGCGGAACCGGTTCCGGTTCATACAGGCTGGCAGTAGTGTCAGCAGGATCGCGGTAGATACGGTACTCAAAGTAATAGTTGGGAACATTTCCGCTTCCGCTGTTGTAATTCTCGGTGATAAAGCCAATGTCGGAAGACGGGTCGAACAACGATACCCGAATCTGCGCGTTGGTTTCTTCAATCACCGGAAGATCTGTCGAGCCTTTCTTGCTTCCCAGGTTGCTCAGCGTTACAATGGGCGGCCTCGTGTCTTTGATAAAGATATAAGTCTGCGTATCCGTTCTGCCGGCGCCGTCATAGGCGACGATAGTTACGGTGTAGGTTCCGTCGTCGAGTTGGCGGTCGCCGCCGTTGAAGTATCTATCGGCTTTCCACTGCCATGTGTAAGTAGAAGTGGGTTCATCATAACCAATCCAAAGTTCCTTGGGATCGGGTATAACGGTATACTGCCAATCTTCCTGATCTTTATTAGCCACCTTTACCTTCAGAGTTCTCAGGGTTTTTTCAACCACTGTTCCCTTGAGGGTAAACGGCTCCCTGAAGATATTGGAGGGACCAACAGCGGGAGGAGTCACATTAATATTGGCTTCAGGAAGAGCGGCGGATTTTACCGTGTTTATCTTCAGCACCGGAGCTTTCCGGTCTACGCTAAAGGCAATATTGCTGACGACTCTGGCGTTATTAATCCGGTCTTTAATTTCAATGTCCAGCCACCAGTTACCTTCGGGAATTGCGTAGTTGGAGTTGTTGAATTCCGGTTTACCCTCAATCTCCGCCAGTTCTCCCTTGCCTGGCCAGAACGCGTTCTGGACAGCATCGTAATCAGTGTTTATTTTACCGTCGCTGCTGTACTTACTCAGCGGGATAATAAAGTTTTGAATCGAGGACGGATCATAGATGCTGGAATCGGAGAAATAGAATTTCTCCCATCCGGTACTTACCGTAGTGGCTTTGTAGTCGGTGCTTCCGTAGCGGACGGTTTCGTCGTCTTTAGTCTGTCCGCCTTTTAACGTGGCTTCGTTGTAAATACGATACCGGAAGTAGTACCTTGTGCCGGCGGGATCATCCTCAACATAGCCGATGCGGGAAATATCGTCCGTAAAGGTTCCCCGAATCAGCGGGGTAGAATCTACCAGCGCGCTGACACCGTCGAGCGCGTCTATTCTGTCCTGGTTATCGCCGTCGAGAATCATTACTGACTTGGGTACTTTCTGACCTCTGATGCCGGTAAAGTCCACTCTGGGCGGATCGGTATCTTTGACAAAGACAAATTCCCATTTTATTCGATGTTCGTCAGTTGCGGTTTCTCTATCGTCAAAGGCGATTACCGTTATGGTATTCTTTCCCTGAACGATGTTAGTGTTGTCGATGCTGGAAATGACGCGTTTGCCGTCCTTTAAGACGAAGTCGCCATGCTCATCTTTGAGGAAATGGACTCCAAAGTCTTCGGCGCTCAGAGGATACGACCAGTTGTACACACAGTTGGTCGGAATACCGGTCACCCAATCATCCGTAGCAAAATTATCCCAGGTGCCATTATTCCCAGTACCGGCCCCAGTTTGTCCGTAGTAGTGCCTGAGAGACTTGCCGCTCGGGAAATTTTCATTCACCAGCGTTATGGTCAGTTCTTTTAAGTCGCCGTCGCGGACCGATCCGCTCAGCGTAAACACGTTATCGCCGACAACGGTGTTGTAGATTTGCGCTTTCTCTTTTGAGTCAAAGTTGGAGACAGTACCAGTGCCGTCAACCCTGTTCGGAGTGGTGGCTACGGCGCCAGGATCGGCAAGGTTGGCCGCGGAAGTCCACCATTGCGGGGCGTTGCGGTTCACGACAAACATGACTCTTTCCAGCCTGTTGTCGGGGTTGGCAACGCCGTTATTGTCGAATGTAACACTTTCACCGATTTTTTTCGTGGAATTGCCGATGCGGTCATCAATCTGGATTTCCAGCCAATACACGCCGTCGGGAATAAAGTCTTTCGTCTTCCAGAACTTATTGGTGCCCTTCAGGGAAATTTCTACGTTCTTCGACTTGCCTACATCCGTCGTCGTCCCTAACGGGAAATTTTCCCAAACTTTGGCTTCTTCAGTAGGTATGGGCTGCGCCACGCCATTTACTATCGCGCGATAAATACTGTACTTAAAGTAATACTGGGAGGAGCTTATCATATAGCCCAGATTGGAATACACGTCGTTAATACCAACCTGAATCTTCGGATTGTTGGCATCCATAATAACCGACTGATTTTCTTTCAGAGCGCCGTTCGCGCCGTCCAGAGTATTGGTCAGCGCCAGGTTATTCAGGAGGATCGTCGGTCCGACCATATCCTTGACAAAGGTAAAGGTCTTGGCCGCTCTTCTGCCGGCAAAATCATACACCGTAACGGTTATGGAGTTGGTTCCTTGCTCAAGCAGGTCAAAGATATCCGACCACTCGGTGGTAGGCCATGTCCAGGTGTACATTTTGGTTTCAGGGTTGAGTTGATGGGCGGCAGTCGTATCTTTGTTGACATGGGACTTCCACACATCATCAACCTTCAGATTATCAGTGCCATCGACTTTCTCAATCTCATAGTCTCGTGTGAATTTATTCAGGCCTGACTCATTGAATACCTCTACCTTCATACCTCTCAGGTTTCCGTCAACCGCCGTTCCATTCAGGGCAAACACCTCGCGGAAGGTATTTTTGACGTTTGCATGGGTTCCCTGCGAAAGTTCTACTATATCAAGCGTTGGCTGCTCGGTATCAATCGTAAAGGCAATATGCTGAACGTTATAGCCTGAACCGGATTGGGCTGGGTTGCCCTGCGGATCTTCGTTTTTCGTTTGCCAGTTGTCTATCCGGTCGCCTACGCGGATGTCTATCCAATATATGCCGTCGTCAAGAGACGTTCCGTCGGCTTTGGTCAGGGGGATTTCAAAGTTCACCAGTTTCAACTGGTTATCCGGCCCCAAGGGGTATTTTTTCCATTCCGGGTAAGCCGCCGGACTAAGCGGCGCGCCCGTCGGATTCTCGGCGGTACTCGGGTAACCGGGGTTATAGGAGCTCTTGGTTAAGTCAGCCGCCTGATAAATGCGGTACTCAAAGTAGTGCTGCATGACGCTGCTGCCGCCGCCAAGCGGTGGCAAGTTGGCTTTCTGAGAGCCGCCAACGGGGGAATTATCGTCTTGTATGGTTCCCGTTATCTTGGTGGTCTTGTCCGCAATCCAGCTAATCTTGGAAAGCGCGTCTTTTCTGCCGGGAATATCTCTCCACAATGTCGGGGTTATCACCTGATCAACGATGCTGAGTTTTACTTTGGGCGGAGCTGTATCCTTGATAAAGGTTACTGACCATGTCTTCTCCCGTGAAACTTTGGTGGGACTGGTCGTCGTGTACGCGTGATCATAGGCGGTCACGGTTATGGTATTCTTTCCCTGCGGAACGATGCCATCGTTGATAAATTGCGCGTTGGTCAAAGACCAGGTCCAGGTATATTCGCCTTTATCCAGTTCTTTCTTAACCCAGCCGAGCGCGTCAATCGTACCGGTCGTCGCGTAGGACGCCAATACTGTCCTGCTGTATGTCGATACTGCCGCGCCGTTCACTTCATGCGACACATCTAATACCAGCCGCTCAAAGTCTCCGTCAAAGATGACTCCGTCCAGGGTAAACACCGCGGTGGTTCCGGGTTCATCATTGTGCCGTGGTCCGTACAGGGGCGGAGTATCCGGCGGGTTGGGCGTTGTGGTTACTTCTTTTCCATTTTTCACGACAAAGACCGGGTCCGTGTAGTCTACATAGAACACTATCTTCTTGGTGGAATGCGGGGAGATATAGTTTTTATTCTCGACGCGGTCCTCAATTTCAATTTCCAGCCACCACTCGCCGTCGGGAATCCTCGGCAAACCGGACCAGAATTGGTCATTCTCGGTGCCGGTCAGCGGTATAGTCCAGCTCACACTGGACGTAAGCTGGGCTTCCGTTCCCATATAATACTTTTTCCACGACGGGGTTTGCCATGCCGGGTACGCGTTGGGACCATTACTGCCAATACGGTAGTTAAAGTAGTAGTAGCCTACTTTTGATGTAGCCGGGTCATTTTCTATAAGAGCGCCGATCTTGGAATAGGTATCATTAAACGAACCGCGTATCACCGCGTTCTTGTCAATAATCACGGAAGCGCCGGCCACGTTCGTTACTTCATTGATACTGTATGAGATTACGGGCGGACTTGTATCCTTGGTAAAGGTATAGGTTTCGTACGCCGTTCTGCCGGCAAAGTCATACACCGTTATGGTTATGGTATTTGACCCTTCAGGCAGTTGGCCAAAGACACTCAACCACTCGGTGGTGGGCCATTCCCAGGTATACATATTGGGAGCGGAGTTTTGATTATGGGCGTCAGACGTAGTTTTGGTGACATAGGTTTTCCACAAAACATCAGGAGACAGGTTATCGGAACCATCCACTTTCTTAATCTCATAGTCTCTTGAGAAGCCCATAAAGGTGCCGTTCTTGGCTACCTGTACATTCAACATCCGCAGGTTCTGGTCAACCGCGGTTCCGCTCAGGGCGAACACATCATTGAAGGTCTTGTTGGTATAGTCCTCATAAGGCTTGTTATCAACTCCTCGACGCGGCTCCGTAACTTTGTTTACCGTCAGCACCGGTTTTTCGCGGTCAATCGTAAAGGCAATATGCTGGACATGGCTGACAGGAGCAGGAGCAGGGGGAAGAACGTTACTATATTTAATATTATTTATCCGGTCGGCGACTTTGATGTCTATCCAATAGGTTCCGTCAGGATAACCGTCCAATCCTTCAATGCTGGTTCCCGGGCTTGCGGTGGGATACATGGCATGACCGCTCTTGGGAAGACTGATGCTCCAGTTCACCAATTTGTTGTTCGGATTGGTCCCTAACGGGTATTTTGCCCAGGTCGGTACGCCGGGGTCGGGGTCGTTGGGGTCGGTGACGGGCTTGGGCTGGGTGTATAAAGGATCGGTTAACTCATTCGCCCGATAAATACGGTACTCAAAGTAGTACTGGCCGGCGACACCAGTGGTGTCGGTGGAAGGCGCAGGCGCAAAACCAATCGGAGAATAATCGTCTTCTATCGTTCCCTTTAAGGTTACGGCATCTTCATTGGCCAAAGAACCCAGTATGGAAATGTTTTTGAGCAGGGGTTCTCTCTTATTAAGATTTTTCCACGTATCACTGTCTATTATTACTTGATCATTAATGTTAAGGTTTTTCACAACCGGCGGAGTTGAATCTTTGGTAAAGGTAATTGACGGCGACCACTGCTTGTTCCGCGGGTTATCTTTGCCAAAGTCATGGGGACCGGCGGGCTTCTTGTCCCACCAGTCATACGCGGTAATGGTTATCAGGTGATCTCCCTCTATCAGGTTATCCCAGATCGCTGTCCTCTCAAGAGTCCACGACCAGGTATATAATGATTGAGTCACATCATGGGTAAAGTCCGTTGTAACAGAGGGAGGATTGTAGCTTGCCCATGTGCTCGCGTTAAATTCTTTGGTGAAGCTTTGCGGCTTACCAACATTATTCTCATTCGCAATCTTAATAACCAGCTGATCAAAATCGCCGTCAACCACCGTTCCACTCAAGGTAAACATTTCGACGGGAGCGGGACCACCGTAAATGGGATTGGGATTTTTGTTTAATATTCTCCCTGCACCCGTTACTTGCAGTTCCGGATCAAACCGGTCTACATAGAAGGTAACTTTGGTGCGTTTGTATCCTGTAGGAAACACTACGTTTCCATGATCATCTTTGATGGGCGTTTCATTTATATTGGGTGAATATCCGGCAGTCCCCAGACTGGCTTTGTCGCCGTAGACCACGCCGTTATTGAGCCGGTCGGCAACGTATATTTCCAGATTCCATTTACCGTCGGGAATTTCAGGCAGACCATACCAATAATCTTTGGGACTATTAGCGCCGACCAGAGGAATCTTCCAGTTCGCAAATTGGCCCGGACTGGCTCCCAAAGGAGCTTTTTTCCACTCCAGGGCAGCCAGAGCGGTGGAATTTGTGCCATCGGGATAAATACGGTACATATAATAGTATTGGCCGTTCTCCTTCATGGACGGGGAGCCAATGTTGCTCAATTTATCCTCGAAGGAACCTTCCAGCGCCGCGGTATCGGCGGCATTGTTAATTCTGCCGGTTCCGTCCGCATTGATGGAACTGAAAGTAACCTCCGGCGGACTGTTATCTTTGACAAAGTCTATCGGCGTTGAACCTTGATTCCTCGCCTTGTCTATCGCGTAAAATGTGATGTTGCCTTTGCCATCCGCAACGCCCTTCGTAACGCCACTCTCAACTCTACTGGGACCGAAGTCCAATCGGGTAGATACATGTGTAGTGGGATCTTGGGGAGCCGGAAGATAGGGAGGCGAATTATCATTATTGGTTTCATTGTCCTTCAGTATCCAGGAGTACTCGTACTGACTCTCCGGCTTGACTTTAACATATCCTTCCTGTTTATTTTTCTTGCTATCGGTCAATTCCCATTTGATCACCAGCGGGAATTGAGCGTTGATTACGCCGGGATTATAAATATTGTCCAGGTAGAGTTCTTTAACCATTCCGGTCATTTCAAATGTATCGCTGAAGATATACTTGTCCTCGTTCTCCGGGTCATTACCGGGATCTACGGTAATGACCGGCGGAGAATTATCACGGATAAACGTCACTACCCATGAAGTTTCTATCGCGGGGCGCGTTGAATCAGCGGAGTTCTCCACTTTTTTGGACGGAGCGTCAAACACGGTGATTTTCAGCTGCTTTTCACCCTCGGACTTCAATATATCTATAGTTCCGATGATATCGTCCAGTTCCTGCGTCTTTATGAAGTCGGTGTATACTTTTCCCGCGCCAGACGCTGGTGTCCAAGTGGGGCTCACTTTGTTAACATTAACTAAAGGTTTACCGGTAACAGGATCGGTTCCCGCTACTGTCGCACTATTGTATGCAACAGTATACTTCCAGATGCCGTCGTCATCGGTCAAACTCCCCTGCAGGTCATACAAGTCGCGTATTATGGTGTTGTTCGCGGGATAGGTAATCTTTATCGTGGGGATATCAGTTTCCTGGTCAACTTTAAAATATTCTCTTACCGTTGCCTTTACTTCCGCCCTGCCCTGCGCCTCGATGTACAGGATATAGTCGCCGTCGGGAATGTACGCGTCAACGAATGTGCCTTTGTTAAATTTACCGGTATTGGTGACGGGATCGTATTCGTAGTCGCCTGGTACGAAATGACCATGTTCGCCCAGAGTGTCAATGTGCGTGCCTTCAACGTGTACGCCGTCAATGTCCTCGCCCTTCGGAGTCAATGCGGTTTGTCCGTACCCCGCGGCATAAACACCGGGACGCAGCAGTTCAGCAGCTTTATCAAAGGAAGACTCTCCGTCCGCGTTTTTCTTCCAGTCCGCGGGAGCGGAACCGGTAAAGGTAACGCCGGATTTCACCAGCCACCACCGGCTTTCCTCAACGCCGTAGTCGTCGCTGATCAGGGCGTTAAAATCAAATACGCCGTTTACTATATATTTCGTTTTCCGTGTTGTTCCGTCGATATCAAGAACCGGATCCGTGTCCGTTTTGGCATGTGACACGCGGGTAACTTCGATCTTTGGCGGCGTGTCCAAAATCCGTAATGTAATGTTCTTCTGCGAGCAGATGTCGGTATTAGCTTCCTCACTATCGGGTTTTAAATCCGCGCCCGCCGCCCAAATTACACGTTCCCATACGCGGACGCTAATCTCGTATTTATCCCCGCCAATAAACCTGAATGTGCCGCCGTCAAGCTCGGGAACATGCTGATCCTTGGCGTTTCTGGCATTCCTTACGGTGGGAATCGGCTTGCTTATCGGCTTACCTGTTGTGGGATCTTTTTTCAGGGTACCGTCCGGATTCTTCTCCATTTCGATTACGGGACTCATGAACAGGTATTGCTGTCTCGGGGTGCCCCTGCGTTCTACACAACGGGGGTCGATATTCAGTTTATTGGAATAATTTTTGGTATTGTAGTCGCTGTCCACGTAGCCCGCCCATTGCAGGAATACCGGTTTTTGGTAATCAGGATCACCTTTCTTTGCGGATAATCGTTGCACCATCAGATCGACCCGTCCAATGCCGGATGAATGATTCGCGCGCGCTTCAAATACAAATTGCCGCATTGCCGAAACGTATTCATCCTGTACGGTCTTCTGTCCGTAGCGGGGGTCTTGTTCAATATCGCGAATGGGGTCGCCTGGGGGACCGTACGGCGGTTTTATGAAATCATCATCAAATGTCTCCTCGGACTGACTCCGGTCAAAGAAGAAATCAACCAGCGCCGGGCCTTCGCTCGTCTCTATATACAGGTCTGCCGCGGGGTAGTCCAGCGGCGGGAAGTAACAATCCAGAAGGTTCTTGCCGGTGCCGGTTTCACCAATGTCACTGGCATAGATACGGAACTTGTAGGCTCCCACCGGCAGCGGCGCCTCTTTGGGCGATCCATCCGCGTTGCGCTGGCGCAATTTATACTTAAACCGGACAAACTCCGACCCGCCCAAACCCGGCGGGTCTATATTTTCGCGCGCTTCCCATCCGTCCATGTTGTATTCATCCGCAAACAACCACCGGGCGCTGGCTTCTGACTCCTTATCCGGATCCCAAAGCTTAATTTTCGGATACGGAGCTTTTACGCCCTGAACATCGCTGACAGTTCCCAACAGCTCGCCATTGACATAAACAACCGGCCGGGGAAACTCTTTATCACTAGCTTCCTGATCCCACGCATAGGAACCATCGGAACTGGGCGGTGTATAAGAACCAGGGCCAACAGGATTATCAGGTCTGGTGCCCGGTGTTGAGGGTTTTTCTATTTTGTTTCTCTTATCCATCTTCAGCCAGAATTCTTCCCCCAAATCCGGTGAATTCATGACAACAACAGGCGGCCCCATCTTGATTTTATAGCTGTTCGGGTCAGATTCCGTCGGCTTGCGGGATTCCCCGTCATACGCCTTTATTCTTATATAGAAAGGACTGTTATTATTTATTTGCTTATTATTAATCCAGTGCTCGGTTTTTGTATATTTTTTATCTATATCTATGGCGTCCGGATCTATTCCGCTCTTTATATCCGCTTCCCACCAGTCTCGCTCTTCTTTGCCATTGACCATCACTTTGGTCCGCGTCATGGTGACCATTCCCCAGTCCTGGCTGCTTTTGTCGTACAAGTAGTACAATTCGACCTTTTTTACCCCAATGTCGTCGGTAACCTTCGCCTTAAAATTGAAGGTCGGATCCTTGAGGTAATCCCCCGAAACGGGCAGAATTTGCACAATCACCGGCGCGAGGATGTCAACCTTCGGGCCGAGTCCGGCCACAAATGGGCTGTTATCGCAGGTGAATGTAAAAAACATCCCAAAAAACACAAAGCACAAGCCAATAAACCGAATCCTGTGCCTAAAAATAGTGGTTTTCATAAACATCCTCCTGGATAATGTTTGTTTTCTCCCAATTTTCTGGAAAATACTAAAAAAATAGAGAACGGCATCCCGCCCCCTACCGATAAGATTGAGTGTTACCGCCCATAAATTACCATTTGTCACGAAAATACCCTCATAAATATGATTGAAATAGTTGATATAAAAGTACGAACAAGAAGAGAGAAATGTGAATATACCAACCGCCATTTTAATCATACTTATAAAAACAAAAAAAGTCAATAAAAAAAACAAAAAAAAGATCGAATTTGTTTCAAATGATACTGCTCCCAGCGAAAATGGACAAAAATCGAAAAAAACGGGGAAAAAGCGGAAAAAGAAAACAAGAGAGGAAGCGGAAAAGGGGGGAAAGAACAGGGAGAAGTGAAAAAAAGCGGCATGAAAAAAGGGAAAAGTGAGAATTTCCCCCCCGGAAAACGTGTACTTTCACGGAGAAACAGTCGCCAAAACGCCACAAATGCTCAAAAAGCGGTAAAAACAGGAAAACCACCGGGGGCAAGATGACAAAATTTTACAGAGTATAAGGTAAAACACCCCAAAAACGTGGAAAATATACAAAAGCCACCCGTCACCCCCTACAAAAATGACTGACATTTTACAAAAAAGTGTCATCCACCACCCCCCCAAAAACCAGTAAAATCCCCCCGAAATATGTAAAAAACAAAAAACTTCCCCATTGCCGTTCTGAAAGCGCCGTCTTCATTCGCCGTTCAGAAGAAAAAAGGTCGGAATACTGGGCGAAGCGAGGTATAGGAAAAGGAGGGGATGTGGGAAAAATACAAGGCAAATAACAAATAACAAATAACAAATAACAAATAACAGGTAACAGGTAACAGGTAACAAAGGGGGGAGGATGGGGGTGGGCTACAGAGATGGGGGTGGTAAGAAAAAGGGGGGGGAATTGGGGTTTTTTTGCTTTTTTTCAAAAAGACTAAAGCAAAACGGCGGTTTGCGCCCTATATATGGTAGAGCATTGAAAATGTGCTATGCTCAAATTGAATGCAAGGAGTTTGTTATGGACACAGTAACAACTGACAGACCGCCGCCTACCGGCGAAGGCCTCACTTTTGAGAAAGTGTGGGCGTTGTTTCAGGAATCTGATCGGAAGATGGAGGAGCAACGGAAGGAAAACGACCGGATTATGGAGAAAGTTGCCCTTCAAATGGAGAAAACCGAACAGATAGTCGGTGAATTGAGTAACCGCTTTGGCGAACTGGCGGAGCATCTGGTCGCTCCCGCTATTCATGAACGGTTTAACGAATTAGGGTATCATTTTAACGGCGCCGCGGAAGGCGGCTATGTGGTCCGTGATGATAACAATAAAATCCTCGCGCAAGTGGACATTCTGCTGATAAACAACGACTACATTATGGCGGTGGAAGTAAAAGCAAAACCGCACATAAAAGATATTGAGCACCACATCAAACGGCTGAAAATACTGAAAGAACACTGGGGCAAACACCACGATCCGCGCATAGTACAGGGAGCCATAGCGGGCGCGATATTCGGAAACGCGGAAAAAGAGGCGGTCATTGAGGCAGGATTTTTTGTGCTGGTCCAATCCGGCGACACGATGAAGATAGAAATACCGGAGGGCTTTGTGCCGCGGGAGTTTTGAATTAAGGAGTTTGTTATGGAAACAGCAATAATCGACAGACCGCCTCCCACCGGCGAGGGCCTCACTTTTGAGAAAGTGTGGGCGTTGTTTCAGGAATCTGATCGGAAGATGGAGGAACAACGGAGGGAAAACGCGGAAAGTTGGAAAAAAACCGAGCGTTTTTTTAAAAAACTTGGTAAACAAATGGGCGACCTCCACAACCGGTTCGGTGAGATGGCGGAGCATCTGGTTGCTCCCTCTATTCATAAACGGTTTAATGAATTGGGGTATCATTTTAGCAGCGCCGCACAGGGCGGTTATATAGTCCGTGATAGCAACGATAAAATCCTCACGCAAGTGGACATTCTACTGGAAAATCACGACTACATCATGGCGGTGGAAGTAAAAGCGACAGTGCGTCCGCAGGATATTGAACATCACATCAAACGGCTGAAAATACTGAAAGAATACCGGAGCAAATTCAACGATACGCGCATAATACAGGGAGCCATAGCGGGCGCGATATTCGGAAACGAGGAAAAAGAGGCGGTCATTGAGGCGGGATTTTTTGTGCTGGTCCAATCCGGTGACACGATGAAAATAGAAATACCGGAAAATTTTGTCCCGCGGGAGTTTTGAGATCAAATAACAGGTAACAGGTAACAAATAACAAAGGGAAAAGAGGGGGAGGAAAACTTTTTTCACTTTTTTTCAAAAAGACTAAAGCAAAACGCCGTTTTGCGCCCTATATATGGTAGAGCATTGAAAATGTGGTATGCTCAAATTGAATGTAAGGAGTTTGCTATGGAAACGGCAGTAATCGACAGACCGCCTCCCACCGGCGAGGGCCTCACTTTTGAGAAAGTGTGGGCGTTGTTTCAGGAATCCGATCGGAAGAGGGAGAAAGAACGGCAAGAAATGGAGCGCTTTATGAAAGAACTCGGTAAACAAATGGGCGACCTCCACAACCGGTTCGGTGAATTGGCTGAACATTTGGTTGTTCCCAGCATTGCCGAGAGATTTAATGAATTGGGTTTTCATTTTGACAGCGTAGCCCCCGGCGGCGAAAAGATTTTTGGCGAAAACAGGAAGGTAATAGCGCAGACAGACATACTGTTAAAGAACAGCGATTATATTATCGCCATAGAAGTAAAAGCCAAGCCGGATATGGAAGATATACCGGAACATATCAATCGTTTGGGAATACTGCGAAATTACTGGACCAATAAAGGCGACCGGCGCAAGCTCCTCGGGGCGATAGCGGGGGCTATTTTTCCCGAAACCGTTAAAAAAGCGGCTGTGAAAGCCGGCCTCTACCCATTGGTTCAATCCGGCGACACAATGAAACTGGAAATACCGGAGGGCTTTGTCCCGCGGGAGTTTTGAGCCAGAGAAATACTGACAGACGCGGGTAACCAAACAACAGCACCCCGTTAAGGGGTGTTACATTGAATAATGCGACCGGTTACCGCGCACAATAAAAGCCACCGCGTACAGTAATGCCGGCTGGATTTATCCAGCCGAGCGCGCGGCGGGTGCCCTACCCTGCCAAAAAACGTGGGTTCGAGTCTCGCCTAACCGGAGTTCTTGCTGCTGTATAAGCATAAATTTAACTTTTGAGGTTATTTTTTTACTTTAACTTGACAGACGCGGGTAACCGAATAACAGCACCCCGTTAAGGGGTGTTACATTGAATAATGCGACCGGTTACCGCGCACAATAAAAGCCACCGCGTACATTAACGGTAGCACGACTTTAGTCGTGCGTGCGCGCGGCGGGTGCCCTACCCTGCCAAAAAACGTGGGTTCGAGTCCCGCCTAACCGGAGTTCTTGCTGCTGTATAAGCATAAATTTAACTTTTGAGGTTATTTTTTTACTTTAACTTGACAGACGCGGGACTCGAACCCACCACCTTCAGCTCCGGAGGCTGACGCTCTATCCACATGAGCTAGTCTGTCAAAAACCGGTATTGCCGGGTTATTTACCATAAAACTTATACCCATTAAGTGTCAATATACCGGCTTTCTGGCTTTCCGCGTTTACTTATGACCGCATAAACCAGCCGGAGGGGGCGCGGCGCGCTGGCGGGAACGCTTGTGGAGTCCGCCTGCGGAGCCCCAGACCGGCCTCTTTTTCTCCTTCCAATCACAGCGCGGTTTTGAAAATGTGCGCAATAATCATGTTCCTCATGCCGGTCTGCCTTTATTCTAGCCCAAATTTTAATTTTACTCCCTGGTCTCCTCCGGCGGGGAATTCCAAATGTTTCCGCCAGCGCGCCGCGCCCCCTCCGGCTGGCCTATACCTACAACTATAGAAGAATATTATGCATTTACCCCTGCTTTTCAAGAAACCAGATGCCGCCA
>Ga0268262_10002090_pt1 | contig 23554 bp, 19 predicted proteins | sample TergutNc150P3_FD_190354 | JGI IMG/M metagenome (GOLD analysis project Ga0268262, IMG submission 190354) | Nasutitermes corniger P3 segment gut microbial community from laboratory colony in Florida, USA - Nc150 P3 (SPAdes) (version 2) | ecosystem: Host-associated > Arthropoda: Insects >...
CAGGCAGTAAAATCAATTTATTACTGCCTTGTTTAAAATTAAGAACTCTTTCTTTAACTAACGGATGTCCCGAGCAAATTTGCGCCAGCGTTTCGGCAAATTCTCTGCATTTTTTATCTTCATCGCCGTAAATAAAAATTTCCCAGTACCGATCATTTGCCGAGTTTTCATTAAAAAATATAAAGCCGCCCGGAATATCAATTTCTTTCGCCGATTCTCTGACAAGATTTGCTTGCGTTATTTTCGGATCAAAAGAAATAAGAAGCGAACCTGAACCTGTCCTCGCGCTTGTTTCAACATTTTTAATACCCGCTTTTTTTATTAATTGTTTACTGTAAACGGAAAGAAGCCGATCCGTTTCCTGCGCGTGGAGTCCTCCGTCAAATTCAACTTGAGCGAATACAGAATCCTCGGAGCCGTATCCCGATGTATCCACTCCTTTTAAAAATAAAATAATAATGGTAACAATAGTGATAATTGCGCAGGCTGATAAAATTAATAGCGGATAACAAGCGCAAAATTTTACGACAGCGGCAAGAAATCTGCACAGGCGATGTGAAATTCTTTTTAATACAGCGCTTAAAAATTGCGGAGTATCAATTTGCTGATTTTGTTTTTTCGCGTTTAATCCCCAAAGCAGCAGCGGCGGCAATAACGTAAGACTTAAAACAAGCGATGTGATAGTTACAACGGCGATGGAACTTGCGATAATTTTTGAGTTGTCTTCCATTGCGGAAAGCGGAATTAAGGCGACAATGGTTGTCGCTCCGCCAGCCAAAAGCGGTCCGGCAAGAGAAGACAAAGCCGCCTGAGCGCTTTCATAACTTCGGCATTTACGCAATTTTTCAGAGCAGAGAATAACGGCGTCAATTGCCGCTCCAATTCCGGCGGCTATGCCTGCAAGAAGAAGTTTGTCCGGTGAAAAGCCAATCATCGAAAGTACAGCGATTGAAATTAAACAGATTAACGGAATTGATAAAGCGCAGAAAAAGCCTGCGGTATTAACATTATTTTTTCCGCTTAGTAAAAAACTAATTAACGCAACCATAATTGCGCCCGACAATACCGCATTTAAAACGGATTTAAACGCCTTACTTTCTTCCGCTCCTAGATCGGATAAAACTGTAAATTCAATCGGCAATGAAAGAGCGGCTATTTCCTTTTTAATGTCAGAAGATAGTTTGCGTAAATCCGTGCCGTGCCGTCCCATGATGGCGATGCTTGCGGTTTTTTCTCCGTTCAAACGCGAAAGAATATCCGGCTCCCGTTCTCTTTCCGTAATAACGGCAATATCCGAAAGCTCGATATATTTTCCCTCGCCAAGCGGAATTAAAGCTGTGTTAAGCGATGAATAACGTCCATCAACGGTAACGATTATTTCCCTGTTTTTTTGTTCAATCATTCCGCCTGAAAAAATCGAATCATTTAATTCAAGAACGGACATTATTACAGACGGATCTAACTGAAGAAGCCCCATTTTTTCCTGATCAAGAATTATATAAATTTCTTTTAATCCCGCTCCTGATACAATTACTTCTCCCGCACCTTCCAAACTTTCCAATCGAGGTTTTACAATTTTTTCCAGTATTTGCGCCGTGTTGCTTAAATCGCCGGTCAAAACAGCGGCTGACCAAACGGGAACATTTGAATTATTGGAGCTTAAAATTTCCGGTCTTTGTGCGGACGAGGGTAGAGTTTCATATACCCTTTGCGCCGCATCTCGAATCGCCTCATACCTGCCGTGCGTCCCTGGTCTGAAACGGACAAAAACATTTGATAAACTGTTTTCGCTGGAACTTTGAACCGCTGTTACTCCGTTAATCGAAAAAAGAGCGTCCTCAAGCGGAATGGTTACGCTTCTTTCCATTTCCATTGCGTCAATGCCGTAATGTTTGATTTTTATTAAATAAGAACCTCCTGTGTTTTCTTTAATTTTCTCGTTTGAATTGATAATGACGAATAACGATACGGCGCAGACAGCCGCTAAGATACAGAGACTCATTTTTTTTCTTTCTAATCGGGAAGAAATTTTTCTCATAAATCTTCCTCATTGCGAATTTTCCATTTAAAATACCGAATCAATACGGAAGGAATTGCGAACAAACTGAGCAAAGTTGATACCGTAAGTCCGCCCAACATTGCCGCCGCCATTGATTTCTGCGAATTTCCCAAAGGACTAAAGATCAACGGCAAGAGAGCGAAGACAGTCGTTGTTGTTGTGATCAAAATCGCCTGTAATCGTTCCGACGCTCCTCTGCAAACTGCGTCCGTTACGGGAAAGCCAGTTTGAATTTTTTGTTCGCTTATTTCAAAGAGAATAAGGCTGTTATTTACAACAAGCCCGAATAGAGCGGTTAATCCAAGCACAGCGCCCGAATCGATTTTTGAGCCGCTGATTATAAGAGCGGGTCCGGCTCCGGCAAGCGAAAAAGGAATGCTTAACATTAAAACAAGGGGAAGCAAAAAAGATTCAAATTGAGCGCCCATTGTCATGTACAGAAGAACAAGCACGAGGATAACGTAAAAAAGCAAAGAATTTTTGTAGCGGCTGAATACCGATTCATCGGCTCCCGTAAACCAAGAAAATCGCGCGGACAGTTTTTTTACGACAGACGGAATTTCTTTTCCTGCGGAAATGTCCGCGTAAATAACGTCGGTTCTGTCCAGCCGCGCAAGAGACGCTTCCGCTTCTTTTTGCTCTATTTTTACAACAGAGCCGAGGTATACGATTTTTCCCTGTCCTGTCTTTAATGGTATTTGTTCAAGTCTTTGAACGGGATCATTGCGAATATTCCGTTCTCCTGTTACGCGAACATTTAACGGCTTGCCGTCAATTTCCAGTTTTGTAGTTACAACTCCTTCGTTAAGAACAAAAAGAGTTTCCGCTATTTGCGAAGAGGGTATAGAAAGATATGCGGCGGCTTCCCTGTTCGGGTAAATCCGTATTTCCGGTCTTTTTCCCCGAGGGCGGAAATTGACTGCTGTAGACGCGGAATCAAATTCGTTTTGCGCAAGGTTAATCCGCCCAAGCAATTCCTCCCTATCCTTGCCCTTGATTACAAAAGTCCGCTCCGCCGATAACCCCAAAAGAACCTCAATCCTGTCCTTCGGAAAATACGCCGTACAGGAATATTCATCGCTGTTTTCCAAGAGTTTTTTGATTTCATCTAACGCCTTTTGCGGTTTATATCCCTTTTCTAAAATACAGTGCAAAATAAGTTCTTCTTTTTTATAATCAATATCCGCCCTTCTTATAACGTCCGCTTCTTCAGCGCCCGCAATTCCATAAACAGTTTTTACAAACGGCAGTCTTGAACTTATTTTGGAGAGGACATTATTATTGGTCATGGAATCCAATAAAGTTCCTTGGGGGCATATTATGGAAACTTGTACTTCTTCGGCTTCATCGGGATTAATGAATACAGCCGGGCGGGTTAAAAGCGTAAAAAACCCTAAAACGCTTAACCCCGCCGTAACGGCTAAAAATTTTCCCGAATTACGAAGAACAATTGAAAGAAGAAAATAATATTTTTTTTCAAGACTGCCATTTGTAAAAACTGAATTAGTTTTTATCAATCTATTTTTATTGGCTGTTAATGGATTGCCAAAGAACATAGAGTAAAGAGAAGGAAGAAAAAATTGAGCGTAGAGCCAGCCCGCCGCGACAGATGTAACAAGGGCGATAGCTATGTCGCCGAAAAGACCGCCTAACGGTCCCGGCAACATGATAATCGGAATAAACACAAGCGCCGTTGTAATGGTAGAGGCGATATTTGACCCCGATATAGACGCCGCCTTGTTTCCGATTTCTTCCGGTACAGGCGCGGTTTCTCTTTCTCCAAAAGCCTGATGAAGCAGATCAATAATTATTACGCTGATGTCGGAAACCAATCCTATGCCCATCGCAAGTCCGCCAAGGCTCATGCCGTTTAAAGATTTTCCCATAACGGAAAGAACGCAAATGCCCGCCGCGGCTGAAACGGGAATTGAAAGCGCCGCAAGCAAGCTGTATTTTATGCGGCGGATAAAAAGTAAAAGAACTGTTACTACCGCCGTTACGCCGAGAGCGGCGGAAATTAATAGACCGGTTACGCCGCTTATGAGCGATGATGATGAATCCGTAACAAGTTCAATTTTCGCGTCACGGGAAAAGAGAGAGTTAGCCTCATCAAGCGTCTTTTTTATTTCTCTTGACAGCCGCAGCGGGTCGGAGCCGGGTCTGCGGTAAATCTCCAAGCCTGCGGCTTCTTTTCCGTTGTGAATAAATATGCTTTCCCGCCGCGCTGCGGAATTGGTAATTTCCGCCGTGTCTTCAATTTTAAAAGAGCCGCCGCCGTTTGCCGGAAGAATAATCTGTGAAAGCGAAGAAACTGAATCCGGTTTTCCCGAGCTTACGACAACCAATTCCATGTTTCCCTCCCGCGCGTTTCCGGCGGGAATATCAGCGGTTTCTCGCGCGACAAGGTTTGCGAATTCGGAAGGAGCGATGCCGAGAGCGGAAAGACGCCGCACGTCGAGAGAAAGACGTTCTTCTTTTATCTCGCCGCCGATAAGAACTACAGAGCCGACTCCGTCAATTCTTCGCAGACGAGCCTGCATTTCGTACTCGGCGAGTTTTCTCGCAAATTCGCCGTTCCCGTTATGTGAACTAACCGCTATTACAGCGTGAGCTTCGTTCCCCATGTCCGCTGCCGTTACTGTCGGCTTGTTTACTCCTTCGGGAAGTCCCGGATAAACAGCGTCAATTGCCTCGCGCACAAGAACAGAAGCGGACATCGTGTCTGTCCCCCAGCGGAAATCAAGGCTGATAAGCGACCTATTGTCGCGCGATACGCTTTTGATTCTTTCAAGCCCTTTAATCGGGGAAAGACCGTCTTCCAGCGGAATAGTAACCATGCTTCTGACTTCGTTAGCCGCCATGCCCTGATACAATGTTTCTACTGTTACCTTCGGCGTTGAAAACGACGGCAGTCTGTTAACAGGCAGAGTAAAAAGAGAAAAAACAGCCGCGAAAATTAACGCAGCCAGTATCATAACGACCGTTACAGGTCTTCGGACAAAAAGAGTGATAATTCCTTTCATAAACTCCTACTTTAAAACTGAAATTTTTAATAATTTGTCGTTGCGGTTTCCTAAGGTGTCCTTAAGTCCCGCCGCTATTTGAATATTTACGATTCCGAAATTTGTCGAGTTAGTCAGATAACCGGTAATTTCAATTCTTTGATAATCTTCCGTACCGGTATATGGTTCAGGCATTGAAAAATCAGCGTCTTTTACCTGACGCGGAGAAAAAGAAATTACGTTATTATTTGTATCTATGCGGAAAAGTTCCATTAAAGAAAATAAATCAATAGACGCTTCCTCGGCGGTTAAAAAATATAATTCGATCCATGTGTAAATATTTTCACCGGAAGGATAATATTCATCCGTTATAGGAAAAGAACTAAAAAGCGAATTTGTTTCATAAAAGATTAATTCATTATCCGCGCCGCTGTTTGGAGCCATTGGTATTCTGATTCCTGCAAGCATCGGCGGTTTTGAGTATTTTCCGTTGGCGAAAATTTTATAAATATATTCTTCTTTGGTTTCATTACCCGCGGCGTCTTTAATACCGGGTTTAATTTTTAATGTAAATCTGCTTTCATAAACAGGTATGCTTTCAAATCTGAAAGTATATTCTGTTTCATAGCCTGCGGGCGTTTCCATTATAAGATTCGGACAATTTTCAACGCTTATATAATTTTTAACGGATATACTGTCTACCGGTTTGGAAAAAATAAGAGTTAATTTATCGTCTTTTTCCCAATCTTGGTTTTCTACCGGCGATTCAGCGGCGCTTGAATAACCTCTGTCCGAGGATAAAGTAATTAATTCATTTTTATTTGTTATCCGCATTGCGTTTACAAGATATGGAATTTCAAGATCGACTTTTGTCGTAAATATGCATAGAAAATCATTTCCAATATTCATTCCGTTGTTATCTGTCAATGAAGTGGAAAATCGAATTTCATAACGAGTTTTTTGCGCCCAGGGTTCCGCAGGCGTAAAAATCGCGAGTTTTCCCTCATTTTCCAAACGCCAAATACCCGTCATTGAAGGAGAAAATGAAACATTGTCATACAAAGTTTTTAACGGGACAGGTAAAAGAAATTCCAGTTCTATTTCCGCTCTTGTGTCGGTAATTTCCGAATACATTTCAGGATAACTTGATACAAGAATAGGACGGGTATCGTCGGGTCTTGTTGAAAAATAGCGGTTAAAAGGCTCATCCATTGAAAGCCCCTTTGTATCATGCGCCTCCGCCGAAAGAGTTATTGTGTAATCGGTATTTGTTTCTAAAGGCGCGAGCGGAGAAAATATCATTTTTTTGTCATTCCAGCTGAAAATCCCTTTTACGCGGTTTCCGTCTCCGGTTAATGAAAAATTTTTCTCTACGCTTGCTCTGTCAGGATCGTGTGAAAAATCAAGAGAAATATTTATTTTTTCAGGTTCAGACTGATAACCGCTTTCGGGAGCGCACGAAACAACTTCAAATAACGAATTTCTTAATATATCGCAGGAAATAAAAGAAAATATACTAAATAAAAAAAACATAAAATATTTGTTTTTCATTTGATTGCCTCCAGATAAAGAATTAAATCCTCTTTCATAAAAATTCCTGTATCAGAAGTTATTCCGCCCTTTCCTCCGGGAATTGTAAGTTTGTAGTAATGAGAAACTTCATCGCCCGATTTTAATCCTTCCCATTGAAGAAAAAGCCTGTCGTCGGAAATCCAGTGAATGTAACGTAAAGCCGACGGAGGCAGAACTCTTGGGAAAAAGGGCGAGAGCGTTATCTTTTGCGGCGCATTTTGTTTTTCTTCAAGACCGAACATCAGCGAAAAATAAATTGACAATGTTATTAATCCTGTTCCCTGATCAACGTAAACAGGCAATATATTGTTCATTGCGGAAAAATCTTCTATTTGCTGACCATCGTTAGCGGCAACGGACAAAACATTTAAATACGGAATATCGACAGAAAAGTTTATTCTGTACTCGCTGCCGATTTTTAAACCTTCGCTGTCTTTTGTATCGCCTGAAACAATCAATGTAAATGTTGTCCCCGGTTCAGGGTCTTTTGTAAAAATATATACAATGCTGTTTTCAGATAACATTTCCGTTCTGCCTGTCAAAGAAGGTTCAAAACGCATAGAACGAAGAACATTTTCTCCCATTGGCTTGTTGAAAGAAACCGCGATTCCTTGCCCTGATTGCAAACCAGTCTCAAGATTTATTCCCATTGGATACCAAGAACCGTCAACAAAAAGCGCGGGATACACATTTGTAACTTGAGGTAAAGTTTGATCAAGATCGGTTGTAAAATAATTTGAGTATGTTTTTGGCAATGGAACCCCGTCAATACTTTTCGCCGATTCTTTTAAATTCCATTTGTACATTGTCCATGGAGAAAGAGCTTTATCGGGAATAACTCTCAGCGTTTTGTTATCATCCAACCATTCAAAAGTTTTATTTCCGATTCCTTCAATTGTTAAGGCGGATTCCACAGTGTGTTTGTCCATTGAACGCGAGAAAGTAAATTCAAAAACTGCGGAATTTGTTCCGATTGACGATCCGCCTGAAGGACTGTAACTTTCAAGCGCAGGCGGAGAATTTTTGTTGATTGCGTAAAATGAAATAAAACGATCAATACGCATTTCTCTGCCGTCTGCGGAACGAATTGTTCCAAAAAGATTTAATGTGTATCGTATTCCCGCAGTCCAACCCTGTACAGGCACAAAGTAAAGATCATTGTTTTTCCAGTGTTTGTCCCCTTTGACTGAACCAATGTCAGAAGTTATCTGCATAATTCCTTCTGTGTCTTCTTTTTGCATTTCAGTATCAAACTTGAGTATCACAGGACTGTACGCGTCGGGTAAAATGGAATCAGATTTATCAGGTTCTATTTCCACTTCAATCGGACGTAAGTCCATAAATCCGCATGAAATAAAAATGACGCATAACAAAACAAGAAGCTTATTCCATAATTGAGACATTGGTTCCCTCCCTTAAATCCGGATCAGGACGCAAAACGACCAATTCTCCGGCGTTTAATCCCGAATTTATTTCACATTCTTCGCCAATAGTTGTTCCGATAATTATTTTCCGTTCCGTTAATGATTTGCCGTTGACAATAAAAATACTGCCTTCGTCGTTTTTCCGGTTAAATATTGAAGATTCAGGAATAAAAACCGCATTTCCCGGCGGACCAAGATTTACCGTAACGCGGGTAAACATTCCCGGTTTTAATCTGGTATTGGAGTTTGTATTTTGCAACAGAACGCGCACAAGAAAACTTAAACTTTGACTGTCCGCCTGAGGATAAATTAAATCGACAATACCATTTCTTGTTTCACCCGTTCCGTCTATCATTGCAAAAGCTTTCATACCCTTTTCAATTCGCAGAGCGTCTTTTTCGCGCAGCGGAAAAATTGCATATAACGAGGCGGTGTCAATAAGACTGATAATTTTATCCTGAAGACGGACGCGTTCGCCCTCCTCAAGATAACGCGCGCCGATAATTCCTCCGGCGGGACTTCTTATCGTAAGTTCCGCAAGCGCTATATTGGCGGATTTAAGTTCTTTTTCCGCCGCTTCAAGCCGGGCATCCGCCGCTTCAAGTTCCGCTTTTAAACTCGATGTCATAAGCGAAACAAGCGCGGCTTGTCGCTCAATTTCGCCTAACGGGACAGGAATACCCGCCTTAACAAGGTCTTGATTGCGGCATCCGATACGTCTTATTTCAAGTTCTCTCTCCATTAATTGAATCTGCTCCCACTCGGTATCAAGACTGAATCGGCTTACAAGGATTGCTTCCGTGTGAACGCCGCCCGCCTCAAAAAGCGTCTCTTGATTCAAATGTTTCCGCCTGTCTTCTTCCCACCTTTTCTTTGACAAAGCAAGTTCCGCCTCAGCCTTATCAAGAGTGAGAAGCTGCGCCTCCGCCTGAAAAACGCCCTCAAGAAGTCTTGAGTCGGCTAAATTCCGCGCTGCCAAGGCCTGTGAATAATTGTTTTCCGCCCGTTCAACCGCTAAATTAATCTGCGGGTTTTCAAGTTGTATAACAACTTGTTCCTGCCGTACATAATCGCCTTCGCGGAAATAAAGTTTTTTTATTACCGCTTCCTGCGGAGAGGTAATGTCTACTTTGGTAAGAAAAGACAAACTTCCAAACCCGGACGCTTCATCGGGTTGTTCATGAGTAACCGCAGGCGTTACTCGTACTTTTTTTGTTCCTTCGCTAATGTTTATATTTTTTGCGCAGGCAAAACAAAAAAATAAAAGACCGATTATAAAAACATTTTTAATTTTCATTTATTCCTCCTTGGTTGTTTAAAATACCGGCGAATATTTCCAATTCTCCCAGTTCAAGATCCAAAAAACGTTCCAGTTCTCGTTCCGCTTCCAGCAGCGCAGTCGCCGCTTCTACCACGGCGACTTCTTTTTGAGTTTGTTCGATTAAATTTTCCATCAGCGTTAATCTTGTTATGTGACCAAGATTTAACCTTATTTCCTCAACGCGGCATTTTTCCGCGCCGATAGCCGCGGTGTCGATTGCTAAGAGACGTTTCTGTTCCATAAAGGCGCATTTATCCACAGTATTCGCCGCCGTTCTGCCGATTTTTTCAAGCGCGGTTTTATATTTTTCTTCTTCCAAAGACAGCGCGAGTTTTGCCTGCTTCTTTCCGTATTTCGAGGCGGGATCGGGCAGAGGAGTAAAACTGTTTTGAATCATCGCAGTATTGTCATAAGGCGGTTCCCAGCCGAATTGCGTTCCAAAACGGTTTTGAAACCATGGGTTGGAAAAATCGACGGCAACTCCTACAGACCAGTTATAACGCGTTAGCGGGTAACGCTGCCCGGTAAGAGCAAAATTTCCTGTAAGACGCAGACTAGGTATCCATGAATAGGAAATGTATTTATACTCCATTTGTTTTTTGGTTATCGAATAACGCGCGTCGATTAAATCGGGATTTTTTTCTTTTGCGAGAGCCGCCGCCGCCGAAGAAACGGGAAGTAAAATAGAGCGGTTAATATCGACTTTTTCCGTCAGAATGGGCATGGACTCAAGTCCGAGAAGTTCCATAAATTGTTTTTCCATTTCGCCGAGATCAAGCTGAAGGGAACGAATATCAATTTTTGCGTTTAACAAATTAATATCCGCGCTTGCCAAATCTACGGAAAGGGCGAGACCAAGCCTGACTTCTTCTTCTAAAATATTTCGCTGTTTTTCCAAAACAGCAAAAGCTGACTTTTTTATTTTGAGTATTTCTCTTGACGACAGCAAATTACGATACGCGGCTATAGCCGACTCCGCGATTTCATTAGCCGTTCTGTCCAATTTTGAAGACGAAAGATCAAGTTCCATTTTTTCAAGTTTTCTGGACATTGATAATTTGCCGCCGTCCCAAACCGGCTGTTCCAAACTGACGCTGTAATTTTTCATAAAAGAATCCGCGCCAATCTGCTGTAAACGATCGTTCTCTGAAACGCTGATGCTGATTTGTGGAAAATAAGAGCGAACTCCCCATTTCCACGCTCCTTTTGAAAGCGTTAGAGCCTCGCGGGAATGTTTTAAGTCGGCGGAAGCGGAGACGGCAAGTTTTGCCGCCTGAGCAAAAGTCAATGTTTGCTGAGTATTTTCATTTGCGTACAAACCTGAGATAACAAATAAAAACAAAATTGCCGTAATGTTACGCATCACATCACTCCTTTTATTGTCTTCTCAAGATTTGATATCGAACGTAATAACGGAGTATCCCAGGGAAGCATGGCTTTTGCGCGGCTTAAATCTTCTAACGCCTCTTTGTTTTTTCCCGCAGTCCAGCGTAGTCTTGCCCTGTCCAGCAAAACCATCGCGCTTTCCGCGGAAAATTCAGCGGCTCTGTCCAGAAAAATCGCCGCTTTGTCATATTTGCCGTTCTCGGAAGCAAGTTCCGCGGAAAGCCTCAACGCGCGGATATCTTGCGGATTATCAGCTAACAAAGATTCCAATAAAATTTCCGCGCCCTTAAAATCGCCCTTTTCGCGGAGAATTCTCGCAAGATATAAATTTGCCTCTAACGAAGAAGGACGCAATTTAATCGCTCTCCTGCAAGATTTTTCCGCTTTATCCATTTTGTCGAAAAAATATTCCGCTTTTGCCCGCAGTATCAGCGCGGGAGGAAAATTATTTTGTTTATGCAAAAGTTCGATAACCTCGGCAAATTGTTTTTGAGCGTACGCGTCGCAAGCGCGGACATAAAGACGAATTGTCTCTTTATCCGGCGATTTCGCGCATGAAGCGGCAAAAAAAGCGAAGCAAAAAACAACGCATAAAACGATATTTTTTTGTAAAGTATTCTTCATAAAAATCCGCCTTGTTTCACCTAACTACGGCAAATGTATAAAAGCCGTTCCGCAAGCCGTCCTTTGGAAACAGCCGCGTGTCCGCTAAAATAATCATTGAACTTTGGAATCCCTGTTAGTGTTTTTAGCGCGCTGACCGCGTAAACCGTGTATGGGTTATCCGGCAAACCGATTAACGGCAGTAAGGAATCAAGAACCTGCGGATTACTCGAATTAACAGATTGAGAAATAATCGCCTCAATTTCTTTTTTGGTTTTTATCGATAACCCGTCCTCGTTCTTTAACCCCGTGTTAGCCGCTAAAATTGATCGACATTCATCTGCAAAGGGACCCTTCGGTGACAAATTGATACAATTCTCCGCATACTGCGCCGCTATACCGCCGGAAAAAGCCCTTGCCCCTCTGTACCAGTATTCGGGAAATTGCGAGTAACGCGCGCGAATGGATTTGTAAGCCGCGCTTGCTTGTCTGTTCTCCGCAAGAGTCTGCGCTTTGTTTTTTTCCAAGACGCAGACAAGAATCAGCCATCTGCCGAACCCATCCGGCTCGTCCAATTCATTGAACAGCGGCTCAAGTCCTTCGGCGGCGGTATCCCATTGTTTTTTCAAAAACGCAATTATTGCGTTTGCCGTAAGGGTAACCGTTTCGTCGCCCTGTATGGTAAGAATGTTCAAGAGACCTTGTTCAAGTTCATCTTTTTTTATCAACCCCATACCATAAGCCCAAGCCAGCTCTTTATAAGCCGCCGCCACAGACCCTGCGTAATCTCCGGCTTTTTCCCGAATCGTGGACTCTGTTATGGACAACCCTTGAAACCAAGCCCCCGCTCTTTCAATCTCCGCAATTTCGTCCAAAGACCGAAAGAGCGAAGGCAGATCAGCCGCCGGCAAAGGTTCGCCCAAAGCTCTTTTTTCTGCCTGCGTTTCGGAAACCTTTTTCCCGCCGCAAGCTGAAAAAACCAAAAGAAACAAAATCAAAAGCAAGAAAATAAATTTGATTTTCATAAGCAACTCCTTAGAAAGATTTACCCCTATATGGGTGCGTACCCCCCGTTTTGCTTGACAGAATTCAAAAAAATTTTAAAAATTTTTTACGAATTTTTACCGTGAAAAATAAGGGTAAAGCGGTACAATATAGAAGAAAGTGAGATATTAAAAACGTTAGTCAGAAAAAGTCATGAGAAAATTTAATATGATAATCTAGTTTGTTACTTATCCAAAATCGCCTGCCCCCAAGCCTGTACCGCAATCCCAAACGCAACCGCTAGTACCAAATTTAGTATAAAATATTGACCAACATTGAAAATCATGATATTATTAATTTTATGGAGGATAATTTATGGTAAATTTGGTTCAGGATTTAAAGCCGATTTCTTATGTTAAAGCTCACACAACAGAAATAGTAAAAAAGGTAGGGGATTCAAAAATTCCTGTTGTAATAACTCAGAACGGAGAAGCAAAAGCTGTAATAATTGACATAGAAAGTTATCAAAAAACGTTAAATGCAATACATTTAGCCAAATTATTAAGTTTTGGCGAAAAAGATATAAAAAACGGAAAAGTAATAACTCATGAAAATGCAAAGAAAATATTTGAAAAAACATTAGGCAGGAAAAAAAGTGAGAAAAATTGAATGGACGTCTGACGGAATAGATTCGCTTAATGAGATACTTGAATATTATAGAGACAGAGCAGGGGAAAATATTGCCAATTCTATTTATGATAAAATAATAAAAGAAATAGATTTATTGGAATTGGAAGAAATAAAAACAAAACAATCACAAGATTTAAAGGACATTGGAATTTTTGATGTGTATGAATTAATAGTAAAACCATGGAAGGTATATTACAAAATAGACAGCAAAAATAAAAAAGCATATATTTTATTTGTACTGGACGGAAGAAGAAATTTAGAAGAAATACTAATGTCAAAAGTAATAGATAATAAGGTTTTAAAGAACCCATAACATTTTTTGTGTAAATAAAAACCATATTATCTTTTCCTTTTTTATTTACACAGAATATCGGATAGGCTCAAAAAGTGGTGTCAATAAAGTGTGAATAGTGTTTTTATTTATCCATTGAAATGTTTAATTTATATTCATTTGGAACTTGCGTCATGGTATAAAAAGTAACATTTTCATGGTATGAATTAACTAATTTTTTATATTTAATTTTTTCAGTTTCATTAGTTTTTAAGCCAAAATATACTCCTGTTAATACATTTTTTTCCAATCTTGCATTTGGATAACTTTTGAATTGAGAGTTTGATATAATACATCTTATCTCATTTTCATATTCCCAGATTTTTGATTTTGTCGATAAAAAACTTTTTAATTGTTCATTAAAATATTTTGTATAGAGTACATTTATCTTTTTAAGTGGTTTTTCAATATAATTTACTTTAAGCATTGGTACAGGGTAATTTATTTTTAAATCTGAACTATCGAATAGAAGACAAATATATCCATCATTTAAAACGGTTTTATATTCCAGACATATCCCTTTATGGTTATCTGCATAATGAGACCATAATAAAATATTATCATTTTTCTCTGAAAAGCAAGATATTGATTGATTAACTAAAGATGGATATTTTTTGTAATTTTCATTAAAGTCATAATTAATACTTTGACTTTTTGCAAATCCTTTATAATCTTTAACTCCTAATTCATAATATTTTTTACATAATAAATCATAATCACCTTCAAAATAAAAATTAATTAATGTATCAAAGGGATCATTATAATTTAATGGGTTTGAGAAATATAATGTATTGTTTTTTATCATTTCTTCTGTATAATTGTTTAAATTTCTATATTTATATACCATATAGGATAAGTATATATTGAATAATTAAAATTAACAATAATAATTTCAACTTATATAATAACTAATATTCAACGTTATTTTCTTTTATTCATTTTTTATTTTTTCATTGATTAAATTATAGCAATCGTCATTTTATGTTTTTTACAGATATATTGAACACTTGTATTATTACAAAAAGTAAACAAGGTAAAAATCTGAAATAATAGAAAATTGTTATATAATTTTTTTATCTAACATGTGATGACATAGAAGATAATTTTACTCTTTGAAATTTTTGATAATTTCCAACATGAGATCATCAATTATTTCACTGGTTTTTTGTCTTAAAAGGGTCTTTTTTCCCTTGATAATATTTGCGATCTGTTGTAAAAAATTATTTTCAGCCTTGTTTTGAACATTTTCTGGTATTAAAAGTTCATAGACCTCTAAATTCAAGGCTTTGGCGATACTGTTCAATGTCTTATCGCTCACCCAAGTTTTACAATATTCAATGTCTACTATATGAGAAACAGAAAGATTAGCGGATTCTGCCAGTTTTGCCTGACTAATGTGCAATGATCTTCGTGTATTCCTGATATTTTGAGAAAGAATTTTTCTTAAATCCTTAGATTTCCCCATATAATATAAGATTATGTTAATAACCTAAATTATTAAAATATGGTATTGACATTATATTAATTATTATGGTATTATCATAAGTAAGTTTTGATTAGTTATCTAAAAAAGGTATGTATATCAAGGCTAATCATCCCTAGAGTGGTTAAATATAAATGGAGACTATGTAATGATAATAATTAAAACTAAAGAATTTATTTATGAAAATAGAAGATATATTGCTCGTTTATATAAATTGGAAGGTAATAATCATGTTTTTGGTGAAATTTTATTAAAAGATAATTTAAGGCAAAAACTTAATATGAAAAATATTGCAAGAGAATATTTACATCGTTTTAATATAAAAATACCAACAAGTTCAAATATAAATACTCATACTGCTGTTAAAAAATTAATTGAAATCTTGGAAGAAAATGAATAGGTTTTATCTAAATAATAAAGAGGAGAGCGTGTAATGAAAGGAATGAATTTTATTATTTTATTGATTTGTATTTCAGTCAGTTTGTTTGCACAAGGATGGAAAAAGAGTGATGGTGTCGCAATGCAAAAACAATATGGTATATCATATAGCATCACACAACAATCATTTATCTATACATCAGTTCTGTATGTAGTTAGAGATATAGAACCTGATTTACTTATAGTTGCAGCAGCAGTACATATTAGGTCGAATGACATTAGAGAATTATTACCAAATAGGAATGATATTCCTATTTTTTCAATAGCAAATTTTGAAAATGTAGGTGTTGTAGATACTTATAGTGGAAGTACAGTTCCCAGACCATCTCGTTTTGTAACTATGATGATAGAAAGTAGTGATTTAATTAAAAAATTAAAAAATAATGGAAATTGGCAGGTTTTTATAAGTGGAGAGACATGGAGTATAAGTACATTAATTTCAGGTAATTTACCTTGAAATATTATAAAGCAAAAATTACTGCAATTAGCTAAGTTACAGAAAAAGACTAAATAATACAATAAATGACACATAACAGAAAAGAAAAAATTAATAAAACATGAAAAAAGATAAAATAATATGTTGTAAAATCACTCAATTTCGTTAGTTTCTGTTTCTTTATTTATTATTTTTGTATCGTTAGCGTTACTTCCCCAGAATCCTTTCCCCCCAAGCCTGTACCGCAATCCCAAACGCAACCGACACATTCAGCGAGCCCTTTGCGCCGTAGCTGGGAATTGATACCCTCCCCAGTGATGCGTCCGCGGCGGACAACGCGCGGGGACTTACTCCCAGTTCTTCGGAACCCGTTATCATAATCCCTCTTTTCGGAAAGGGAAATTCAGCTAAAGGGACGCCTCCCGTTTCCAGAGCAAAAATTGGTAGAGTCTCCGTCAAATTATCGGGCGGCGCGTCTTCGGGGGCGGGGAATAGGTCTTGCCGCTCCCAGGGGATTACGTCTACACAACCCATGGCAGTGCGCTCTGCCCGTTTGTGGCGAGGGTCGGCGCACAGAGGGGATAAGATTATTTTCTCTACGCCGAAACTTTCCGCAGTGCGGAACATTGCTCCTACATTGAATGGAGAGCGAATGTCTTCCAAGTACACCTGCATTCCTTTGAAAACTTGCCGTTTCTCAGGGTCGAGTTTGCCGCCGCTGACTGTAAAATCCCAATCGGACTGATCCTTGCCGATTTCCGCAAGCAAAATATGCTTGATGGTGTTTAGAGAGCGGAGAAAGACCAATAAATCGGCGGCGGGAGACTTAGCCGCTGTTTTAAAAACTTCCATTGATTCGATAATTGCTTTTTTTGCGTCTGTGGAAAAAAGCCCGTCTTCCGCCAGCATTTTGGCGGCGGAGGCAAAAAAGTCAATTTCCTGAGCGGTAAAAAAACTTGCGCTTTTTTCGGCTGTCAAACTGCTTGCCGGCGAATTGCTTGCGGGTAAGGCGTTTGCTTGCAGCCGAAAAAGCCGGGTTTCCGCCATTGTAAAAATTTTTACGAGTTTTCTGAGTCTTTGGTGGCGGGGCAGTTTTTCAAGCTTGTGCAGGGTAATCATTTGATGTTTCCATCGAGATTTCCGCGGGGTTTTCGGGGGCTTTTCCTGTTACATTCAAAAGCTGCTCAATTTGCTGCATTGCGTAATCTTGGAATTTCGGCGGTAATTCGTTAAACAAGGATACCATGCGTTGAAGTTTTTCGCCGAAGGCTTTGAAAAAAATATCGCCCTCGCCGGTTTTCAGCCATTTTTCGTTAACGCCGAAGGTCAGTGAGATTAAATGGATTATTCGGTCGTTTACCTTTCTGTGCTCGCATTCAAGCTCCGCAATATACCCATTACTTATATGTATTGCCTTCGCAAATTCTACCTGCGACATGTTGAGAGTCTGCCGTATGTGTCTTATGCGTTTGCTAATTGTCATATCAATATAATACGACACTTTTACTCACTATGCAATGTTGTAATTTTCAATTTGAGTGTTTACAATACTCACAAAATGGTATAATATTCTCACATACAGAGTATTCATAAAGGACAAAATGATACAGGAAGAAAAATTTGAAAAAGTATGTAAAAACTTCTCTTTGCTAAATGAGGAGCAGCAGGATTATATTCTGGGTATCCTGCAGGCGCTGGTTTTTGCAAAATCTACAATGAACGTGTCAAATCAGGAGAATCCGCCTAAATCTGACAGCCAAAATGCCTGAAAAATACCCAAGTTTTGACAAATGACGCGTAAAGCAGGGAGATTTTTTCATATAACTTTATTTTTTCTTCACAATAATTTACAATTTTGATATGAGTAACGATAACGACAACAACGAAAATAAAAAGACTGCAAAGAAACCAAATAAATTTTTTAAATTTATAATAACTTTGCTCATTATTATTGCAATTCTCGCCATTGGCTGGACGGCTTTTTCATTAATCGGCAGAATTAACGCCGCCACAGTTATTCCCGATTCCGCAAGTATTCGTATCAGCATACCTAATCCTGTGCGTTTGCTAGAAGGGATTTTAAACCACGATTCCCTTGATGAAATTTCCAACGTGCCGTCATTGGCTAATATCGCTTCTGTTTTAACAATAATAAAAGACAGTAATATCCTTAAACAGGGTCTTTTGCGTTTTGCCGCAAGCGGTAATCTGGAACTTGCGTTGCTTCCCTCCGATTCAGAATCTAAAACATTAATAGTTGTCTGGGATTTAGGGTTTTTCTCTCCGTTGCTTCGTATTCTTCCTACGGTTTCAAATTTTGTTAACATTCCAAATCTGTACTATGTGCAAGCCGGAAAAAATTCCCGCTTTGAATATCGTTTAAGCGGCAAAACATTTTATGTCGGTCCGTTTCACAATCTGCTCTTTGTAACAGACGACTCTTATATTTTTGAATCGCGTTCCGCCGCAAATTCAGGTCACGCAAAAGCGTTTAGCGCAATCAAACCTTCTGACCATGACGCCGCGCTTATGCTTTCCAATGAATTTGTCAGGTCTCTTTTATCAGATCAGGATTCCGGTATGGCGGCAATTATGAATAACATTGAATTTGAATCCAGAGTGGAAGCGGGGCTTTCGATATATCCTAAAAAAATTGAATTCCGCCTTGCCGCGCCGTTGTCGTCGAGTCAGACAAGTTTAAGCCGTCTGCTCGTACAGCGCTCGCGCGTTCCCGGCATGGCGGAACGTATTCCCTCAACCGCGCAATACGCTACGATACTTTCGGCGGGTACGCTGGAAGAATTATACCAGACCGCCCTTGTGTTTACTCCGGGACTTGATGAAGCGCTTAAAACAGCGGAAAGCGCTTCCCGTCTGGTTTTGGGTTTAACTTTGAGCGATATTCTTTTTTCATGGTCGGGAAACGAATTCGCGGCTATTGGATTGGAAGGGCGTCCTCATCCTGTTTATATGATTCAAATTGCCGATGAAAAAAAGCGAAAGGATGTTTTTGATCGCGCGTTTCAATCCGCCGCGCTTAACGAAAATACAAAATTAAATTTGGACGGAGTTCGTATCCCGCGTATCGAGATACCTGAATTTCTTCAATCTCTTTTAAGACGCTGGGATATTTTTATACCTTCCCCTTATTACTCAATCTACAAAGATTATTTTATTGTAAGCGAATCGGCGGAGACTCTCCTTGCCGCGTTACGCGCTATGCAAAGAAACGATGTTTTGCCGAAGACCGCCGCGTGGCGCAATATTGCAGGCGGGAAAAATGTTTCAAGTTCTTTTAGTTTGTACTATTCGCTCGACCTTTCCGTGCCTTTCTTTTTGCGGAAAAACACCGCCCTTAGCGGCTTTTTGTCGCTTTATCGCCAGGGGCTTGCCCGCATGAGTTTTAACAAAGGGCTTGTGGAAATTTCTTTGTCTCTTGTTCCCGGTTCAGGCGGCGGCATAACTCTTGTAAACGGTTATCCGCTGGACGCCGGCTCAAGACCTTCCAACCGCATTTACGGGGCGGGCAAGGGAGACGAGAGCCGGATATTCTATTCTTCCGGTAATACCGCTTATTCGTTAAAAATAGCGGATAACAGTACCGGAGAACTTTCCGGTCAGGGGAATCACTGGGTTATTCCCGCCGTCGATGTTACGGTAAAAGACACGAAGGGAACGGTATTCGCCTGGGTTGTTACGGATCGCGGTCGCGTAACTCTTGTAGATGCCGAAATGGAAGCGGTACAGGGCTTCCCGCTGCTTACGGGGCTTTCGCTTTCTTCCGCTCCAACCGCATTTATGGGAAAACTCTACCTTTGCGACGAAGACGGCAAAGTTTATTCGGTTGACGCCTCCGGCAAACAGAGCGTTTGGGAAACAACATTTACTGCGGCTCTGCGCTCTCCGCCGTCTTTCCTGTCTGTTTCAGGCAAGAAAGGAAACGTCGTATACACCGCCGTTTATCCAAAAAGTTTTTTTGGAGAGATGTGGCTGCTTGACGGCGAAGGAAAAACATTGCCAAATTGGCCTAAGCCGATAGCCGTAGAAAAAAGCGATGACGAGGGCGGCGGCAGTTTAGGCATTGGTTTTGGATCGCCGCTTTTATTTGCGCAGAACAGCAAAGTTTACGCCGCCTTTGTAAATCAATCGGGACAGCTTTTAGTTTACGATGAAGACGCGATACTTGTTCCGCCGTTCCCCATTGCGCTTGACGGCATTTTCTACCAACAGCCTGTTTTTGACGGAACGTATTTGTGGCTTGTTTCGTCTAACGGCTCTTTTTTCCGGGTAAGTTTAGAAGGCGAAGTTTTGTATCAGAATATTCAAGGTTTTACCGTAAAAGAAGAAGGCTATATAACATTCTTTGACAGCGACGGAGATAAAACTCCTGAAATCTATATCACAGGCGACGGCAACGCGCTTTATGCCTACACGCGCAATTTCCGCTCTCTTGAAGGATTCCCGCTTCCCGCGTGGGGCAGACCTTTATTTGTTCCGGCGCAGGGTAACAAAAAAGCGGAAATTTTCGGCATGGGAATGGACAAGCGTTTATACCGCTGGCAGTTCAAATAACGGAGAATAATAAAATGAAAAAGTTAGCAATAATATTTATTTTGGCGGCGTTTTTTTCCGCTTGTACATCAATGAAAGATATGTCGATTAACAGCCAAAAAAGCCAGACGGAAAAAAACCTTACGGCGATTGAAGAAGCGGTAATCCCTCTTGAAGCGCTTGGCGCAAGCGAAGCGCGTAACAAAACAAAGGAAGTTGCGTCGGCAAGAGAATTGCTTGGTAAGCTGGAAAAAGAAGCGTCAGCCGACGCTGATTATTCGGGCAGACTTATTGCGTGGTCGGGCAGGTTGGCTATTCTGGAAGGCAAATACAGCGATGCTTTGCGGCTTTACAAGCAGTCTGTTTCCGTTTCGCCCGGAACAATCCCTGCGGTTGTTTTATCCGTCCGCCTTGAAGGCGATCCCGCAAAAAAACTGGAAATAATCGAAAAAGAATTAGCTCTGCTAAATCAAAAATCTTTAGGCATTGGAGAACTTAATATCGAAAGAGGTCACGCCCTTGTCGAACTGAATCGTTTTTCCGAAGCGGTGGGCGCTTTTGATACCGCGTTTTCTGCGGGAATTAACAAAGTTTACAAAGACAGTTACGTACGGGAAAGAGACCGCGCGTGGGAACTTCGCAACGCAAGCGGAATAAACGCGGGTTCTCTCAGTCTGCTTGGACGAGAGACCATAACATGGAACGATTGTATCGCCCTCGCAAAAAATGAAACTCAGCTTTTAAGGTTTATCACTGGGGGCAGAAATATGACAGACGCTGACCTTTTTAACCGCCTTATTGACCGCGCGGTAATTCCGTTTATTCAGGATGTAACTGAAAGCCAATGGCCCCTCGCAAGACCGAAACCGGACGAAGCCGTAACGCGCGCGGGAGCCGCTTATTTTATCTGGCATTTATACGCCGCGGCGCGCGCGGACAGCGGAATGTTATCGCGTTATTCCGCGCGTTATGCGACAGGTGCAAACCCCCGCAGTCCAATCGCGGACATACCCGCGCTTTCGCCGTTTTTTGATTCGATTCTTGGCTGTGTGGAGACGGAACTATTGTCGCTCCCCGACGGAAAGAATTTCCGCCCCGCCCAATTTATAAGAGGCGCGGAACTCCTTACAATACTTAAAAAAATTGACAATTAATCATTATTTGTCAAAATGCTGCGGACAGTTCTAATCTATCCGCTTGATATATAATCCGATTTATATTAAATTTATATAAATACCATTTTAGTTTTTGTAGATTTTTTTCTTAGGAAGTTTACAAAAATAAACGCTATTGAAAAACGTTTGAAAATTTAGTATAATCATTAGTAAGGTGTAAAGCATTATGGCGTTTTTTAAGAAAAAGAAAAAAATCCTCGCGGTTGATGATAGTGAAATAGATCTTGAAATTCTCGAATTCATGTTAAAGGATAAATATACTGTCCTTCCAACCAAATCGGGAAAAGAAGCGCTGGATTATTTACTTCACTTTAGTAATGTCGATTTAATTTTATTGGACTTGATAATGCCTGAAATGGACGGATGGGAAACATTCAGCCGAATAAAAGATTTAGGTAATATAACAGATGTCCCGATAGCGTTTGTAACGTCTGTTCATGGAGAAGAAGAACAAGATCGCGCCAAAGAAATGGGAGCGGCTGATTATATTTTTAAACCATTTTCAAGAGATGAACTAATGAAAAGAATAGACCTCATGTTAAAAAAACCTCCCGAAAAGAAAGCATTGTCCGCCTTGAAACTCGACGATTTTAGCAGTGATAGTAATGAATAGAGCGCTTGCTGAAAATCACCTTATTTTTTCTTAAAAACAATCCCTTGCTTATCCGGCGCAATATCCGCTGTAACTGTATCGCCTTCGCGGACGGTTCCCGCGATAATCTGCTTTGCAAGCGGATTTTCAAGGTCGCTTTGAATCGTCCGTTTTAGCGGACGCGCGCCGAACATCGGATCGTATCCTCGCTCAGCGAGCAGTGTCTTTGCCGCGTCTGTCAGCGCAAGCGTAATCTTGCGCTCCGCAAGACGCTTTGAAAGCCGCGTTAGCTGAATATCAACTATTTTGCCTATTTCGCCCTTGCCGAGACGGTTAAAAATTACAGTCTCGTCAATTCGGTTTATAAACTCAGGTCTGAAACTGTGTTTTAAAAGTTCCATCAGCGAGTCGCGCAAAGTTTCGGGATTTTTCGCTTCCAGTATCAAGTCCGATCCCAAGTTGCTTGTCATAATGATAATTACATTTTTAAAATCGACAACTCGCCCCTGTCCGTCTGTCAGTCTGCCGTCATCGAGTATTTGCAAAAATACGTTAAACACTTCGGGGTGACCTTTTTCTATTTCATCAAAAAGAATCACGCTGTAGGGGCGGCGTCTTACCGCTTCCGTAAGTTGACCGCCCTGCTCATAACCCACATAGCCGGGCGGCGCGCCGATAAGGCGGCTTACCGAATGTTTTTCTCCGTACTCGCTCATGTCAATTCTGGTGAGGGCTTTTTCGTCATTGAACAAAAAATCCGCCAGCGTTTTGGCGAGTTCCGTTTTTCCTACGCCCGTCGGTCCCAAGAAAAGGAAAGAGCCTAACGGGCGCGCCGCGTCGGAGAGTCCTGACTTGTTCCGCCTGATGGCATCGGCGACAGCGGCAAGGGCTTCATCTTGACCGACCACCCGCTTTTCGAGAGCTTTTTCCAAATCTAAATATTTTTGCAATTCGCCGGAGAGCATTTTGGAGACGGGAATGCCAGTCCACGTTGACACAACTCCCGCAATGTCTTCTTCGCTGACTTCTTCGCGTAACAGCGCGGAAGCTTCGCCGCCTTTCGCGTTCTCCCTTTTTTTCTCCATTTGATCCGTAAGGGCGGCAAGCTGTTTTTGCGCTTCGGGGATTTTGCCGTGTTTTACTTCCGCCGCTTTTGAAAGATTGCCTTCGCGTTCATAACGGGTCTCGTCAATTTTCAGTTCTTCTATCCGTTGTTTAATTTCGCGTATTTTTTGAATATCAATTTTTTCGTTTTCCCATCTGGTATTCATCGCGTTGCGCTCGGTTGTAAGATCCGCGATTTCTTTTTCCAGTTTTGAAAGACGGTCTTTGGAAGCCGTATCTTCTTCGCGCGAAAGAGCCTGTCTTTCTATCGAAAGTTGTAAAAGTTTACGCTCCAGTTTATCAAGCTCGGTCGGGCGGCTGTCCAATTCCATTTTAAGGCGGCTTGCGGCTTCATCAACAAGGTCAATCGCCTTGTCCGGCAGAAAGCGGCTTGTAATGTAAC
>Ga0268262_10002091_pt1 | contig 23551 bp, 15 predicted proteins | sample TergutNc150P3_FD_190354 | JGI IMG/M metagenome (GOLD analysis project Ga0268262, IMG submission 190354) | Nasutitermes corniger P3 segment gut microbial community from laboratory colony in Florida, USA - Nc150 P3 (SPAdes) (version 2) | ecosystem: Host-associated > Arthropoda: Insects >...
ATGGGAAGTTTTGACCTGCCGCAGAAAGAAACGGCATCTTCGTATTTTTTGTCTGCCACAAGCCTTCCGTATTCTAGAAGGAATTTGTCACGACCTGAAGAGGAACGCATATAGATGTAGAGGAATCTCTCTATGGCAACTCCAAGGCCTGCCAAGCCTACGAACAATATAACCCACATGAATTGCCAACCTGCCTGTGAAGGGTCAAATGAAGCAAGCGTGTTTTTTATAACGACATCCATTGTTGTACTCCTATGGTTAAGTGGATGAATGAAACTTTTTTCTCATGGTAAATATAGATTATTTTTTTTCAAAAAAACAATCTATACCCATTTTTTTTATCTTGCCGCCCCTCCTGGGGTTGTAGTTCCTGCATCAGGGGTAGGAGGCGGAGCTTCTCTAGACCTTGCTATAGCCTTTAACCGCGCCAATTCCTTTTTAAGTTCGGCATTTTTGCTCTTTCCTTCGGAAATAATATCCTTATAGATTTTAAATTGCTCCGGCACCGCCAGCTCTTCGGACTTTTCAACTTGGGTTAAACGAGCCTTCGTTTTAATGTAATCATCGTCCCTGAACAAGGTGCTTGGGTCAAATTCCTTTATTGGGGTGCTCAAAACCTCGTTTTCCGAGTCAATTTTCTTAACAAGGGCAAATAAGCTATCCGTCCAGCGGTTTTTAATGCCGTAGTGGGCGGCTGCTTTTATCCCGGCTGCGCAACGCGGCAAGGCTCCTTGCTTGGCAGCCTGGCTCTTGCTCATCAATTCTTCGCGGTAGGCTTCCAAATCTTCGTGAACGGCATCCACCGCATCTTCTTTGGCATAGCCCTCTGCAAGAAATTCCTTATACATGGCTACGCTGTCCGGCAGCGGAGCTTCGGCAAAAGCATTGCCAACTTGGTCAAAGTTCTGGCAATCGCGGAAGAACATTTCAATGTAGCCATCTTGGGCAGCCACCACGTCAGGGTTGTAATAACCTTGTTCGCGAGCAAGGTCAATGTTAACACGGAACAGAGGTCTAGCCTGCTCATAATAAGAGGGCAACTGCTGAACCACTTGCAGTCTCTCAACAAAGAGCCTTTCCTTATCCACATTGCCTTTCTTGTCTCTCACATCAATTTCCTGTTCGCGGACTTTTGTGGAGACCGTTACAAATAGCTCTGCTATGCGATTCTTTGCCCGGAAAGTCCATTTTTCAGAAGCGTATTCGGCAGACTTCGCATATTGCTTTGTTGCGCTCTGCAAAATTGCCATCAACTTTTTAACCATATCCACCTTGGCTTTGTCGTTACCTTTTATGACCAGCGGATTCATAGTAGCCTTTTCAAACTCGCCCAGCATAAAGGCAGCTTCCGCAGCAAAGGATGGGTCTGAATTGGTCAATTGAATACCGAATTTGTCGTAGGTAGCGATGGTGTTCTTAAAGTTAACAATCGCTTTCGCGGTGTCTTTAAGTTCCATATAGCCCCTAGCAGTTCTGATATAAGCATTGATGAGTTTTTCCTTGTCTGTCTGGTAATTCTTTGCAAAGAATTCGTATTCTTTAACTGCATTGGGCCAGTCTTTGGCGTTTTCATAAGCCATAGGAATGCTATAAGCAGCATCCAAAGCATAAGCACTTTTTGGATATTCCTTAATCAAATCACGGGAACAACGAATTGCTTCTTTCACGTCTTTTATAGCATCGTAAGTTAGGCAGGCGTTGTATAGCAAACCCGGAGTTCTTTCGTGCTTGGGGTATCTTTTAAACGCAATTTCGTAGGTTTGAGCGGCAAGCCTTTTATTTACAAGCGAATCTTTGCCCGGAATTGAATCGTAAGTTTGGGCTGCTGCAAAAATTGCATTTATAACCGCGGAGTCCTGCGGGAAGTTATCCACTATGAATAGATAGGCTTTTGCAGATTCTATGCGCCTATCATCCTTTCTATACGCTCTGGCAGCGCGAACAACGGATTGAACAGCCAAATTGGACTTGGCGTATTCTTTGGGTATGCGCATCCAGGTCTCTGCCGCCTTGGTATTTTGATTTGCATTTTCATAAGCAACGGCAGCCTCAAACAATGCCTTGTCGCTGAACTCGGCTCTGGGGAATCTCTTTACCAATGCTATGTAAGCCTCTGCACCAGCTTGGTATTGCCCAGATTTAACCGCTTTCTCCGCTTTTTGGTATAGTACGGCGGCAATTGAAGTTTCAATTTCCTTGGCAGTGGTAACAGCATTGCTATCCTTGATTCCCAAGCCTTTTTTGTCTGTGTATTGAACAAACAGCCATTCCAACTCTTTCTGAGAATCATCAAGCTGCCCATCCATCAAAAAAGCCTGAGCTAACCTGCGACGTATTAAAAGGGTATGTTTGTGGTTGGGGAAGTCCGCAAGCAACTTGCGCAAAACATCAATTGATGTTTTATATTGTTTTGCGTTGTAATGAACCAACGCCGCATCGTAAGCTATTTCTGGCGCAGCGGTATCTTTGCTGAACTTTGTCATATACCTATCAACTTGAGCAAAGTATTTTTTTGTCTCTGGCAAGCTATAGGCTTTAATAGTATCGCCGTTGGCTTTTTTTGCCATTGCTTCTTCACGGGCTGTATTCATAGCAACCACAGCGTTATAACCCGCATCGTTTTTGGTTATGATAGCTGGGAAGCCAACCGGACGGCGCCCGTAGCGAACGGTGTCTGTATCAACTATTTGATTGAACATCTCAGCCTGTTTTTCGTATTGCTTCAACTCGCCGTAAAGACTAGACAAATACATGTAAATTCTATACTCGTTCCAGTCCGGCTCGCTTTTATATTTGTCTATGTAATTGTTGTAATGCTTAACAGCATTTGCGTATTCCTTCCTTGCACCTTCGGTATCACCCATTTTGTAAAGCGAATCTGCACCTACGTGTATAAAGAGCGGGATATCGAACATAGCTTGGCGAATTGCATTTTCCGCATTTTGCACACTTTCTCTGTTGCCACTATTCTTTTTATACCAAGAGGAATTGCGGTCGTAGCGCTTAACAAGGTCAAAACGCTGTTGCTGTGCCAAGGCAAATTTTTGCTGCGTTCTATAAATTCCCACTATTGCCGTATCTGCAAGAGGAGCGTCTATATATGTTGGGTTTATATCTAGCAAAAATTTAAATGCCTGCAAAGCCTGCTCTAACCTATCGTGGTCTTTAGCTTTTAAACCTATGCGGAAATAAAGAGAATCTTTATAAGGAACATTTTTTGACTTTATGAATTTATCGGCTATCTTAATGCCATCGTCCAAATCGGAGAATGAAGTTGCCATAAATTCCATAGCTTCAACGCGCAAATCTTTTATGTACTTGCCCTTGTCTGCGCCGTCTATATATTCCCAAAATTTTTGCGCGGCAATTTCAAATTCTGCCTGATTGTAATATGATTCCGCAAGATGGAACATTGCATAGCCAGCTTCTTTTTTGTTTATAACAGTACTACTCGTGATTTTTTCGTAGGCTTTTATGGCATTAGACCATTTGGATTTGTTAAACCAATATTCACCTATGCGGAGCCATGCACCCGGCGTTAAAGTGTGATTGGGATATTTTTCAACCATCCTCTGGCGAAGTTTTAAAGCCTCTTCGTCCTTGCCTCTCACTTCCAAAACGAAAGATGCTTGGAAAAGCATATTGGCTGCGCTTGGGCCATCTGGAAAAATTTCAACATAATCGAGGAAAATCGGCAAAGAACCCTCGTGAAGATTCTTGGGGGCATCACTTATTTTTGCGCACTTCGCAGGTTTATTGTCACGGTCTGCGCACCATTGCACGTCGGCTTCGTAATCGCTCTGTTGCTTGGCAAAGTTAAGCTCCTCTAAAGTGTAGAGTTGCTGACCCCATTGCTGCAAAACGGTGGAACAATTACTGTTTCTATTCTTTGCATTTTTGTCGCGGCACTTCATGGTATTGGAAGTCTGTTCCCATTCTTGGATGGCTTTCTCAAGTTGTTCCGGGCTAGAGACACTGCCTACACGAGCAGCTTGCGCAGTTTTGCTTTTCTCTGCATTGCAAACATCCTCGGCTTTATCCTTTTGCGCCCTGAAATTCGTTGCGCAGTCTTCATAGCCTTTGCCGCCTTTGCCAATTTTTTTACATTTATCATAAATGTCTTTCATTTTCTTGTTTTCTGTTTCGCAAGCGGTTGCCGCGTAAGTGACGCCGGTTAGCGTCACCATACACACTAGAAAAAGAACTCTAAAATTCATAGCACTATCCTTTGTTCAAATTTACAAATCATCCAAATCCAAATCTTCCACTTCAAACGAACCGTCCTCTTTCTTGGGCTGCGGCATCTTTGACAATTCCGTAGAAACTATAGCTTTTGTCAACCTAGCATCTCCCAAAACTCTCTGCCTACTAGCATCAAAACGGTCGCTTTGAATAACACGCTGCTGAAAATCCGCAAAGATTTCAATTTCGCGATTAGCCCTTTCAAAATCAGGATTGAGAGCCGCACGTTTTTGCTCAACTCTTGGAGTGGGTAGCTGCCTAGCCAAATCCAAAGCCCTGATTTGAACGCTGTCAAAACCTTCTTTCATATCGCCAAAAGCAGTTCTAGCACTATCTTTTTGAGCTTTTGAAATCGTGGGATTCTCGGTCAATTTCACAGCCATAGCCAAGTTTTTGTCTGCGGAACGGAAATTTTTCTCCAAATAATCACAATAACCTAAAACTAGATAAGCCTCCGAAATGAGATAGGAATTAGGACGGTTCTTTATTATCCATTGGGTAAAAGGCTTTGCCTCTTTGGTTTTGTGGAACTTCAAGAAGCTCCATGCAAGCGCAAGAGCAGCTTCTTCATAGAACGGGGAATTTACATTTGTAACCTGCCCATAGTATTTTGCCGCCTGAGGCACTCCTTCCGGTTCCGAGAAATAAATGTGACCCAATTTTATTTTCGCAGCATCCTGCAAATCTTTTTCTGACTGGTTGGCAGCTTGATACGATAAAATATCATTGAAAGAACCTTTAGCCTCGTCCATTTTTTCCAAACGGCTATATGCTATGCCCATTGTATAGCGAGCGTAAAAATAGTTTGCATTGCCGGGCAAAATTGAAGAGAGCATATCTATAGCGTCTTTGTACTGACCTTGCTCAAATTTTATTTGACCTGCGACGTAATCGGCATCTGGTTTAACGTCTGATCTTGGGAAATTTTGAATTATAAATTGATGCTTTGACATAGCATCACTATAACGACCTTCTTTATAGTCGATGTTCATCAACTGGAAGTGATACCTTGGAACTTGGTCTGAATTTGGGTATCTCTTTATAGCATCCTTATAGATTTCCTGAGCAGCCAAGTGCATACGCATATTTTCAAAGGATTTTCCTTTGTAGAATGCCGCTTGGTCAACCAAGTGGAATGTGGGATATTTGGTCTGCACCTTGCCGAATGCATAAGATGCCCCAATAAAATCGCGGTTCAGGTAAAGACGCATAGCGTAGCGGTAATCGTTTTCCGGCTCTATCTTCAAGCGGCGGTAACGTGCTTCGCCAATGCTCTCTTCGCGAGTGTCTCCAAAGCGAGCGGCGGCGCGAATATTCCACAAAAATCCACGATTCTTTTTCTCGATTATATCATCATGAGACATTTCAACATCTAAGCTCAGATAGCGGAAAAGGCTTACGTCTTTAACGTTCACGGTTCCACCTATCACAGGATAGCCTTCCTTTGTCCAGCGCAATTTAGCACCTACTTGCGGCGTTATGAAATAAGTCCCGGAGAAACTGGTCGCAAGCATATTGCCTTGACCGCCTTCTTTAGGTTGATGGAAAATATCCACAAAACTACCTTCGGCTTTTAGTTCCAAAGCACGGTTCATGCCACGGTAGAACAGAGAGACATTGAGGTTGGAAGGAATTGCATAGCCCTCTTTTGGGTCCAATTTGCCTAAAAAGGATGGCGCTATAAAAGTATAGCTCGTTTTGTCTCCGGGCGCTATATCAGGCTCTGCGCTGCCTATAACCGGCTGCATCAAATTTTGAATGGCAACTCCTAATTGCACGCTGCCGAGCTTTGAATTGTTTATGGGGTTCCAGCTCAAACCAACATCACCGCCTACGGTAAGCTGCTTATTGTAACCAAACTGGTCCACCTGCAAAATCGATAGGTTCACACCTAGCGCAAGCCAGTGAAACAGACGGTAGGCATAGCCGAGGATATAGGCGTTTTCTGTATAGCTGCCGTTGACCTCGTCGTCTGCAAGTATTGTGGCTCCGTTTTCAAAGAATGTGAAACCAAAAGTATGGTCATAGCGCCAAGGAAACACAATGGCACCATATTCTTGCATGGCGGCTCCGCTTATGGTAGCGAAAAAGCCTCCTGTAATTTCCAACTGGTCGGCTTCCGCTATGCCAGCGGGGTTTACATACATGGAAGTTGTGCCGCCAAACTCGCCAAACCAATCGTTTTGCTGATATTTGTTGGGAGAATAAAACGGCGATGCGAGCGAGTAACTCGCAAAACAAAACACTAACGCAGCAGAGAGCAATATGTATTTCACTTTCATTTTCTCCTCAATTATCCGTGCGTTGGAATTCTATACGACGGTTTTTAGCCTTGCCCGCAGCGTTACTATTGGACGCAATGGGCATATCTGGACCTTTGCCTTCATAGCTTAGACGGGATGCATCTATGCCACGACTTATCAAGAAGTCCATAACAGCCTTTGCCCTTGACTCTGAGAGCTTTTGGTTTGTTTCTCTTTTACCAGCATTATCCGTGTGACCCGTTATTTTAAAGGTCACTTCTGGATAAGTTTTCATCATTTCTACAACAGTCATAAGGTTAGCGAACGAGTCGTCCGTAATATCGGCTTTGCCGCTCAAGAAATTAACACCTTCTACCACGAATACCTTCTTTGGCGGTGGCGGTGGCGGTGGCGGTTCTGGCTCTGGCTCCGGCTCTGGTTCGGGTTCGGGAGCAATTTCTGGAACAAACTCTTCTATTTTAGGTTCGTATACGGGTTTTTCTATAACAACTTCTTCTTCTTTTGGGCGAACTACGGAAATGTCTTCTAAAAGACCTATATCCAAACGGTCGTGGCCTCTTTTGAGCAACGGTGATTTGGGAGCCAAAAAGAAATTTGGGCTAAAAGCAGATGGGCTGCGGAACAAAGGCTCTTGAGATACGTTTGTTCTGTTAATTTTGATGAAACGGTTGAATGGGTAATAGTTTTTATATATGTTGTTGTATTCCATGCGAGTTTGCCCAGAAGCGGGGTCTGCGAAAACACCGTAATAGTGATTTTCCATGAATATATTGTTCAGAGCAACCACATTAGAGGGACCTTTTAGCGCAAGGCCGGAGTATCCATTGCGGAGTACCACATTTTGCTCAATTTTAGAATCCAAGGATTTTGCGCCCCAAGTTAGAATGCCGCTCCAGCGATTGCCGTAAACCACGTTATTCGCTATTTCCGGCAGAGTGATAAACGCGGCTATGCCAGTCGCATGGTTATCTATAACATAATTGTCGTGGATATACAGCATTGTATTTTCGCAGAGAATACCTTCCATTCCGTTACGAATTGTGAAATGCGATATTTCAGAACCTGTTGTTCCCATGACGGTTGGACCTCTGCGCCCTCCGTCTATTATGGTGGTTAACGGGTCTTCGCCTTTAAGAACCACACCCATAATCAAGGTTACATTTTCGTTGTAAACGCCGCGTTTAACGAGAACTGTGTCGCCATAGTCCGCGTTTCCAAGGGCATCCGATATGGTGTTATAGTCACCGGGGACGCGGATATTTTTGGGTTCGGCTCTGCCGTAGGCAATAAATTCGCCTTTGCTGCTGCGCTCTCTCACAGTTGATTTGCTTTCAGAATCGTCTTTAGGAGCGGGCTTGGTTGCAACATCTATACCGGCATCTTTAAGAGTGGATTTGATGTCGCTAGGGGAATCTGGAAGGGTTCTTAGGCAACCTATGCTTATGCCTACACTTGCTTTTTCCCTATCTTTCGCTTTGTTTGGTTTTTGCAATTTTGCTTTTGACACAGCCGAAGGCAAATCCTGCATTAATTCCTGCGCATCAAAATCACTTTTTTGCGAAAGGCTTGTAAATTCGTCCTTGCAATCTTTGGAAAGAGGAGCTGCAAAAACCATTGATAATGTAAAAGTAGTTACAATAGCAACTATTTTAAAAAACTTCATTTTACCTCCAATGCCCGATTAAGCAAGGCAGTACCAAGAACAGCAATAGAAAGATGTTTTGTCATATAAAAGCCCTTGCCTCCGTTAGGTACTTTCCTCTTTTTTTGGACTTCGAATTGATGTTCTAAGCTCTTGAGCTATCTTTTTTATGTTTTGCAGGTGTTTACGAGCGCGGGTCCCTGCAGTTTTATTGCCACCGCTGAATTTGGCGTATTCCACCTTTAGGTGTTCCAGCTCTTTTTCGAGATTTTGCAAATAATCCATAATTCACTCCAACAAGTGTTATTAAAATAGATTTTTTTTCATAAAAAACACACTTTTTTGAAAAAAACTTGTTTTTTTTGCTTTTTTTAGGGTTTTAGGCAAGAATTTTACTACATTCATAGCGTATGAGTTCCGCTAATGCGAAGTATAGCGAGGCTGTTAAGCGGCTGGAAGAGATTTTAGAAAACATAGACCGCTCAAATGTTGGCGTGGACGAACTTGCAGATTTGGTGAAAGAAGCCTCGGATTTGATAAAATTTTGCCGTTCTTTGCTCAAAAACACGGAGCAGAGCGTGCAGGAGTCGCTGAGGGATTTGGGGGAAGAGGGGTAATTTTGAGAGTGATTAGTGATAAGTGGCTAGTGGTCATCCCAACTAGCCACTAACCACTAGCCTAGTGAAGGAGGGTATTTTAGCATATTCATTATTATTCTGTAGTGGTCGCCGCCGAATTTTGAGCGGATTTTGTCTAAATCCTTTAATGGGAACCAAAAAGCGGCACTGGCATCGTCTGCGGCTTTTAGCTTTGGAAGCTCTGGGACTTGCAAATCAAAGAGGAAGGTGTGGGAAATCATCCTGCCACGGGGTTCTCTATGGGGGTCGTCAAAAACTCGGTGAGCTTTTATGCTTTTGTCCAGTTCCTTGAAACTGAGTTCTATCCCCGTTTCTTCTAAAAGCTCCCTTATGGCGCAATGCCTTATAGGCTCCTCGCTGTCTAAAAAGCCGCCTGCCATAGCGTATAAGCCCTTGCCGGGGAATGCGCCCCTTTGTATTAAAAGAATATGCTCCTTGCAAATAACAAGGGCGTCTCCGGCTACAAAAATAGGGGGGTAAGGCGCAAAAGCCCATTCTTTTTTGTAGTCTTCAACCAGTTTATATTCCTCTTTTAGGTTTTTTGCCCATTCTTCGCTTTCTTTGCTTTTTAGGTAGCTATAAACTGGAAGCGGGATTTTTTCTTGGGTTAAAGTGCCGCTGAACCATTCTTTGCGAATTTCCGTGGAAGAAAGCCCATTTTCTAAGAGCGGCATTTCTACGAATTCCCATTCGGGGAAAAGGTCTAGGTAATAGGAGGTGTTGTCTTTTTTGTGGCCTATTATGCCTGTTTTGTTGTGGGGTGGGAGTAATGAGGCGACCGCCGCCACCCATTCGTTGTGGTTGTAATTGGAATCGTGGATGGGGATGAATTTTATTTTTTTTTGCTCTTCGGGGGTTAGGGATGCTTTTAACATCTCTATTCGCTCTTCGGTTGAGAAGGGGTTGCGTAGGCTGCGACAGGTTTCGTGAGAGCCTATTATGATTATGAGGTTTTCCGTTTGGGTTAGGGCTTTGCGGATTGTGGCGAAATGCCCGTTGTGCGGCGGTTGAAAACGACCTATGTAGATTATGGGTGTTATGGGTATTGTGGGCATAAGGGGCGGGCGACCGCGATGGTCGCCCCTACGGGGTTAATGGATTGCTATGCGTTGGGTTTTTGTTTCGCTGCCCTGTTTTAGGCGGACTATGTAAACGCCTTTTTGTAGGTTGCTCACATTGAATTCGTAGATGCCTGCGCTTTGATTGCCGCTCATGAGATTTTTGACCTTGGCACCCGAAATGGAATAGATGTCCAAAGAAGCATTGCCGCTTTTTGATAGCTCGGCAAAGAGTTTTGAACTCCTCGCTGTAATCTCAAAATTGCCTGTTCCTTGCGCTGTCCCTAAAATGGGAGTAGAACTATAAAATGTTAATGTGACATCTTTTGTAATGGAATTTCCAGAATTATCCGCAACCGTATATGTCAATATCACAGTTTTCCCTGCTACAGGATTTGCGGGCAGCGTATAAGTTAGCGATTTCTTATCGCTAGATATTGCGACCGAGCCAGCACTTTCGTTTGTACCCAGATTTACGGTTGCAGATGTGAATGTAGTGCCCCCTAAACCGCTCTGTAAATTGCCTTTAGGGTGCGTTATTCCCAGTGCGGAAAAATTTAATGTTACAGAGGATTCTGATATATTAACGGTACGGGAGTTAATAGAGGCTTGCGGTCCTCTGCTGATATTAAGAGTTAAACGATGCTTGCTTCTATTGCTGCCCAATTTTACCCAATAATTTGCATAAACAACATCTTTGCTCGCTTTTGATGGCACAGTATAAGTGATTTTATCATTTTCAACTGTAAATGTTCCCTCCGCTGCCTCAGCGTCGTCAAACACTGCACCGCCAGAAATGCCTAGGTCGGAAGTTGTCCAGATTTTGCTTGTGCCTTCCTTAAGCCCTTTTACGGTTTGGCTCCTTCCCCAGGGCCAGCCTGAAGGAGGGTCGGTTTTGCCCAAAGTTAGGGGGCTTTTTTTGCCACCCATATATTCAAAGAGCAAATTGCCAGATATGGTAAGCCCGTTCACAGAAATGCTATTACTGGTATTCTGACTGAACATAGAAGAAGATTCATGGCTAGATACCGCCCATTGGCAACTGCTAATTTTATTGGTATTCATCCATGCAGTCCATTGATTCGTGGAACCCGCATCCGGTGCCCCTGAACCACTTGCTTGGGTTGTACCCCATTCACTTACAAATACCGCCGCATTATTCTCTGACATGGCCTTGTCTGCATTACATTTATGATTTGCACCATTTGCGTTGCAGTCGCCATTCGTAAAATGTGCGCCAGCATAAAAATGCAGAGTATAAGCTATGGGAGCGCGGGTAGAGTTAGTGTGCCAATTATAACCTGCGGCTGCGTTTGGCGCGGAACTCCAACCAGAACTGCCTACCAAAATAAGATTTTTTGCCCCGGTAGCCCTGATGGCATCAATAACCTCTTGCATATAATATGCTATGGAACCGGTACTTGTTGCGTTACCCATATTAACATAACCGGACGGTTCATTGTAAATTTCAAAAATCACATTTGGGGTCTCTTTATATTTTGTAGCCATTTCAGTGAAAAAAACTTTTGCGTCTGCTAGTTCACTCTGTGCCCTATGGCTATGCCAATCTATGATTACATATACGTCGTTTCTAACTGCTGCGTCCACCATTTGGGCTATAAGGCTTTTTTGGGAAGATGCCTTATTTGCGTCTAATAAATAACCGTCATACGTTTGGTTGTTTGTGCCGCCATTTTGGTCGTAATACTTAGCGGGCATAGCATAGCGAAAAACTGATATATCCATTGTGTCCACAAACCAGTCCACATTATCAGAGGTATAGAATGGCAACCCATTCTGCCCATCTGCCCAAAAAAAACTAGGTCCTTTCAACTGGACATCCATGCTGTTGCCTTTAATTTTGTTGCCAGTCACGGTCAAGGCTCCGTAGTAACTAACGGGACCTGCCGTGAGGAATGTAAAACAAAGTGTTATGCAACAAATCGCGAGTTTTAGTTGAGAATTCATTTTTCCTCCTGAATTAAGGGATTAAAGCTCCCTGAACACCGTCCATTTTAAAAGCACCTGCGCTTGGATAAGCCCAATAGTGCCAGCTAAAGCCATTCTTTTCAAATTCTTCGCGAGCAGTTGCTACCCAAGTTGTTCTGCCACTGTTCACATTTACTGTTACGCCAAATTCGCCTATGTTTATTGGAATGGTTGTTCCATTCAGCCCCACATATTTGGCTTTTAATTCATTCACTTTATTGGAAATAGTCGTTTTAAGCTTGTTCTGCTCATCTGCGGTTCCCCAGTTGCTTATGCCGGGCTTACAATCATCGCTTTCGTTTCTGTGCGTATAGCATTGCGGTTCATAGAAATGACCGGATAAAATCACATTGGCATCTCTTTCGTTTGTCTTTGGGTCATTTGGAATTTCAATGCGTTGAAGTGCTGAGAATTTACCCCAATCTGCCGGATTTATCATTATGGTTCTGCCCGGATTTGTTTCTCTGATAACGGGCCACACATCTTTTAGAAGGTCGTTAAGAACAGAATGAGTTATTCTGGTTCTGCCCTCGTTTAAAATCTCAAACACCAAAAAATCATTGGAATAGTCCTTATAATCATTGGCTATTTGCCGCCATAACTCAACAAATTTTTGTTTTTGCAAATCTAAATCGCTTCTTTTCTTGCAATCGTCGTAAAGTTCGTTATAGTGATGAATGTTCAAAATAACGGGAAAACCTTCCGCGATGGCTTTATCCACCACCTGCTTCACCCTTGTTTTAAAGGATGCCGGAATGGTAAAAGGGGGATTATCGCTCGCTTTTTCTGCCCAGCGAACTGGCAGCCTTATGGATTTAAAACCCTTGCTTTTTAAATCGGCAAAATAAGTATTCTCATTTATGGGATTGCTCCAGCAACCATCCCAAGAAGTGACATAAGATTTTTCTTCATCGTAAGAATTTAAAGCACTGTTGTATTTTTGGGTATTTTCGCAAAGGTTTATATTCCTGCATTGGGCTTCCAAGGCATTGCCCAAATTCACGCCTCTGCCGAGTTTTTGGTTTACCACGTGCGCACGGGAAAAATCTTGGATAAACATAGAAGAGGAACTAGTTTGCGTTGGAGAACTAGAACCGTCAGAGTCAGAACCGTTAGAGCCGCTGCTTTCTTCCGTTAAGAATCCGTCAACAGAATCATCTTCCGAGCACGAAAACACAGTGAAGCAAAAAACCAAACAGAACAGAATATACCACATCCGCATTCCCCCAACCCCTCCCAAGGAGGGGAATTAAAACCGCATTTTGTTATTTAAGCACTACTTTCTGAGTAATGTTCAGTTTTTCACCCTTTGCACGGACTATGTAAACGCCATTATCCAAACGAGACAGGTTAATGCTGTTGCCTTTTGGACCTACGTTCCCTTTTGCAACAAGGGCACCGTGCAAGTCTATGATTTCAACGGTTGCATTAGAGGCTATGCCGTTAAAGAATATGGTTTTGCCTGCCAAGTTCATTTGAACCGGAGATTTGACCCCAGCGTTGACAACTGGCGCTTGAGTACCCCAGTCGCCGATAAGTTCAATTTTTTTCAGAGTCAAATCTATGCTTTTAGCTGCGGCTGGTGGCACAGGGTTTTTACCTGTTTCATGCTTTCCACCCAATTCTGTCCATTTGAATTTAAGACCAACAAATGCCTCTGCCATCTGAGCTGGGGTTATTTTTGTAGGTGCCCAACTTGGTTGCTTGGGGTCTCCCCATAGTACTTCAAATCCATCCGTCAAATGGTCCTCGTTGGCTTTTAATTGAACGTAATATTCGCCGGAGCCAGTCGCCGAACCATCATTATTTGCACAATTAGCCAAATCACAAGTAGAAAGTTCTAGCCATAATTGACCGCTACCTGCAGCCGCATCCAATTTATAATAAATTTTTAGCCCATCGCCCTTATAAGCGTTTGGAGAAGGTGCTTTAGGCTTTTGCCAATTAAAACCAATGCCCGCAAATGGGTATGCATAAGTGCACCCAGTTTCGTAACTGTAATGAACCGTGCCTCCTTTTCCATACCACCATTCGGAAACTTCATCGGTTTCTGCATCATCGCCAGTGTCAGGAAAATCGGTTCCTATGCAACCACCTACGCCATCACCGCCACTAACATTGGCATCATTATAAGTAAACCAATAACCACACTCTGCATATCCACCGCATTCCGCAACTTGATTATTGCCATCATCGCCAGTAAGCTCCCATATTGTACGATTCGCAAATGAAATGCCTACATAAAACAAAACGCTTATCATAACCGTTTTGATAACTTTGTTCATAAAACCTCCCAAAAATATATCCTCATCTATAAAAATACATTATTTTTACCAAATTTGCACAAAAAAATTAAAAAAGATGACCAAAATTCTCAAAATTTGCTGAATTATTCTAGAAATTCTGGTTATTTTTTCTTTTTATAGTTCACTTCGGGGCGCAAAATTTGCCCTATTGTAACTAAAAGGGAAACCGTTGGCTCTTTGTGGTCGCCGGAGATGTCAAAAACAGCAATGCCGCCGTATCCGTTATCTTTGATTGCTCCTGCCATTGCCTGCATAGAAGGAATGCCGTTGAAAACAATGATTTCGCGAGCGTTGACTGCTATTTCACTCTGACTCGCGTTGTCCAAGCTAACTTTATAAGCGTTTGCGTTGCTGAATTTATCCATTAAGTCTTTGTATTGCAAAACACCATCGTTGCCAGAGCCTGTGCCGGAGAAAGAAGAGCCTAAGCTGCTCGCCCCGTCAAAACTTTTGCCGTAAAAGGGAACTATTGCAAACAATTTTTCTTTTGGAATGCCAGCACTCGCAAAAGCCGCCAAAACCTTGATGTTTTGCGTTGTGTTGCTATTGGGTTTTACCGCACGCTCTTTTGTGCCCATTTGGTCTGTGAACCACAGAGAAATTGCGTCTAGTTTTCTCGCAACATCAATGGAAATAGCATTGGATAAAGATGCTTCACCCGGAATTGCCACGGAAACCAAAATTCCAGCATCCGCTAAAGCACTCGCAAGGCTTGCGACATTGCGAACGCCATTTGCATTTATTTCACCGCCATCTATTTCAAAACCATTCACTTTATATTCTTTAGCAAAGCTTTTCACCGCCCGCGTTAAATTCTGAGCAGAAACATCGGCTATGGAACTTTCGTTGCCCATGCCGCCAATACTCACAAAAATGCGAACTTTATTTGCCTTTGAGAGACGTACAAGTTCCGCAAAATTTGCCTTATCACTCTCCTCTGTGAAGAGCAATTCGGAACCACTAGGCACAACGCAGCAATAACGCACATCGCTTAAAAAACTATACCGTACATCCGCAGACGTAAAACCGGAATATTGCGCCCAACTGGGGAAATAACCCACAACTTTGGGATTCGCAGCAAAGGCAAGAGTTGCGAAAAACAGAGATAAAATCAAAAACTTTTTCATATTTGCTCCTAGAATTTAATGCGGACATCTGCCGAAATCAAGTTTCTGTTAAAATTTATCGGTTCATTATCTCCATTTTTGAATTCGTAGTTGAGCAACCCGCTTTGCAAATTTATGTAAGAGCCACGCGCAAGTTCAAATTCCGGACCAAATAGCAAAAGCATTTCTTTGCCTGTGGTAGCTTCCCCAAGCGAAGAACCGTAATCCTTGTTGAGCATTTCCATGCCTACCAAAAAGAACAATTTGTTCCATATACCAGCACGAAGCCCGGCAGAAGTCCTGTTCACAGAGCGCTCATAGCCATCGGTCTCCGTGCTAGTTCCATAACCGCCGTTTAAACGGATTGTTTGGGAAAGCCCTATGAATTTACCAACTTCAACTACAAAGCCGCCACCTGCATCAAGGAAAGAAGCGTAAGGCACGGATTCCGTTTGCAACTGTTCAATTTTATTTGCAAAAACATTTATGCCCAACTTATCTTGCAACAAGCTACACTCCGCTTTTAGCAAAACACCCTGTCTGTTTGGAGTAGCAAGCCCAAAGGGCATGGATAGATTAACGCCTGGGTCTAGCATTTCCACAGAAACGCTACGCAATTCTGAGGGGGTCATAAGCGTGTTGGTATAACCGGAACGCAAAAAATGAGCTTTTTTGTTGTTATTCAATCTTTCGTATCTATACGGATTGCCTGACATTGAGGAGGTGGTTGCCGAATTGTTTGCTAAGTTATATTGGGTTAAAGGGTCGTTTGTATAGGTGGCAAAGTAAAGATTTTCCAAGGTTGTTCCTCTGATTAAATCCACAGCACTGGCATTCAGCACGCTTGCCGGTGTGTAATAAACAGGGTTTTGGGCAAGTTCGCTCACAAAATTCTCATCGTTTTTGATAAAATCCAGTTTTAAGCCGGCATTTGCCAAATTGCGTGGCAAAAGCACATCTATAGTAGCAAGCATGGCGGTTCCATCTATATCTGGCAATGACGCTATGCTGTCTGTCCTGATTGATGGTTTTGATAGATTAGATTCATCCGTTCTCAAACTGAAGAAAAGCGCGGTTTTATAGTTGGACTTGGCGTATTCGCCGCCTAAAGCAATTTTCCAGTCTGCCAACCCTGCCAATTTGGCTATATCCACGCCAAGGGTTACAGATAGCACTGAAACATCCTCTATCAAAAATGGAATTTTGCCATCCGGGTTGAGTTGCGGGTCTATAGCTACAGCCGCTGTGAGATTTTTAAGAGATTCTTCTCTGGTAAAGGTATAGACATAATTTAGCCCTAGAGAAATTCCATAGAGGGCAAGCCCGCCTCTGCCGGCAAATAAAATGCGGTCGGTATCATCGTAGTCAAAAAATTCCAAAGCTTCTTTGCGTGGCTGGGCGCGCAAGCGAGAGAGAGTTCCTTGCAAATAGAGGTCGTCAAAGAGCAGAGCATTCCCGCTGTGCATCTCAAAATTCAAACCCTGCAATAAACGCCTCCCGTCATTTTGCAAGTTCTGGTAAGCCATAGCATCTCTGCGAAGGCTTGCAAAAATTTCCGCTTCGTTGGCTATGTCAAGCAAAGGGGTATAAATTGTGAGCGGGGTATAGGCAATGCGCATATCCCCCAAATTGAAATCTATTCTGCCGCCCCAAGCCTTGCCATCATAAGAGAGCCAATTCAATAGAACAGGCGAAGTTCCCTCTTCATGGGATTTTTGCCAGTCTTGATGAACGCGGAACAAGACGGTTGCGCGAGTTTCTTTGGTTGGACGTGCCTGCAATTTTATATCCGCTTCTGTTGCGGCGTTGATGCCGGTTTTTACTGCATCTTCAAAATACAAAACAGAACTCAAAATCCCGGAACGAAATTCTCCGGTTATGAGAACTCCGGGGGTACTATTATCCAAAGCATTTATACTATCGAGTTCCGCTCTTAAACTATCTGCCTTTAAGGTTCCTAAACTATCTTCCGAGGCAAAAGCTACGGAGAATAGTAAGATAAACAAAAGGACTATGTGAGGAAATTTCATATTTACCATGCTCCTCTATTAAAAACTCACATTGATGGATGCTTCCATCAATTTCTGTTTAAATGAATGTTCTAAACTATTATTCGTGCTATTCTTTGGCTTTATATTGTTGTTTATGGCTTCTTCTATGTATATTGGCAACAAGGCTTCTGGCAACATGCCATTGGCTTTTGCCTGGTCATCTGTTTTGTAGGTGTTTTTAACACTGATTTGCCCATAGTTCAAAGCAACCCACGCATTTTTTGCCAAAGTATAGTCTAGCCCTGCCATCCACTGCTTTTGGTCGCCTTTGCCAAGGAACCAATAATCAACTGGAGCAGAATGTTTAGCCTCCGTGTTTATTTGCTGAAAACCCACAGAAAAACCAAATCTTTTATAAAATTTTGCATAAAGACCAGCGTTTATAAAATCACTGGTAAAATCCATCTCTCCATATTCCGACTTGGAATTTTTATAACTACCGGAAAGTTCCAAAGGCAACCCCCACACAAGCGAGCCTATATCCACCTTGCCGCCGCCGCCAAATTCCTTGAATTTTGCTTTTTCCACGCCTTCCATGCCCTGAATTTCTTCCAGCGAGGTGAATATGCCCTGCACTTCTATTTCATTGCTCTTGCCAAAGCCAATAGTCAAATTGGCGGCAGGGCCAACTCTATTAGCAGTCGCCAAACCATTGGGCAAAGCGCTTTGCAAAACTGGGTCTGCCATGCGTTGCAAAAGCGCCAACTCATCTCGCGTGTAAACGCCAGTGTTGTAGGAATTTTTTGGGAAAGGCGCTATGGCATAGCTTTTTGTGGGTGCATAATGCCCTTCGTCTGCTCTCTGCGGGTCGCCTGTTGAGAGTACTTTATCTACAGGCGTAAATTTTGGGACAAAGTGGTAAAGAGCGTCAAAGGTTGTGTAAAACGGAGAGCGTGGACCCATTTTCAATAAATCGCCGTCTTTATCGCTATTCGCTACGCGGCGAGCAAAGAAGGCAGGGCTTTGAGCCAAGGGGTTATACCAAGCGGAGTCGTTCATAATGTAGTTTGTGTTTATGCGCGCAATCCAAGAATCTTTAACCTGCCAGCCAAGAGCTATCTGGGCTAAAATTGCTCTGCCTTCAAGTGCTGTGGACTTCAAATCCCCATTATTGTCCCATTCATAATAATCATCTTTAGACACGGCACATTCGCCTATTAAATTGGCTATTAAATTTTCGTTATTCAAAAAGCCGGCAACATCCGCACCAAGGCGAGCGTTCAGAACTTGAGTGTTTTCCGGACCCAAAACACCGGGATTTATATCTTCTACATAAATCTTCGGAACTCCACCAGAAGTTTCGGGATTGCCATTTGCTCTGTAATGATATCTATTTACCTTTGTCATTGATGTTTTGAGGTCTTTTATAAAAATCGGCGTTGCGCCAATCAATAAATTTTTGGAAAGCGGCAGCCATTCCAAGTTACCCATATAGAGCAATTTATCCATGCCGCTTGATTGGCTTTCACCACGTTCTGGATTCTTATTAAGATTAAGTTCATCATAAGTAGGTGAAATATTACCCACATAGCCGCCGAAGTCCAAAACTTCTATCCGGCGTAAGCGCGAGAAAATCCCTTCTATGCGAAGTTCGCCGATGGTTTCCCCTAAATCCAGCCTTGTTTGCAGATTGGCACCCTGCAAATTGCGGGCATTCCCCTTCAAAAATACCTGGTCACGTGCCATATAACGGGTTCTTGCGTAAATTTCCGGTTCGTAAAGCACCTCAACATCAGGGCTGTAAATACTCAAATGGCTCAACTCCGAGCGAAAATCACCTACCGTCCAAAATAACCAATCGGAAACCTGCCCTTCCATATTTATCCACGGAACGGTAAACACGGTTTTAATAGATTGAAAATAATCCTGATAATTTGCGCCCATGCGCAAAACGACGTTTGCTCTAACCAAATCGGAAGGACGAACCTTTATGCTCAAATCAAATTGCGAAAAAGAACTACGTTCAATATCGGGGCTTCTATCAAAGGCGTCTATGTTTTTGTTTTGGTCCGAGCTGAATTCGGAACGTAGCATAATGGAGCGCACCGTGCCGCCAATTTCAAGCCCCCTTCTGGATTCAATGGATTCCAATTTAGCATCCAGAGAATCCTGCAACTGCTTTTCTGGCAGAAGGGCAAAAGAAAAGGAAGATAAAGCCAAGCCAAAAACTAAAAAGCGAGATATAAAAAATTTCATAACACTCCTTAAAACCAAACCTTGGTTTCTGCATTTACCATGTGAGCTTTCCAATCATTTGCTGGATTCGTTTCATCTCTATGCGTTGCGTATTTATAGCGAACATGCAAACCTGCTCTCGGCGCAAAATCCCAGTCAAACCCCGCACCTAAAGCCGTTTCTCTATACTTTATGGGCATGTGCACGGTTTCTTTTCTAATACCTGAAACCTGCGTAACTCCTGTTTGGTCTTCCAAAAATTCTTCGCCATAAACATTAGGAGCACGGAAAAGTTCCAAACCTGCTATGAGCAAACCATGCAGGTTTTCCGTTATGGCTACTGATGGCTCTGCCTGTAAAAACCATCCCCATAGCATGGTACCTTTTGCGCTTTCACCATAAGGCAGAGGCGTTATATCTGATGAAATGCTGGAAAGCGCGGTTACCGCAGAGAGCATGATATTACGGTCTGTGCCAAACCAATGACCAATATCATAGCCCATGTCTATGTTGAGCACGGAAGACCATTTAGCAGTTTGAGTTATATTTCTTTCTTTAACATCTTCAAGGCTTTCGTAATTTCCAAAATATTCCCAGATTTCCCAAACCCCGCCTCTTTGACCTCCCGAAGGGTCATCTTTTCTAAATGCCGTTATTCCGCCTATGCGAGACCTATATTGAGTATAGCCATCGAATTCCGGAGAAGGAAATAACGAAACAGCGGGATTATATTTTGACCAATGAGGAGTAGCCTCCCATAAGTTGCGCCCATTCAAGCGATAAGGGAAAGATATTGCGTCGTTGCCTTTTTCCACCTGGCGATGCTGGGAATAGGTGACATTGAAACGTCCTCTATTGAACTCAGGCTCAACTTTTATATTCGCGCCCGCTAAATTCGGCGTGTATCTATAAGCACCGGCTCCAAGGGGAATTTGGTCTTTGCGCCATGAGCGGTGGCGGCTATAATCCGTCATGCCGTAAGGCGAATAGAAATCCGGAGCGATATAGGCTATTTCCGTTGTTATGGGAATTCCATACTTGCTCTGTGCTTTTAGATAAATCGCAATGGAAGGGTCCGATTTTTTGGTGCGATAATAATCTTGTACATAATCTTCATCTGTTATGTAATTTATGTCATCTGGCTTCTTTTTGAATACAGTGGAGTCGTCAATGCTCAAGCCTATGTCCAGTAGCATATAGAATTTTTGAGTTATGTTGCCTTTGAAGTCCACGCTACTCACCATGTAGTTTATTAAATTCGGGTTGTCATTATTCGCTTTCGTAGGCTCTGTATCACCCATACGGTCAAATATGCCGGGTTTTTCGTATATTATGCCACGGTCTTGGTTGGTCGCCAAAAAGTTAAGACCTATCATTACGGGACCAACATCTTTTTTGGCAAGGCGAAATGCGTAAACATCGCTGCGAAAATCAAGAGTGCCCAAGCCTTCTGCCTCGCCCAGTCTATTGTTCATGGAACGAAGCCCGTCTCTGGAACCTTGGTCGTCATCTATTGTTTGGGCGAGCAAGGCTTGAGCCTGTAAACCAAAAGGCATTTTATATACATCCAAGAGTAAGCCGCCAAAGGAACGGTTGCTCCAAAAAGCCCTGCCACCCTCTGTAACTGGCTTAAAGGATTTCTCTTTATAATAAGTGGAGACATTGCGTTCCCATTCATAGGTTTCGTAAACTGAAACGTATTGTGGCGTAAACTGGCGTTCCCATATAGTTAAAGGAGAGGTATTTGTCCACAGCACACCACCCGCTTTAAAAACCGCTCCGAATTCGCCGCCGCGAACATCAACTCCGGCAAGCACATTTTCGGTAAGGGAAATGGAACTTATATTCATATCGTGATGATAGACCATTTTGCATGCGTCATTATTTGGCAATGCGTTTGGAGTGCAAGCTGCGCTATTGGCATAGTAGCCGGTGAAATCCATAGGGAAAAACACCGTTGCGAAAAAATTCACATTGGAATTTGGATTAGCATCCAAATTGAGAGAAAGCCCCGCATCAATATAGGTGCGCTCCCTATCCTGAAGCAAATAGCTCGGCATTTTAACGAAGCTCACATTGCGAGCACGCGTATAAAAATCTCCGGATATGGATACGGGAGAATCGTCTTTGCCAATCACCGTTGATGAGGCGTATTCAGCCAAAGAATCAAGCCTCTCTTGGTCCAAGGCAAAAACTGCTGCAATAGGCACGGAGATAAATAAAATCACTTTTTTTAACATAAGCACTCTCACAGAACATTGCGGAAGGGATAACCGGCAGGACCTTGATATTCCTGACCCGTCTTTTTAAGGACAACATCATCTACCCATACTTTGAACGCGGGATTCACATCTTTGGCAATATCCAGCCTAAAGCACTTAACATTGTCCCAGGCAAAGGGCATTCTAACTTCTTTTTGATTTTTTACATCCCAGTAAACACCGGTTTCGCCAAAAAGATTCAGCGGAATGCTCACATGCGACCAATCCGTGGTTATTTCTCCAAAACTTTTTGAACCGAGCTTCACCTGCAAACTTTCGCCGTTGCTTTTAACACCGTCATCCGCAAGCACATATTGGCATACTTCGCCGCCCTTATCGCCTTTTATCCAAAATTCCAAAGCGCCTTCTCCCATATAAGGAAGAGTATTCGCCGTGCCAGCTATGCAAACCGCCACACCAGAATAATCGCTTGCTATAAGTTCTATTTCCATAGATAAATCGCCTTCTTTAGCGTAACTGTCTGTCATAAAAGGCTCAGGATTTTCGCGAGGATATTGGTAAACATAGCCACCACCCCTTGGAATACCTTCGCGCATCATCACAACCAGAACATCTTTATCCGCCTTAAAAGGTTTTTGGGGCTTTACTGTAAAATTCTCGGAATTTCTATCACGGTGGTAGCTAAAATCCGCCATAATAGCAGAGGCAAAACATAAAATGAATAAGAAACCCTTTTTACATATACTTTGCACAGCCATAAAAATTCTCCTAGGTATTTTTAATATATAAAAAAAAATGGGGAAAAATGCAAAAAAAATTGTTTTTTTTATAAAATGTTGGAAAAATCGTTGCAAAGGGGCAAACAAGTAGGTCTGCCCTTACCGTGGTAACGTTAAAATTTCAACGCCGTGGGGGGTTATTGCAATGGTGTGTTCCCATTGCGCGGATAGTTTGCCGTCTATGGTTACCGCCGTCCAGCCGTCGGGGAGGGTTCTGGTTTTGTAGGAACCCTCGTTTATCATGGGTTCAATGGTGAAAACCATGCCTTGTTCGATTTTTGGACCTGGTAGCATTTGGCGGTAGTGCAGAACTAAGGGGTCTTCGTGAAAAGATTTGCCAATGCCGTGACCGCAATAGTCGCGAACAACGCTAAAGCCGTGCTCTTCGGTTATTCCGCTTATTATTGCACCTATGTCGCTGAAACGAGCACCGGGTTTTTCGCACACTTTTATACCCTCGTAAAGGCACTGGCGGGCTGTTTCAACCAGTTCGCTTGCATTTGGTTTGGGTTTGCCTATAAAAAATGTTGCACTTGTGTCTGCGTGGTAGCCATTTAAGATTGAGGTGATGTCCACGTTTATAATATCACCTTCTTTTAGAATATAAGTGCCTGGAATTCCGTGAGTTACAACTTCATTTACGCTTGTGCAGACGGTTTTTGGAAAGCCTCTGTAACCTAAGCAAGCGGGGATTGCGCCGTTTTTGAGCGTAAATTCCTTTACAAAATCGTCAATTTCCTGCGTGGAGATGCCCGCTTTGCACATTTCGCCGCTTCTTTCAAGGGTTTCTGCCACGAGTGCGCCGCAGTCTCTTATGCGGTCTATTTCCTTTGCGGTCTTTATTATTATTTTGGACACTACTCCCCTCTATTCTTTGCCGCTGTGTTTTTGTAGGCGTTGTGGCCCGAGAGGGTTTTGCTGAAAAAATGTTCGCGGGAGCCATCGTCTTTTGCAACGAAAAAGAGGTCTTCGGTTTGCGCTGGGAATAATGTGGCTTCTATTGCCGCTCGCCCTGGGTTTGCTATGGGACCGGGCATTAGACCTATGAATTTGCGCGTGTTGTATGGGTTGTCGCTTGC
>Ga0268262_10002092_pt1 | contig 23550 bp, 27 predicted proteins | sample TergutNc150P3_FD_190354 | JGI IMG/M metagenome (GOLD analysis project Ga0268262, IMG submission 190354) | Nasutitermes corniger P3 segment gut microbial community from laboratory colony in Florida, USA - Nc150 P3 (SPAdes) (version 2) | ecosystem: Host-associated > Arthropoda: Insects >...
AGGCGACAGGCGACAGGCGACAGGCGACAGGCGACAGGCGACAGGCGACAGGCGACAGGCGACAGGCGACAGGCGACAGGCGACAGGCAACAGGCAACAGGCAATTATACTCATCTCTTAACCAATCGTGTCAACAAACCAATAGCATATATCACCTCACTTTATATAATTATTTTACAATCCATAGTGCAATTTGCGGAGCAAATTGCAAGCCATTCGGCTTTGACGAATGGCAATTTTCAATCGGACAGTTTTTATTCTCATTATTCGGTGAAATCGACGGATTTGTGCGTATGCACGAACACCGTCTTTTTAATAAATCACGTAATAAGGAGTTTTCTATGAAAAACACAATCAAAGTGTTAGGGATTATTGCACTCGTTGCAATAATCGGTTTCTCAATGGCGGCTTGTGCACCCAATAATCCCGATCCCAAACCGGAAAACCTAAGCGGTGACATCACTATCAGCCCGTCCGGTCCAGTGAGCAAAAACACGGAACTGACCGCAACGTACAGCGGAACTGAATATGTCAATTACCAGTGGAACAAAGACGGTAGCGCTATTCCCGATGCAACATACTATAAGTATACGCCAACTGCGGCTGGAAGCTACACCGTAACAGTAAGCGGGTATGACGATAGTAAAACCAGCGCTGCCGTTACCGTAACAGCTCAAACTTGGACAGAAATAAGCGCATTCAACGGAGTAACAGTCTATCAAACGTTCTATTCTCTAGCTGCTGCAAAACTTTTCGCCGTGGGAAGTAAAGGAAAAATTATGACTTCGGATGACAACGGCGGTACATGGACGACAGTAGCCAGCACATTCGGGACAAGCAACATAAGGGGAATCGCCTATGGTGCCGGCATCGGATATGTCGCAGTGGGAGAAAACGGCAAGATGGCATATTCGTCTGCGTCTAACGGAGGAGTAACATGGACGGCAGTAACGGACACCAAATTAACAAACTACATAAACGGAATCGCTTATAGCAAACAACACGGTTGGACTGGCGGGAACTTGGTCGCCGTGGGAAGTGGCGGCGGTATAGCGTATTCAGCGAACGGAACAACATGGACAGCCGTAACGGACAGCCCATTCACATCCGCCATAAATGCAATCGCCTACGGTGATATCGTTAAAAATAACATAGGTGTCGACAGACTTGTAGCAGTGGGAAATGACGGCAAAATAGCATATTCGGATGACCATGGCGTAACATGGACGGAAGTAGAAGACAGCACATTCGGGACATCAGATATAACCAAAATTGTATCTAATAATGACAATGACAAGTTTATCGCTGTTGGCTTTTCCGGTAAAATGGCAACTTCGACTGACGGCATAACATGGACAGCAGTAGCGGACAGCACATTCGGCACAGAAAACACAAGTGCGATCATGGCAATCGATTGTTACGTAGGCACCAAATTTATCGCCGGGGGATTTAGCAAAATGGCAATTACAAATGACGGCGGAGCAACATGGGAAGCTATAACAATAACAACAGGCGACATATTGATCTATTCAATCTACGGCACAAACGGTGGCGCATTACTCGGGGTCAGCAACAAAATGCTTTTTGTATCTGATCTTTTTTAAGGCAAACGCAAAGCGCAAAGGTGTCGGTCACCAATACGAGGGTGATTGACACCTTTTCTTGTAGGTTTAATGGCAAGTCAACAAATACTCTCTGCCTCACAAGTAAAACCTTCCCTATTATTAATTTGATCTAATCCCGCTTGCAAAGCACTATAAAGCTCATTTCTGCTTTTTCCAATCAGTTCTTCGTATGTTTCTTCAGTCATTACGGCAAATCTGCCTTCACCATTATTTGATACGATTACAGGCTCTCTGTAATTCCTGCAATATTCGAGAATCTCACTTAAATTATTCAACAAATCCATGTTTTTTCTTGCTTTTGTCATGAAATACCCCAATTAGCTACTGATAAAGTATATTATTCTTTCAATATAACATCAAGGAGCTAAAACATATCAGGGCACGTTTGGGTGACACTTATTAAATTTAGGCGGCTTTTTCAGAATAACTAATCACTGCAATTTCTGCAGAAGCGGAATTCATTATGCTATGAACAATCTGCTCAAGCCGCCGCGTCACTTCATTACTGTACGAAGCTTCTCCGCACTGACTGCATACGCTTGATGGAACATTTTTGATAACAACAATGCAATCGCCCATGTCGGCGGTAAATGTGGAGAACCCATCTTTTACATTACCTTTACACATAAAACAAGTCATGCTTTTCTCCTTTGCCTAAAATCTTCCGACCAGCTAGTGGGACTGGGAATGTATGTGGTAATAAGCCACAACTCTGCGCCATTTGAACCACATACAACATGCAGGATTTTTCCAGCTTTCGTATTTCCCAATACCAAACAACTGGGAAAAGGATAATCAGTTGGATATTGCTCAATTATTTCACCATCAATTAACGCGGTTACCACATCATCCATGCTTATACCTCGGCGAAACATCCGCTCAAGTATATGGCTTGTCCAACGTAAAGACTGTGCTTTGCAAAGATGTGCAATATCCTCAATGGTCATTAAAATAAATATAGCATGAAAAGAGCAATGTGCAAATAGCATTCAAGGCAAGTACACACAGCAACTACAGCCACAAATGTATCTTATGCAACTTAGAACAAAGAAACCCCGTCCCAATCGACAACAATAAAATCCCCGGAACAAACCCTATCCAGTTATCAACACTTATCAGGAACCCCCTGCCGACAAGTGCAAGCATAACCCCAATCGCGACATTAAAATATTCCTTTGAATCGCGTATATTAGCCGCAATAAAAAAACTTATCACAGTTGTGATGAAAGCCGCTAATTCAACCAAGGCGAACATGGAAGTATAGCTATTGACTATATTCAAACTGGTATCCCAATTTGAACCGTCAATAGGGACCCATAATGTAATAACCAGAGCGGCGATAATCATTACAAAAATGACATTACGGGTCTTCTGCACCTCAAGCCCGGCGGCGCATAAACCGGCGGCAAACAGCGAAAAGATACTGAAAAACCTTGCAAAAAGCAAAACCCTGTACGCTAAATTTACATAAAACACAGAAAAAATATAAATACAATACAAAGGAAGAATAAGACGGACAGCCTCAAAAGCCAAAGAAATTGTAAAAATGGCAATATACAGTATTTCCGGCGCCGAAGTTCTTTCAAAGAAAAAATGAATGGAAATAATACCGATAAGAGAATACAAAACCGATGCCGCCAGAGAGACATAAACGGCATAATAATCGTTTTTCACAAAACCGGTTAAAGCCTGAAAAATATTGGCGGGACGGCGTATATATTCTTCCATAATTTTAGAATAGACGGGAATAATCAAAAAAGAAGCCGCGGCGGCAAACAGGGTACAAATTGAGCAAAAAACAATTCCGGCTTTAAAGAAGGTATTTCTCTCGGAGAGCGTCATATCGCAGTTTATACTAATTAAAATTTTATCTCAAGCCGGAAAAATGTAATACCGATAATGAGAATTAAGGGGAACTCTATGTTATTGAAAAAGACGGTATTTATAATAATTATCCTTCTCTTAACATCCGTTTCCGCTCTATGGGCGGGAGATTCCGCCGTTTTTGTCGATTTAGGTTTTTCCCCTGACGGCAGAATGTATATGTTTGGTCAATACGGAGTACTGTCGCCGTCTCTGCGACCTTGGGCTGATATATATGTCGTAGACGTAACCAGCAACACTTTTGTCCAAAACGGCAGGGTATCACTTATAGATAATACCCCGATAAAAGCGGGACAAGACGGTTCCGGCATTTTACACAGATTAGTCTCCGGCAATTCAAGCCTTACAAACCGATACGGCATTAATTTTCAGAATCAGGGACTCCCGCTTTACATCTCCAGAGATGAAAACCCTCCTCCGCGCGGAGAGAAAATTGACTTTCGCGACTTTCTTTCCGGAAAATCATATAAGGCGCAATTAATACCCACAATTACAGGCAGCGGGCAAAACGCAAAATCTCAATTTTACATAAACCTTGAAGTTAATTCTCCGGACAGCCAGTACAAAACATATAAAGTCGGCACCCCGAATTTTGTCCGTCAGGGGATTGTACAGTACAACTTCAAAAGAGTCCTAATTGACTCAACCGGCAGCTCAGTAATTTTCGTAATAGAAATGAAACGCGCCTCCGACAATGGCTTCGATATCCGGTACATGGTAGAAGCCGTAAGGCTTTAAAGTTTTAACTTAAAACTAAAGTTTAAAGCTTTAGCTTTAGACCGCTCTGAAAACCTGCGTAACAAAAGCCCCGTCCTCAAACAAAAACCGTATATAAAGCATATTACCCGGCTTATTCCGTTCCCAAAGACCGTCTTTTTGCTGTTCAATCGCCAAATCAAGCCATTCATCGCGGCTTAAAACCGCCTCAGAACGGCACTGCGTGAACAGATAATCCCCCTGCGGAAGCAAAACAAGATTATTCCTCTCTGTTTTATCTATCCCCCCATTTTGGCTCTCAGGCAATTTTTGTCCAATGAACAATAACCTACCAAGGAAATAATCCCGATCCGGCTCGATACTGCAACCCTGAACCGGATTTATTTCATAACAGAGGAGAATCTCCTCATTTTCAAGTTTTTCATATTTCAAAAGCGACGGCTCCCGACACTCAGATTTAATATACAGCAAGGGGGTACAAAGGTTTAAGAGCGTTAAAGGGGTTTTTTCCATTTTTTTAAACCCAATTTTCAATTTTTAAATCTTTTATTCGTTCAAATTCTCTAACGTTATTTGTGACTAAAATCATATTTAATGATTTTGCGTGCGCTCCTATCAGCATATCAAGAGGGGAACCTTCGCCCTGCGGGCTCGGTTGAGGTTCAAATGATCCTATTAAACAATTTTTGTCTTTCAAATCTTTTTTTATTATTCCGTATTCTTTTGCCGCATTTTCGTCAAAATGTTTTATACCCATTATTGATAAGAATTCCAATAAAGCAAGTTGATTTCTTTCTTTATATAAACTGTTCGCGTTTGCATTTCCAAATTCCAATTCAGCTAATGTGATTGTTGATATGTACAACCCTTTTTTCCTGTTCAGTTTCAATTTGTTTAATACGTTTTCTGTCTTCTTTTTTATGATATATATACATATATTGGTATCCAACATATACATTATAATTCTTCTCTCTCCTGCTCTACGTCCTGCAATCTTCCATCGGACATAAAGTCATTCGAGAAACTATTTAATCCATGCATAAAAACTTCCCACTCTTTATCAAAGGGAACCAAAATAACAGCCTCTCCAACTTTTTGAACATATACGCTTTCCCCGCGAAATTGATACTCTTTGGGCAGTCTTACAGCCTGACTTCTTCCATTAATAAATAACCGTGCAGTTTGCATAATTTACCTCTAATTCAAAGTATATACCGTGATATATATCATGTCAAGTAAATTAGGAAATATTTCACACAAAGAACGCAAAGGAACTAAGAACACAAAGAAATTGTGTTATAATGATAACATGAAAAGAATAATAATTTTATTAACATTAATCGCGGCGCTCTTGTTTACAATAAGTTGCAGTAAAAAATCTCCAGCGTATGGAAATGAAAACTACGCTGTTGCACAATTCGTCTATGGCGATGGGAGAGAATCTCCAAGGGCAGCCAAAGCGACGGCTGATCAAGCTTATGAAGAAGCGGGAGCAGCAGGTGAGACTGATTCACTATCTGCTAATTATCCCGACGCGGAACGTAAATTGATTAAGAGCGCAAACATCAGTATCAGGGTAGAAGACCTTGCCGCCGCCGAAGACTCTATTAATGCCCTTTTAAAAAAGTACGACGCTTATGCCGCATCGTCAAATATCCTGGAAAACTCCCGTTATTATTCCCTGCGCGTTCCGGCAAATTATTACGACATTTTTCTTGCCGAAACTGGCGGTATGGGAAGGCTTATAAACCGCTACGAAAATACAGAAGACGTAACCCTCCGTTATTATGACCTTGAAGGGCGGCTTGCGACTAAAAAGGAACTGCTTAAAACTTTTCAGGCTTATCTTGGAAAGGCAAAAACTATCGAGGAAATTCTTTCGGTGGAAGCCCGTATATCAGAACTTCAATATGAAATCGAAGGAACAGGGATACAATTTCGTAACCTTGCCAATAGGATAGATTATGCCACAATTGATCTGCAACTGTTTGGACCGGTAACGTCTATGCCAAGCCAAGGCTTAACTTTCGGTGAGCGAGTTAAACAGCTATTCGGCGCCTTCAGCGGATTCCTATCCACAGTAGCGATGATTTTACTTGGTATCGTTATTTACGGAATTCCTGTTCTTTTGATTCTCGGGTTGCTCTACTTGCTTTTATTCGGCAAAATTGGACTTGCTAAAAAACTCTGGAAGGTGATTAAATCTTGACGGAAAACCATGATTATTACCTCAATCACATTTTGCTGTCAACAACTTCTTTAATAGATTATTATCCATTTTATATAAAATCGATGTATAATAATAGTATGAGAAAAAATGCCTTGTCATTTGTATTAATAGCTATTTCAGTGTTTTTCGTTGCGTGTGAGAGCGAACAAAGTATTGTGTATAAACAATTAGATGATGTCAATAATGTTCAATTTGATTATGACGCAAAAACTTTGTCATGGGGCGCGGTTGAAAATGCTAATGAATACCTTTTTTATATCGATAACAACACCGAAAATGGATTTTTACCCAAAAAAACAACGAAAACTCATTATACCTACACAAATGACGAATGGGTAAATTTTGAACATGTGAAATTTCTTGTCAAAGCCTCGGGTTATACAAGTAACGGTGTGCAATATTTAACTTCCACCCTATTTGGCGGTTACGATTGGTATTTATATTTATTTGACGAAAAATGGGGCGGTTGGTACATTGTAAAGGAACCGTCAAATATATTCTATAATCGAGAAACTGGTAAATTAACATGGGATACTTCTAAGTTTGAGAATGACATAGGGTATAGTTTTCTTGAACCCGATTATTTTGTAGTAAAATACACTTTGCCAAAACAAAGCGAAATAACCATACCTCAACAAATTACTTCAAAAGAATACAATTTTGATGACTTATTTAAAATCATTGAAAACGATAACCCAATTAATGCGACCCCGATTAAATTTACTATCCAAGCCCACACCAACAATTTTCGCATTCGTATACCTGACGAAAAAGAATATAAATCATATCTTCCGCTTGATAAACCAGTGATACTAACCGATTATCAATTGAAAGTGGATAGCGACGGCCGTTTGGGTGGATCAATATCGTGGAACAAGGTTCCAAATGCAAGAGGGTATTATATCAGTGTATACTTTAAATACACTGACACTAATCATTTTGATAAACTTGCCGCAACACTAATTAAATATCATGAACAACCGATAAAAGACGGCTTTGTGGGAGTCAGTAGTCTTATTGATAGTTATAGTTATAGTGTTCAAGTTACTCACCCTGACGTATATAAAAAGGTTCAATTGTTTTATTTTACCATAGAAGCAGTCGCTTTAGATGATGTATGGGCTTCGTCAACTTACGACTCCCGAAATCCATAAATTATTAAATAACATGAACGCTTTACTCTTGAGCCAATCAATCTACCACTCCGCCGAAGCTGTCTTTTCGCGCTCTGGCGGACCAGGCGGACAAAATGTAAACAAGGTAAACACAAAAGTAACATTAAAATGGCGGCTTCCCGCCAGCGGTGAAGGCAAATCAGTTGGGCTTTCAGATGCGGAACTGGAAAGAGTAAAAACCTTACTTGCCAATCGTATTTCCGTAAACGGCGAAATAGTGATAACTTCGGATGAAGAACGCTCCCAAAAAGTCAATCTGGAAAGGGCATATTCCCGCATGAATACTCTGGTCGCCTTTGCAGCAAGACTGCCTAAAAAACGACATCCAACAAAACCAAGTAAGGCAGCTAAGGAAAAACGACTTGAGTCAAAGAAAAAACAGGGAATGAAAAAGGCGGAAAGGGCTAATAAGGATTATTCGTAAAAGGTTCACAAAAAGAAATCAGGGATTTTCGTCCGTTATCTTATCGTGAAGTACACATAAGTCTTCGGACAACAACCCCTGATCCCTTCTTTGTGATCTTTGTTCCTTTGTGTGAAATTCTAGGGAAAATCCCCATGTTTCACGTGAAACATTTTTTTTACTTACTGAACAAAGATCAACTTTATAACATTGCCATTTTCGGCTTTTGATTGCAGAACTAATTTGTCATTATCTGTGCCCCACTGTTCTACATTTTGCATATAGTTATAAAAAGCCTGTTCTTGCAATTTTTCCGGTTGAACTATTGGCGCCATTTGTGTTGATACGATCATCTCTATTTTAATGGAATTTCCATCACCAAGAGTATATGGGGCGTTGTACTTATTTGGCGCTGCAGTTCCGCTGAGCCTTTCGGCGTTAAAGGTCAATGTATAAACACTGCCAACATTGTTCTTTTTTAGATCATTCCGATCGTAAAGAACGATCCTGTTGAACGGGGTACCGTCAAGCTGAACCTCGATTAATTTCCATTCCTTCCCGATAACACCCGAGAATGACGATACGGGTTTTGTAGTTTTACAACTCATTATCATCACAACCACCAATAAAAATAATAATATTTGTTTTTTCATTTTCTTCTCCTTTACTAAATAATACACCCTAATTAAAATTATTTCTACACTAATTCTTCCGCTTTATCCGCGTCTTCGTCTTCTTTTACAATCCTATCCAGACCGATTACAAAGTCCGGTTTATCAATGCTAAGTATACGCACCCCCTGAGCCGCGCGTCCCATTATGCGAATATCGTTAACTTTTAACTTTATCGACTTGCCCTGGCTGGTGATACACATTATATCCTCATTATCCAGCACGGCCACACAGCCGACAATTTCGCCCGTTTTTTCCGCTACCGTGTAGATTTTCTGCCCGCCTGTACCGCGCCCATGCGAGGTGAATTCGTTAAACTCGATGCGTTTGCCGTATCCGTACTGGGAGAGAATCAGCATTTTTTCTTTGTCGTCTACCCTTAACATTCCCGTCAATTCATCGTCTTTTGACAACTTCATTCCGGTAACTCCGCGCGAAGAACGTCCCATTGCACGTACATGTTCTTCGTGGGTACGCAGTGCCTGACCTCTGCGGGAAATCAGTACTACTTCATCATTGCCCTTTGTCAACAACGCGCTGACCAATTTATCGCCTTCGTCAAGGTTTATCGCTATTATGCCTCTGGTTTTGGCTTTGGAGAATTCGCTGGTTTTTACTTTTTTAACAACACCGCAAGCAGTTCCCATAAACAGGTATTCGCTGTCGCTAAAGTCCTTAAGTGATACAATCGCCGTTATATCCTCGTTTGGAGAAACCGTGAGCAAGCTCTTGATATGCGAACCTTTACTGGTTTTGCTCCCTTCCGGCAATTCATGGACTTTCATCCAATACGCCTTGCCCGCGCTTGTGATAAACATGATGTACTCATGCGTTGACGCGACAAATATCTGCTGGACAAAATCATCCTCAACAAGTTTTGCGCTCTGCATTCCTTTACCTCCTCGTCCCTGGTTTTTATAAGCTGATACAGGAACGCGTTTTACATAGCCTAAATTTGATATGAGAATTGTCATCTCTTCTTTTTTAATCAGGTCTTCAATATTGATATTTTCAACTTCTCCGGCGACTATTTCCGTGCGGCGTTTGTCGCCGTATTTTTGCGCAACTTCCCTTGTCTCGTCTTTTATTACGCCGCGCAGTTTTTTCTCGTCCGCCAGCAGGGATTTATAGTAAGCGATGCGGGTTTTTAGTTCATCCAGTTCCTGTTGAATTTTTTCAACTTCAAGGCTTGTCAGGCGGCCAAGACGCATTTCGACAATCGCCTCGGACTGGGCTTCGGAGAGCAAGAAGCGTTCTTGCAGTTTGAGGCGGGCGGTCGCCACATCGCGGCTGGCTTTGATTACGGCGATAACTTCATCAATGTTTGCAAGAGCGATTAAAAGTCCTTCCAGGATATGGGCACGTTCCTCGGCTTTGCGTAATTCATAGCGGGTACGGCGGGTTACTACATCGACTCGATGCTCCACAAAGTGATGAACCAATTCTCTCAATGTGAGTAACTGCGGTTTACCCCCTACCAATGCCAAATTGATGATACCAAAGCTGGTTTGAAGCTGTGTATTCTGGAAAAGTTGATTTAAAATGACTTTGACAATCGCGCCTTTTTTTAACTCAATCACAATGCGTATACCATCGCGGTCGGACTCATCATTTGCGTTGGAAATGCCGTCGATAACTTTATCGCGCATAAGTTGACCGATTTTTTCCAGCAAGAGGGCTTTATTTACATTGTAGGGAATTTCCGTAAAAATGATTTTTTCTTTTCCCTGTTTGGTAGTTTCGACATTGAACTTGCCGCGGACAAGGAGTTTTCCGCGCCCTGTTTTATAAGCCTCTTTTATTCCCTGTCTGCCAAAAATTGTCCCTCCTGTGGGGAAATCGGGGCCCTGGACAAAGTGCATAAGATCTTCGTTAGTAGCGCCGGGGTTATCAATAAGGGCGCAGATAGCGTCGCAAATTTCGCCAAGGTTGTGGGGTGCCATATTTGTAGCCATACCGACGGCTATTCCACTGGAGCCGTTAATCAGCAGGTTGGGAATTGCTGAGGGTAGCACAGACGGTTCATTGAAAGACTCATCGTAGTTGGGGACAAAATTCACAGTCTCTTTTTGTAAATCCTGAAGCATTTCATCGCCAATTTTTGAGATTTTTGCCTCTGTGTAGCGCATGGCCGCCGGCGGATCATTGTCTATGGAGCCAAAGTTACCCTGCCCCTTAATAAGAGGGTAGCGAAGGGAAAAATCCTGCGCCATGCGGACAAGGGCGTCATAGAGCGACAAGTCGCCGTGCGGGTGGTATTTACCCATTGTCTCGCCAACGATGAGGGCGCTTTTTTTCGTGCCTCCGCCCGGGCGCAAACCGAGGGTATCCATGGCGTAGAGCAGTCTTCTGTGTACGGGTTTAAGCCCATCCCGGACATCCGGCAAAGCTCTGCTAACAATGACCGACATTGCATAATTGAGATAATCTGTTTTTACTTCGTCTTCTATCGCTATGGGAATTACTTTGCCCGTTGGTTCGTTAATAGGTAATTCGCCCGTTGTATCGATCTTTGCCACTTTTTTATCCTTAAGCTGTGAAAATACTGTGGTTATTATACTATTTTTAATGGATTTGATCAAACGGGCTTATATTGATATAATAAATTTTATGGAAACGATTGAGAAACTACGAAAGAATGGTATTTCTCTTGATTATAAGGATATTATTTCTTTGTGTAAAAAATATCAAATAAGTGAATTGTCGATATTTGGCTCGTCTATTCGAGAGGATTTTAACCCAAATAGCGATGTGGATATTCTTGTTTCCTTTGGTAATAAAGCGGAAATTTCGTTATTTGACTTAATGGATTTGGAAAATGAGTTTTCAAAGTTACTAAAAAGAGATGTGGATATTGTGGAAAAAGAAGCGCTTAAAAATCCCATTAGGAAAAACAGAATATTATCAACACGGGAAATAATATATGCCGCTTAATGAAAATGATTTATCGTATTTTATTGATATTATAGATTGTATTTTTGATATAAACGAATTTACAAATTCAATAGAATATTATCAATTTGAGAAAGACAAAATGCGGAGACTGGCGGTAGAAAGGCAGTTGGAAGTCATAGGACAAGCCGCAAATAAAATAAGTATTGACGCCCAAAATAACCTTAAAAATATTCCCTGGAAAAATATTATTGGTTTACGGAATAAATTAGTGCATGATTATGGAGAAATACTGGCTGAAAGAACATGGAAAATATCAAAAGATTCAATACAGGGATTATTAAAAGAATTAGAAAAAATTGATGAACTAAAGGAATATATAAATTCAAAATCTGACACTGTATAAAAAAAGTCCGTAATAATTATGCCAATATTTTTTGTTTTACACTTAGTTGATAGCCAAGATTATCCAAGACTTTAGCAACGGTATTAAATGAGGGGTTGCCGTCTTGCGCTAAAGAGCGATAAAGGCTTTCACGGGCGAGGTTCAATTCCCGGGCTATTTGCGCCATGCCTTTTGATCTGGCAATATCACCTAGAACAGATAATAAAAAGGCTGTGTCATTTTCTTCAAGAGCGGCTTCAAGATAAGCGATTGCATCTTCTTTAGTGTTGATATGGTCTGCCATATCCCATACAGTAGTTTTTTCTTTCATTACCATATACATTTACAATGTAATATATAAGTTACATAGTGTCAAGAGGCAGGCTACTATTTATCGTGAAAGAATTTTATAGTGTAACCAAACTTTGCATAATTCTAATGAAAATGATTTATCGTAATAAAAAGCCGCCGAAACGAGAATGCTACGGCGGCTTTTATTTTTGTGTCAATTTTTTACAATTTTTCTGACGCTACACCAACAACTCGTGCTGTTTCTGTATTCAACGCTCTTAAACGTAATCGGCGTAAATCACCTTCACCGTCAACTCTGCCTGTTATTACTATGCTTGCACCGGATATTTTTCCCATTCTTGCGGCTGTGTTATCGTCAACATCAGAAGAAATGCCAAATCGTTGTTCTTCAAATATCTTGTCCAGTTGAGCTCTGTCTACTATGTAATAACCTTGTTTTTGTAAAATGTATTCAAGCTCACCAATAATATAGTCTCTGGTACTTCTATCAGGAGCGGATATTTGAACTATTGCTATACGTGCATTATTATTAAAATCTTTTGAAACATCATTCGCGGCTCTTTCCAATGCGCCTTCGACACCAACTCGTGGCAGTGAAATTACATCTCCAGTTGCAGTTATTTTTTGTGTATTGCCACTCAAGCCTATGCCTATAGATACACCTGCTAAACCAGCGATAGCATCTAAAGAAGGATCGTCACCATCTTTACCAAAATTAGGGATAAAACCGTACCCAATTCCGAACGCTAACGGTATACCAATTCCTAATGCTGCAGCAATATTCAAAAATTCAAATCCTGAAAAGCTACCAGAAATTTTTATGTTTTTTACATCTACATTATTACCATACCGTCTTTTGGCATCTTCCAATAATTTGGAATATGCTTTTTCTCTTATACCGCTTTTATTTGGAATATGCAAAATTTGAAAAGATACAAAGTCCGTTTTTACAGTTCCAATTACTTGCGATTTTTCATTCATAGGGATAAGTTTATCCTCAAATGTTACACATGAGTCGAAAAAAAATAAAATTAAACTGATTACCAAAAGAAACGTTTTTCTGTTTTTCATAAAATCCTCCAATAAATTTATTATTACTTTTACAATCTTTCTGATGCTACACCGACAACCCGTGCTGTTTCCGTGTTCAATGCCCTTAAACGTAATCGGCGTAGATTACCTTCACCGTCAACTCTGCCTGTTATTACTATGCTTGCTCCGGATATTTTTCCCATTCTTGCGGCTGTGTTATCGTCAACATCAGAAGAAATGCCGAATTGTTGTTCTTCAAATATCTTGTCCAGTTGAGATCTGTCTACTATGTAATAACCTTGTTTTTGTAAAATATATTCAAGCTCACCAATAATATAGTCTCTGGTACTTCTATCAGGAGCGGATATTTGAACTATTGCTATACGTGCATTAGAATTAAAATCTTTTGAAACATCATTAGCGGCTCTTTCTAATGCGCCTTCGACTCCGGTTGCTGTGCTTCTTCTGTTACTGCTATCGAATGATATAACTTTTCCAGTTGCAGTAAATTTACCTTTCGTAAATGTATTATTTTTAAAAACCCAAGCTATATCCGCTATGTCTATACTTCCACTATGCTCTTTCTTTGCGGCTGCCAACAATGCGATATAAGCAGCCTGATCAACTTCCGCCTTCGCTTTTCCCATACCACCATTTAGAACCGATGATTCAAAGTCTGCTTGCACAATTCCAATAACAGTTGCGTTTGGAATTCCGCTTAAAGGTCTATACAGATCGCTTTGTGCAAACGCTGTGCTTGCACAAAAAAAAGTAACCACGATAAAAACTACTCCGTAAACAATGTTTTTCATAAATCCTCCATAAAATATTATAATATTGTCTTGTTGTCCATAATACATGGACATTTTGTCCATTGTCAATAGATTATGGGCAATTAGTATATAAAATATGGGCTTAAAGCAGGTTTATATACAGAATTTAAGAAAATTTAGGAATTCCAGAGGGCTTTCGCAGATGAAACTGGCAGAATCTTGCGATACGGGGCAAAATTATATAGCGGAAATTGAAATTGGACGGCGTTTTCCTTCTTTAGAGTTAATTGAAAAAATAGGGAAAGTTTTGAATATCGAACCTTATCGTTTTTTTATAGATGAAACCAAAGAATATAAAACCGAATTTGATGAAATAGTAAACTTGATTTCTAAATTACCTGATCAACAGCGATTGTCAATTATCAACATAATTAGCGGTTCTTAAATATAAGGTGTCCGTAATAATTATGCCGGGGAGGATTTTTCTCTTGCTTTAATACTTTGCCCAATTCTTTTCAGTGTCTCCTTAAAATCATCGTCATTGATAGAACTAATATCTTTCTTTTCCGTAGCTTCCGGTGCAGTCGGCTCCTCTGTGGCTTCGACAGGCTCAGCCTCCGCAGTCGTCGTAGCCGCCGATGGGGTGGGTTCTTGCTGTTCGTCGTCAGGTTCACTTTTTCCAAGGATAAGGGATATGCCTGATATGTCCAGTTCGGGAAAACGGAGGCGAAAATCGTTTAGCAGTTTGCTTTGTTTTGTCTGGAGTATCTGTTTCCAGCCGGGGTGATCCATTTCTATCAGCAGAATGCCCCTGTCCAGGTCTTTGATGCGGGAGTGATCCGCGGCGGCGGCTATTCCGTTCTTGGCGGTTATGTCTTTCCATGAGTCAAAAAATTTTGAGTAGCTTTGGGCTTTTTTCATGAACTGTTCGTCAAAAAGAGCGGACAATATGTCCCCGGCGGTTTTCATTAAATCAAGCATAACATAATTCCGAAAATAAAAGTAACACAGAATAGGGGGATGAAATGGTTGAAAATTCAAGGGCTTTAACATGGAAAGTCGCTTCTATATTTGTCTTAATAATGATAATTTTAGCCGGTTGTCGTTCTACCCAGAGCTCGCCGAAGGATAACGGTAAAGTTACTGATGATTCTATATATTTTTACGGAAGCTGGCAAAATGTCAGAAGCAGTACCACAATGAAAGTTACTATTTCAAAAGAATCCTGGGTTGGAAAATCTGAAGCCGGTTATTATATTATTGATCAACTTTCCTGGGTTCCGGCAATAAACGACGATCCTAAAACTAACGGCGATTATCCAAAAGGTTATTACGTTACCGGTACGGCTTCACTGGTAAAAAATATAAGCGATTTAAAAAATGGGCAACTGCAAACATTTATGATTTACATGAATAAGGATAAAACCACCATTTTAAGAAAAAGTAATAATTCATCTGATCTTTATCCAAACGTTGTTTTTACAAAAATTGATTAATTAGACTTTTTCCAGTTTCCCTTCTTTAACATTGTAAATAAGGGTGTCTACTTTTTTATAACGTTGATACGGTTCTTCGGGAAGGAAGGTGTAAAAAGCCTGGTCGTAGGAGGGGAGAGCTGATAGGAACTTGCGTCTTTTTTCGCCGTCCATTTCCAGGAGAACGTCGTCAAGTAACAGTATGGGGTTAAGGCGAGTTTCCTGAGAATAACGGCGCGCCTGGGCTGTCCGCAGTAACAGCGCCAAAAGACGCTTCTGGCCTGTGGAGGCTTTTACGGTAAAATCCGCACCGTTATGTGTAAATTGATAGCGGTCGCGGTGCGGACCGGAAAGAGAAAGCCCCGCGGCCATTTCCGCAGCCCGCCTTTCCTGCAAATGGGAAGAAAAGTCATCGCTTTTCCAGGAGGGTATGTAGCGGACAGTGATTCCGGAAATACCGGAGACTTCTTCGTAGAGCGTGCTGAAAATACCGGAAAAATCCCGGGCTGCGGTTTCTCTTTTTTCCATCAATTTAAGTCCGTACAGCGCAAATTGCAGGTCGAGGGCGTCTAAGACTGATTCTACGCTGTCTGCCTGCTGCTTCTGTTGGGCATGGTCACGGAGTACCGTGTTTCGTGTTTTTAATACGCGGCGGAAACGGCGGAAGTCTTCAAGGTACGCAGGGTCGTAAAGACTCAATGTTTGATCAAAGAACCAACGGCGTTTTTCGTGGTTTCCGCTTACGAACTCCATGTCTTCGTGGCAAAAAACTATACTGGGCGCGATTGAAAGCAGCTCCTTGCGGTCCTCGGCGCGTTTTCCGTTTATGAAGACTGTTTTTTTTCCGTTTTCGGATTTAACAAGCACTTGATCATTTATTGAATCGGAAAGTTTTACTTCCGCGGAAAAGTCTTTTTCACCGTTACGCGCCATTTCCGCATCGCGCACGGCGCGAAATGACGAAGCATAGGCGCAGAAATACAGTGCTTCCAAAAAATTTGTTTTACCCTGGCCGTTTTCCCCGACAAGGAAAACATCTTTCGCGCCCGTGAAAATTTCAGTATCCGCAAGGTTTCTAAACGACGCTGTCCGCAGAGAGGAAAAAAACATTTAAGACTGCATTGGCATTACAATGTGGAAAAAGTCTTTTTCCGGAACCGGTTCTATTGTTATGGCCTTTGTCGCGCTGCTAAAACGAATTTTAACGTCGTCCTCTGTCATTACTTTGAACGGTTCTTCCAGATAGCGGTAATTAAGGGACATTTTAACGTCTTCGCCGTCGTATTTACAGGGAATTTCATCCTCTACCGTTCCAATCTCGCTTTCTTCGGAATAAACAGCCATTCTTCCCGGCGAGATGCCAAGGTAAATTCTGTGCGATTTTTTTTCTACCATGAGTGATACGCGGCGTAGTGCGTCAATCATTTCATTGCGTTTAACGGAAAGGGAGAATTCCTGATTTTCAGGTATGACTTTTCTGTAGTTGGGGAATGTTCCTTCGAGTAAGACTGATGAAAATTGATATGACGCGAAACTGATAAATATCATTTTATCACTTATGGAAATGTTTATCAGTCCTTCATCTCCCGATCTCTTTATAACGGTAGAAAGAATTTTTGGAGGAATGATGATACCGGAAAAATCATTTATTTTATTACTAATTAATTTACCGATGTAAGCGAGACGCCTTCCATCCGTAGCGACCATATTTATTTTTCCTTCACTTTTTTCAAGAAGAACACCGTTCATAAAATAACGTGTTTCATCATCGGATACGGCAAAAACGGTTTGCTGTACCATCTCTTTAAAATCTTTAATCGGTATTCCAAAAAAAGGTTCCGATGAAACAGGAAACTCAGGAAATTTATCCGATGCTATACATTTAAGTTTATACTCAGGTTTTTTCTGAGTTACAGGTTTAATTATAACAACATTTTCTTTTTGAAAAAATTCAATTTCATCATAAGGAAATGTGCTAATAATTCCAAAAAATTTATCACAGTAAACCGTCGTCGATCCTTCTTCTATAACCGTAACAGGTATTTCAGATTGAAAATTAACTTTCATATCCTTGGCTTTTATTATCAAATGATCTTTTACAGCCTCAATATAAATATTTGACAAAATTAAAATAGCGTTTTTTGACGATATAATTTCCTGCGCGATGGAAATTTCCTTAAGCAGAACCTCTTTATTACAAGTAAACTTCATTTTTTAATCCTCCTATTCTTATAAATATATATATACAATAATAGTAATAATAATAAGCAGTATATGTGGATAATTCACTTATCTCTATATCTGCTATATAATTACATTCATAAAAAACTATGGATAATTATTAAATATAATCCACAGTTTCTACAAGCCGTCTTTTTAACACGACTTTTCTACAATATTCTAACATGTTTTTCAGTATTTTGCACTGAATTCTTTTATAGCCCTTTTTATGCTTTCAATAGTCGCCTCTAAAGTTGGGTCAGTCAGTAATTTATTCCTAATTTTTTCTATAGAATACATTACAGTAGTATGATCTTTGCCGCCAAAATCCTGACCTATCTCTGTTGTTGAATAATCCGTCATTTCACGGCCAATATGCATGGCAAGCTGACGGGCAAAAACGATATTTTGAGACCTTTTCTTTCCCTTTAAATCGTTTGGAGTAAGCCCAAAGTACTCAGAAGTTACCCTTATTATATTGTCCATTGACAGATTTGCCGGTCTTATATCGTTAAAAATGTTTTTTAGATGTTTTTGAGCTATTTCCAATGTAACTGGTTTTCCCATAAGCTCGGAATATGCGATAAGGTTGTTCAAAGCGGAAATAAGCTCACGGATATTTGAAGATATGCTTTTGCTGATTAAGTCGATGACTTCGTCCGGAAAAACTACACCGCGGGTTTCAGCTACGGATTTTAATATGACGCAGCGTTCTTCGTACCGCGGAGGCTGAAGATCAGCTTTAAGTCCCTGTTTAAAACGCGAGGTAATCCGCTCTGGAAACTTTTTTAATTCTTCTATTGGACGATCACAGGTAAAAATAATTTGTTTCTTGGCATTAAGCAGGGAATTGAAAGTATGAAACAATTCCTCCTGTACGCCGGGTTTATCGGTAAAAAATTGAATATCATCTATTAATAAAACATCGGTTTCCCGATATTTGTTTTTAAAATCACTCATTTTTTCTTCGCGAAGCCCTTCAAGATATTCATTTAAAAAATTTTCTGAAGTTATACAGATTACGCGATTATCCGTATTTTCATGAATATGATTTCCTATTGCCTGCATTAAATGGGTCTTTCCAAGCCCTACGCCGCCAAAAATTAAAAATGGGTTGTAAGCTTTACCGGGATTTTTGCTTATTGCATAGGCTGCGTTTGCGGCAAACTTGTTATTTTCCCCGACTATATACCTTTCAAAGGTATAATCATCCCTCATTTGAGGGTGTTGCTCCCTTTTTTCCTTTACTTTTTGGGTTTTTTCCGTTGTTACATAAGCAGCCTCTTCTTTTTTTTGCTGATGTTGATGAGAGTCAGCTTTTTTTGCGGCTTTCCCGGTGATTTCCATTTCAAAGTCAATTTCCCGCCCTGAAGTGGATTTTAAAGTTGAAATTATTTGTTTTTTAAAATGAGAATTTACCTTATCACGGTGAAACGCAGAGGGAATTCCTATTATAATGCCGCTTTTACCGGCATCTGCTGTACAACGAAGATATTTCATATCTGAAAACCAGCCGCTGAATACCTCCTCCCCCAGGTCATTCCGCAGTTGGATCAGGGTTTCATTCCAAAACCCCTCATAATCCAAATCAGCCATTTATTCGCCCTTAAAAACCATTTATCAACATGTTATCCACAGAAATAACATTGATAACTCCGACCTAAAACCCAAATTTGTATGAATTTTTATAACATTTACTTAATACCTGATATGGTAGAATCGCGCTAAATCCTTATCCGTTAAAGAAATAGCAACGGTTAAATACACACACGCAGATAATTTTTTATTCTCCTTTATTTTGTCATAAACAGCCCAATTTTTTCAGAATTTATCCACAGGTTTTGCACCATGGAATAGCCTGTTTTATAAAGCCGTATTAGACAGAGGGTAAATATAACCTAAAAATATTTTTTTGGCAAGAGAAAAATTTGGAATTTTTTTGTGTGAGGATACATATAACTGCTTAAATTGTGATTAGCGTCATTGTTTAAAATATAATACCACTACAAATTCTTAACGAAGTTGTACAGTTATTATTATAGAATAAGGAATAAAATAGTCCACAATGCTTTTTATGATAATTCCTTTATGGAATATTATGTAAATAAATTAGAATTTATTGTTAATACAATATTTTTCGATATTATTGATATAGAAGAAAAAATGATAAAAAATATGTTGAATATGAAAATATAACAAATCGATTAAAAAAAAAGAAATTTATACCAGTATATAAAAGATCGTACATTATAATATTCAAAATACTGTTAATTGTGTGCTACAACGAATTCCATTCTTTTGATAACGAAAAGCCGTATTCTTTATCAAAAATAGAAATAGCTGCTTCTATAACATCAACTATCTCACTAAAATCACGATCTTGCCCTTTGATTTTTTCATTTCTTAAACCAGTAGTCAAACGTGAAGCAGTTTCCAATAATGCAAGATGTGCATCTCGCGTTTCTTTGTATGTTGCTTTAGTTGCTAGTTCGCACTGTACCTTCAGGCAGTGTAAATAATGTCGATGTGAATCTCCCTCGCTATAATTAGTTGATGAAGGTATTACATCTCCAAAAAGGATTTTGCTAAAAGTATTAGCCATTGTTTTAGGAGGAGACATCCTTGATAACAAATTTGCTTTTTTTGCAACATCAAGATAGGTAAGTTTATATTCTGAAAATGCCTGTGGACAATAATACCATTTTGTTCGTTTACTTTTCTCATTGTCACCATCAATTGTTTCAAAATGTTCAGGTTGAAACCACCGAAGATTTAAAAAAGTACCCGCAGCAATAGCATCACATTTTGCTAATGAGAGACAAAGCATTTGATGGTTCGTATAACCTACAATAACGGACTTTCCTTGACGTTTGATTCCAGCAACAAGCGAAAGCAAATTTACAACCCAAAGTGGTTTATCGACTAGATAGTAACGTTCAGGGTGTTCACATACAATATATACTCCATCAACATTCCATTGATTTGTGTATTGGATTATTTTCTCTACTTGATATTCGTCAGATAACACTTCACTTTTCAATGCAATGGTATGGATCAAATCTTTACTGTTAGTTATTTGTTTTGCTTGATTGGCAATAGCGTTTTGTATATTATTCCAAAGCTCATCAATTCGTCCTGTCGTACTTGATGGAAGAATAAAAGCTTCAGATTGTATTTGTTCATTAATACGATAAAGTGATTTAAGAACTATTTTATATTCGCCGAGTTCAATATTTGTTATGTCTTTTTTTGGCCAATATGAATATTTTTGAAGGTTTTTATGGTATTTTCGTGGGCTATACATCTGTGGGTCAAGTATAACCTGACCGTTTAATTTCAAGAGTGATTGAGAAAAAAACGACAATTTATCTTCTGAAATATTTAAAGGACTAAGTATTGTAGTAGCACCATTCCATAACATAGAAAGGTCTCTACAAATACATTGCATTCCATGTCCCATTTGAATATAAAATTTCATTGCCAATCCTCCTCGTATTGAAATGTAGATTTTGCAGCATTCAACCAGTTCAATGCTTGTATTGAGTTACTCGGTCGTCGCGATGGATATTTACCCATTAACGAACTTAGTAAACCCATAAATTGTTGTTGAGTATCACCTTTAATCTGAAAAGTAACAGGAGATACAGTTTCTGTCCTTTGGAGTATTTCCATATGACTTGACGCACCTTCACTGAATGGGTTCAGTCCTGTAATACATTCATATGTTACTACTCCAATGGAAAATAAATCAGCTCTAGAATCAATAACATTTTTTAGATTATTAAATTGTTCAGGAGCAGCATATCCAGGTGTATGCGGACCAACAACAGCAGTGGTATTAGTTATTGACTGTATACCAATAATTCTAGCAATGCCAAAGTCCAAAAAATATACTTTGTTTTCTGTAGATATAATAATATTTTCTGGTTTTATATCACGGTGAATAATATTTTTACTTTCAAGTTGTTGAATAAATAACAAGCATTGCTCTAAAAAACAAACAGCTTCTTTCAGATTAAAACGGTCACCTCTTTCTATTTGTGTGCGGAGTTCTTCTCCATCAACCCTTTGTTCAATTGCAAATAAAGTTTCTATATTTTCATAAATAACTTGACCGGTTTCGTATATCGCTGGAACACAGTCGAAAGATAAAGATTTATTTATATCAATCTCTCGCTTAGAACGATCATCAGCTTTAAAGAATAGCTTTACAACAACATTACCATATTGTTTATGTTTTGCACTGAATACAGCCTTTTGCCCACCACGTTTAAGTGGTACAAAATTAATAAAATTTGCTTTCAATGTTTCAAAATCTTGCATTTAATATGCCCCTTTACGAGCAATCGTTTTTCCAATCCATTCATTAAATTGATAAGAAAGGTAACTTGATGGAAGGGAGTACTGTTTGGCCTCAACATATTTTTTAAAATGAGAATTTTTACAATATAAACCAATACCATATTTAGACAGCATACGCACTGTACGGTTATTAGGAATAGATGAATTTGTTAACGCATACGATTGTGAAGCAAACCATGTATTATGAAATGATTGTTCAATAACTTTACTAATATCATTTAACTTTGCTTCAACAGCAATTAATTTTGTAATGCTAAATACATCTCGTAATTTACGTATATGCCAACAACCTGAACGATACGATATTAACTTTGAATCCATTAATTTCTCAAGCGAAATAATTGTTTGTCTCTCCGAGAAACCAAGTTTTGAAATTATTTTTACACCGGATAGGTTCTGTGCATGGCAAAGATACGAAAGTAATTTTAAATCATTTACATCAAGTTTTTCACGTTCATGAGACCAATTATCAAGAATAGACGGAAGATAAGAAACCAAAACAACATCGGGATAGCCTGACTCTATCCGAGGTTCAATAAATACAGCTAAGTGTGATTTTTTATTACTGTATAAAAAATTTGCACAATAATAATCAATGAACTGTTCGACCAGATTATATTCATCACCTTTAGTTATATTACGCATATAAAGCCCGATATCAGGTTGATTACTATCAAGAATTATAACTTGCTTCATATGATATAAACCTTTTCTAAATTACAACGATTATTCACAATTGACTGCTTATAATATCAATAATCACTTATATAACCTGTTAGAGTTCCAAAAAGTATATTTAAGTATATATCAAAAATGATCTTTTGTTAAGATAGTATAAGTTTCTTTTTTATTATTATATTTGTATTATATTCATAATCTTTGCATCTAGTTCACCAATCAAGGGGCTTTTATCTCTCAGGATAAAGTCCTATTCTTGCTTTTGTTTTTTAACTCTTATCCGTTCAAAACTTTTATTTGTTATAACTTGGACTCTCAATGATTGAAGTAAATACCGATACTCTTTTAGAAATAAATGTCGATATTGCTCTGCTTGTATTTCATTCTATTTTTAAGGAGTGATATTTACCGACGTATCAAAATAAAACTGCCGTCCGTATTTAGGTAGGTTCCAGTACGTTCATTTTTGAACGCAACCACGTAACAGGGGCGATTTGCCCTTTTGAAAACAGAAAAAGGAAGAGGTTTCTTCATTTTCCTAACCCTCGCATGAATAACATGGAGAACGAATTATGAAACATAGTCTCTATGTCGTTCTATATGTTATTCAGTCTTTGCAATGGTTAGAAACACCCTGTGGAAGGGGAAGTCTCCCACCTAAAATAGTTCAACGAACCTCTTTAGGCGTTCAGAAATAATAAAAAAGCCCATTTCCG
>Ga0268262_10002093_pt1 | contig 23549 bp, 15 predicted proteins | sample TergutNc150P3_FD_190354 | JGI IMG/M metagenome (GOLD analysis project Ga0268262, IMG submission 190354) | Nasutitermes corniger P3 segment gut microbial community from laboratory colony in Florida, USA - Nc150 P3 (SPAdes) (version 2) | ecosystem: Host-associated > Arthropoda: Insects >...
AAAACCAGGCGTAGGCGTGGGTCGTTCTCCTCAGGTTTTCAATCTGCTCGGCGATGGACACAAGCTCATTTTTCATCGCAGTGGTCGAGAAGCCTATTTTCCCCATTTCCATCATGGTCTTGTGGGCATCTCTTGCCCTTTCGGCGTGGCCGTAAAAATTTCTGTTATGGGTGATGGCGTCAAGGTTGCCGTCGTTTATCGGGTAAACGCGCAAATTCCCGCCGGGGGCAAGCATCCGCAAAGCTTTGGCGAAAAACAATTCCACCTCAACACATGAGAGCGAGTAAAGAGGCAGGGAATGTAAAGCCCAAATTTCATTGTAAAAATCAGCCGGCGCTTCCCATTGATAAAAATCTTCGCTTATATGATTATGCGCGACAGTTTCATCGGCGTCATAGAAAAAATCAAGGTTTGTCACCGTGGCTTCAATATTAATGCCTTCAAGCCAGCTACGCACAGGCGACTTTCCGCCACCGATAAGTAGGATTTGTTTGTTGGCCAGGGACCTTAAATCCGCCGACTGGATGTTGAGATATTGAAGGTATTCGGTAAGCGGGCGGTTGGAAATAACCCCTTTACGGTCAAAATCCATAACTACGCTAATTTCGCGCCTTTTTATACGCAGTTCCATATAGCCTTCTTTAAGATTAATGGCTGTTTCCGGAATTTGCAAGATACCCTAGCGGGATAATTACGCACTACCCCTCCTGCCCCTCCTCAAGTTATACTATCTTATGGCGTTCAACGCGGATTTGCCCGGCTACCTTGAGCCTCTCAACCCTGAACAAAGGCGGGCTGTCCTACATACCGGAAACCCCCTCCTGATTCTGGCCGGCGCGGGTTCCGGGAAAACAAGGGTCATTACCACAAAAATCGCATGGCTTATACGCGAAAAAGGCGTCGCGCCGCAGTCCATACTGGCCGTCACCTTTACCAACAAGGCGGCGAGGGAAATGGCCGAGCGCGCCAGAAGCATTGACGAAAGGGCCGCCCAGGCCATGCTTAGGACTTTTCACTCATTTGGGGCATGGTTTTTAAGGCGCAACGGCCGGCTTTGCGGCCTGGATTCCAATTTTACCATTTATGACGACGACGACGTTATCGCCTTGCTTTCTACCATAATGGGAGGGGCGCAAAAGGCCGAAGTAAAACGCGCCGCCTATAATATCTCCAGGGCCAAGGATTATTTTCTTTCTCCCGAAGACCCCTCCATTAAGTTAATCGACAGCGGGAAAAAATTCCGTGATATATACTCCGAGTACGAGAAAAGACTCGCCAATACAGGGAATGTGGATTTCGGCGATTTGATAAAAAAGCCCGTGGAGATTCTAAGGAAGGAACCGGAGGTTTGCAGCCGTTTCAGGGAGCGTTTTTCCGTCATAATGGTAGACGAATACCAGGACGCGAATGTCGCCCAGTTCGAGATGCTCAAGGAGCTTGCCGGCCCCGGCACTTATGTCTGCGTTGTGGGTGATGACGACCAGTCAATTTACCGTTTCCGCGGCGCGGAGGTGAAAAACATCCTTGAGTTCCCGGATAAATTTTCTGACGCCGACATTATCCGCCTGGAAAGCAATTACCGTTCCACTGCGCCAATTTTGAAAGCCGCCTCATCGGTAGTTGATCACAACAAGGGCCGTTTGGGAAAGACCCTGCGGGCGGAGCGAGGCGAAGGAAAACTCCCCGTGCTAGCCTTTCTGCCGAATCAGGAAGAAGAAGCAAGTTTCTGCGCCTCGCTTATCGAGAAATCGGTTAAAGGCGGGGAAAAAGCCCAATGGTCGGATTGGGCGATATTATATCGGACTAACGCGCAGTCCTTTGGTTTTGAGACTGAATTCCTGCGCCGCCAAATTCCCTACAAGGTTGTCGGCTCGCTGAAATTTTACGAGCGCGAGGAGATCAAGGACGCCATCGCCCTGCTTTCGTTTATGGTAAACCCACGCGACGAGGTTGCCTTCCGCCGTATAGTGAACAAACCCGCCCGCGGCCTTGGCGCGGTAACAGTCGACCGCCTTGTTGAGGCGAGCCTCAGCGAGGGAAAAAATCTTATGGAAACGGCGAAAAGCATGGTTCAGGGAAAAAAACTAAGCGCCAAAGCCGGAGCCGGACTGGATAAATTTATCAAAATGATGGACGGGGGAAAAGCGCTGCTGGAAAACACTCAAACAAAAGTTACAACTAACGATGAAAACCCTGTGAAGCCGAAGCCAAAAAAGAAAAAGTCCAAAGCGTCTGGGGCCAAAGAAGGTGAGGCCCTGGCGGCGGGCGACGGACTTTCAGTTTGCGTGAAGCAGATGCTTGAGAATTCCGGCATAGCCGAATATCACATAACGCAGGACGAGATAACCGGTAACCAGAGGCTTAACAATATGCAGGAGCTTGTGAACGCGGCGAGCCTGTACGCGGGAAGTTCCGAGGGGCTTCTGGAATTCCTTGAGCATATTGAGCTGGATCGCTCGCTTGAGGAAAGGAATCCCCAAAACAAGGCCGGAAATCCCGACGAGAAAAACAGGGTAACATTGATCACATTTCACAACACAAAGGGCCTTGAATTCCGCAGGGTTATTATGACGGGGCTTGAGCAAGGGGTCTTTCCCAGGGAAGATAAAAAGGGAGACGAGCTTGAGGAGGAACGCCGCCTGTTTTATGTCGGGGCAACGCGCGCGATGGACGAACTTTATTTAAGCTCATGCTATATAAGGCGGATGTTCGGTAAGGTAATGCCCCTTGAGCCTTCGTTGTTTTTAAGGGAGATTGACAAAAAATGCCTGAAGATTATCGGGCAAGTCCCCTACGGTTTCGCGGCGCAATCCGGAACGAGCGCGAGAAACAGCGGCTGGGGCAATTCGGGGTTAGCTGAAAACGACGCGGAAAAAGCATCAGGCTGGCGCAGGGGACAGCGGCTTTTCCACGATGATTACGGTTACGGCTCTGTTGTGGAAGTGCGTGACAGCGAGGACGGGCCTGTGGTGCGGGTAATGTTTGAGACAGGAAAGGAATTGAGGTTTTTGAGTGAACAACAAAGCCAGTCAATAGTTAAAATTGGGAGTGAAGATTAATATGTGTGCTAATTTAACCACGGAGGACACGGAGTTACACGGAGGAAAAGATAATTTTTATCTTTTGAGGCTGGTGCCGGCGGTGCTAAGGGCAAGGGAATTTCGCCTTTATACCGGGGCCGGGCGGCTGGTCGATCTGTGGCAGAACAACGGGGCGGCCATACTGGGTCATACCCCACCCTCCCTGTTGAGGGAACTGAAAAATACGGCGAGCCGCGGCCTTTACGCGCCATTCCCGCATTTTCTGGAACAGCGTTACCATAAGGCCCTCTCCATAATTTTTCCTGACAGGAATTTCCGCCTCTACGCCTCCCCTACTGTGGAACTGGAAAAACTTTTTGCCAAAGGAAACGCCGCTCTCTGGCGGCCTTTTACCAATCCCACATCGCCGCTGGAAGTTCCGGAAAACCCGCCTGTTTTAATTCCCGTGGTTCCCGGCATACAGACCTGGCGCGGCGGCCTGCCCCTGGGCCTTTGCGTCCTTGCGATTAAAGGCGAGGCGGACATAGGCATCAGCGATTTTCTGCCGCCGGTTCTGCTCGCCTGCGCCGCGAGGGGCGTTTACGACCTGATAGCCGCCGCGAAAACACGGGCAGCCCTGCATTATCCGCGTATCGCCAAGGCTCTTAAAAACAGCGAATTCTGGCGGCGGGAGGGCGTCTACCTTTGGCCCCGGCAGGAGCCAACGAAGCCGGAATGGGACGCTTTGTTCCGCCGCTTCCTGGAAAACGGCTTCCTTCTCCCCCCGCTGCCATCAAATCCGCTAATTCTGCCCGGCGTTCTTTCCCCCGGCGAAGAAGCAAAGCTGGCGTCTTTGCTATAAGTGTGCTATCATTATTATAGGAATTAAAATGAACAACACCGCGCGGCGGCAAAATAAGCCCAAACAAAAAAAAGGAATTATCGCGCGGGTACGCAACGCCAACATGATCCTCCTTGTCATGGTTCTTGTCTCAATAACGATCATGGCTGTCATAATGATAAGCGGCATAACAGGCGACGCCTCCAGGGAGCTTGCCCGTTTTTATTCCGTTGAGGCGGTGGAAAAATTCAATTCGTACATCAGCCGCAACCTTATTCTCGTGCAAAAAGTGGCACATTCAAAAGCCATAACAGACTGGTATAAAAACGAATCAAACCAGGAGAAAAAATTCATAGCCTTCAATGAAATGATGGATTCATCCGTTATACTGAGGAGCCCGCTTTTGTACGCCGGCATCCATAATACATTGAACGAATATGCCATTAAACACGGGTTACAGTTCGAGAATTTTATTTCTCATGACTGGTTCAACCCGTTAAGTACCCAGAACAACTGGTATTACGAATGTATCAACTCGCCGAATGAGTATACCCTGAATATTGACGTTGACAAGGTCACCTATACGCGCTTCCTCTGGATCAACCACAAGGTAATGGACGGCGAAAATTTATTGGGCGTATTCTGCGCCAGCCTCCCGTTTGAAAGCGTGATTCATACCTTGTTCTCCAAATATGACTCTGAAAGTGTAAAAGGGTATGTTATAGACAGAAACGGCATTATTCAAATGGACAGTACCCTTTCCATGATCTACAGGGAAGAATATAAAAACATTCCGGAGGCGGCTTCCGATCCGGCGCTTGCTTCCGCGATCGAAACGCATTTGAAAAACATTAAAGGCTATTTCGGATCGGATGACAAGATGAAGGTCGTCAGGCTCAAGAAAGGGCCGTATCAATATATGTCTATCGAGCCGATTATCGGCTCTGACTGGTCTATTGTTACTTTCTTTAGCAACAAATCATTGTTCAGTATACGACGGCTTCTTCCGCTGCTTATCTTCATGCTGTCCGCGTTTATTCTGTATTCATTTATAGAAAACATATCTATAGGGCGCATTGTAATAACGCCTTTGAACCACCTTACAAAAAGCATTTCGGGGGAACAGGAAAATATTTTCGGGCAGGACCGCGACGATGAAATAGGCGAACTCGCGCGGACTATACATGATATGCGCCATAAAATCCATGCCAGCGCGGCGACTTTGGAAGCGGCTCTTGAGAAAGCCCAGTCCGCCAGCCGCGCCAAAAGCAACTTCCTGTCAAATATGAGCCATGAGATGCGCACTCCCATGAACGCCATTATCGGCATGACGATGATCGGCAAATCGGCTCCGGATATTGAAAAAAAGAATTACGCTTTTGAAAAAATAGAAAACGCGTCAAACCACCTTTTGGGCGTTATCAATGACGTTCTTGACATGTCAAAAATTGAGGCGGAAAAGTTTGAGCTGTCGCTGGTGGATTTCAACATTGAAAAAACGCTGAACAAAGTGATAAACGTCATCAATTTCCGGGTGGATGAGAAACATCAGAATCTAAAGGTCGATCTGGATCCCAATGTTCCGCGCAATCTGGTTGGAGACGAGCAAAGGCTGGCGCAGGTGATTACAAACCTGCTCACCAACGCCGTTAAATTTACCCCGGACAACGGCACGATACACCTTGGCGCGCGTTTTATTTCAGAAGAAAACGATCTGTGTAACATTGAATTTAAAGTGACGGATTCGGGAATTGGAATCACTGAGGAACAGAAATCCCGCCTGTTCTCGTCTTTCGTGCAGGCGGAAAACAGCACCTCGCGCAAATTCGGCGGAACCGGTCTTGGGCTGGCGATCTCCAAGCATATAGTAGAGCTTATGGGCGGTAAAATCTGGCTTGAATCAAAGCCGGGCGAGGGATCGAATTTTACATTTAACGTCATGCTTAAACGCGGCAAGGAAGAAAGCGCCGATAGCTCCCACGCGGACAAGGCTGACGCGGGGCAGCCGGTGTCATTCAAGGGCCGCAGGCTTCTTCTGGCGGAAGACGTGGAAATTAACCGGGAGATTGTGATAGCCCTGCTGGAACCAACGGAGATTGAGATTGAGTGCGCGATAAACGGCAAAGAGGCCGTGCGGATGTTCAGCGAGAAACCCAAACAATACGATTTAATTTTTATGGATCTGCAGATGCCCGAGATGGACGGCCTTGAGGCCACCCAAAAAATCCGCGCCCTGGAAGAAAAAATTAAAAGTACCGACGTGGAGTTTCCGGAAGGAACTTTCGACAGCGCCGGCAAAAAATTTATCACAGACAATTCAGGCAAGGAGTCCCCGAAGGGAGTTCCGATAATAGCAATGACAGCAAACGTCTTTAAGGAAGACATTGAGAAATGCCTGGAAGCCGGCATGAACGATCACCTCGGAAAACCGCTTGATTTCCATGAGGTAATGGCAAAATTGAAGTTTTATTTAAAGTAAAAAAAGCCGCCCGGAGGCGGCTTTTTGGGCAGCGTTTACCAGCGGTTAATCATCTGTGCCGGCTTTGGGTTTTGGTTCGCCAGGGTAGGATATGTGTACCCATTCGTCCTTAGCTGCGAGAGTTGGGTCTGCTGCGAGTTCTTCTTCAGTGTACGTAACTCCGTTGTGGAACGTAATCTCGTATATTTCAATGTGGCCTATGAAGTTATCGCTGGTCTGAACAATAAGGTAGGGCGGGTAAGGCAAATCTTGACCAGCCGTAAAATTAAATGTGTCATTAATGGTTCCGCCTTTTCTGTTCAGGTTGTACCTCTGCTGCATTGTATTGGCGTCCGAGGCCGAGCCGTTATAATCATCAATAACCCAGGAAATCTGGCCCCAGCCGTCTTCAACGGGCGAATAGTCTGTTGTACCCGTATCGGTAGGATTATATTTGGCGTTAACCAGCAAACCGTCCGCGCTATACCCGGAAGCTTTAGCGGGTTTGGTCGGTGTAAAAGCGCCTTCTTTGAAGTCAGCGTCTCCACCTACTTTCCAGTTTTCACAACCCTGCCGGTTGGCGTAGAAACGCGCCCTTACGGTATATTTAGTATAATAACCAATGTTAAAGGCAACGCCGTCTTCGGGCTGTATATCAAGCTTGATACGGTAGAGTATCTTCCACCTGCCGGAGTTATCTGGGACATCATACGTAGTTTGATTAACTGTCACCCATTTTGGGTTTTGCGCGGTAGAGTCCCATGCTTCAACTACATCCGCGTCAAGGCCAGGACCATTACCAATAGAATCTATATCTCCGCCGTCAGCTGCCAGTCTCAAATTTAAAGTTCTAGGCGGCAGGCCCCACCTTGCCGTTATCGGATCATTTTTTTTAGGATCAAGATTCTTTAAGTGGTCCTTTTTGATTAGGGTACGTCCGTCATAATAGCGGTTTTCATTGTCAAGCCAGGCGACAAAGAAAGCCTTGGGATTGGCGGAGACCGTAGGCCTGGGTGGGAACCGGGCTTCCCACTCGTCTATACACTCGTTTTCATAGACCAATATATCCGGAATACTTGCGCCGCCTGGTCCAGTATCAAATTGTACCCTGAATTGTTTTTTGGCAACCCATTTGGCTATGAGGGTAATGTTGCCCTCAACCGGGGTTTCGTCTGTAAATTCCTCGCCGTCAAGGAGCCAGGAGGCAAAGGCCCAACCTTTGGCCCTCGGCGCGGTGGGCAATGAGAGGGGTCCCAGGGGCAGGCCCCTGATCGCTATTACAGCGGGAATTGAGGCTGTAGGCTCAATTACATTGCCTGAGTTATCGGTTTGGGTAAAGGCGAATGTTACTGTAGCCACATCGTCCGACCATCGCGCTACAAGGGTTATGTCCGCGCCAATGGGAGTATTACTGAAATACTGGCTTGAGCCGTCAAACCAGCCGTAGAGTTTGTACGGCCCCTCACGTGTAAGGTTAGTGGGCAGTTTCTTGCCAAGGCTACTGCCTTTTTCAACAGCGACATCCTTTATTACATTGCCGCCGGCCGGATCAGAAAACTTTACGATAACGCGCGGGGCGGTGTCCAACTGGCAGGCTGCAAATACGCAGCCGAGCAAAAGAACAAACGCAATTAAAACAAATTTTTTCATCATGTTCCATACCTCCATTGGTCGTTTAGTAATATATGCCGAAACGCAGGTTCATCCACTGCGTTTGTTTAAAGGGCGGGTCGATTCTATACGCATACTCCAGCTTGTAGTAATATTCAAAAGCGGCGTACGCGCCCGGGGCGAAGTTAACCTGTACCTTGGGCACCATTTCCATATAGGAATATGGGGAACCCGGATATACTTTAGTGCCGAAGTCCTGAGCAATGCCGAACAGGGCGCCCGCTTCTATAAGGCCGTCAAAGAATTTGTAGTAAAAATTCGGCTTGGCAAAAAGGATGTTGCGATCCGCCGAACCTTCAAGACCCAGGCGAACCTGGGCGGTAAAGTTGGGAGGGGCGTACTGTAAAAAGAGCCAGTTTTTATGATCAACAAAAGTTTCTTTTTCCGCTCCTACGCCCTCTATATAACCTATAGCCCATATTTGCGCGCCGGGCAAAAGGTTTTTAAGGGCGCGTTCTTCCACGCGGTAAATAACGGAATCGCCCTCTTTACCGGAAGTACCCCGGTTCCTTACATCCTGTTCACTGTCCAGACGGTAGGAAAAACGAACCATGAAGAAATCATGCGTATAGGACAAGCCGATTACAGATTCCAGCAATACGTCAACAAGGTTGGGGGCGCGGGTCATACCAGCGTCGGTATAGGAGTCCGGTCCGTTAAGAACAAAGCCTACGTTTAACTTGCCGAACTGTTCAGGTATAAAGGCGGGCTTGAACTCAAAACGCACGCCGCCTGAGCGCGGGGATTCAAGTTCCTTCCACATTTCAGGACCGCCTGTTCCCCAGGGGGAACCGCCTAGTCTGCCTATGGCCATTGTCAACTGGTTGTCAAAAAAATTGCCGAAGCCGAAGGCGAATGGCCATTCGGGGCCGTTCCTTTCATGGGTAAAATCCTGCCACTGTACGCGAGCCTTAAAGCCCAGGGTTCCAGCTTCGTTGATATAGTCCATGTTCAGCCGGAAACGGCCCTCATAGTCGCCGGCGTCATCATTCTGGCTGTGCATACTGACTTTTTCATAGGCGTCCTTATTGGGTTCCTCTGTCTTAGTCCAGAACACGCCGGTTTTCACCTCGCCTCCCAGGGTTAAACCCTGGGCAAAAGCGGCGGAGGCGCAAAACGCGGTTACAATCAGTAAAGTTACAATCTTATTCATGTTTTTTCCTTATTGAGTAAACCTTACTGAAAGAATGGTAGAACGGGGCAGTTCAACAAAGGCCGCGTTCCTGTCCGCTGTTATGTCCACGGTTTCCCATACAGGCGTCCCGCGGTTGTTACCTGAGCTGTGAAAAATATCTTTGTCAGATCTCATGGCAGTAGCGCTTGAAATTTTGAATCCGGCTGGCATCTGCAGTTTGACCGTTCCCATGTCATAACCGCCTGAGCCTTCAAGATTCGCAGTTGTGGGAGTAAACATGACCATGGTTATTTCCTCTATGTCCGCTATGGGCACGTTCTTGTTTCTCCAGTTAACCGGATAAATTTCCCCTCCCTTGAGCTTCATAAAGGCCGATACCTTAACGGTAGTCGAAGTAAAGTCTTCGGTACGGCTGCCGTTAACATTTGTGCCGTCAGCCAGATCGGTGCCGTCTTTTGTCTTACCGGTGGCAGCAACGCCTACGCGGTAGCTCTCTTTGGCAAATTTCGCGTAATGGGCAAGACCCCAGCCGCGCGGCATAATTCCGCTGTCTTCAGCGTTGTATGTGCCATCGCCTAACATTGAATAGAAGCGTTTTGAGGACCACCAGATAAAGGCGGCCTCGTGGTTAATCCGCACCGTCATGTCAACATCGTTCATAAACAGCCACACATAGTTCCATGTATGGTCATTGGGATAAACAGGGGCTGAATTGCTGTTCAGGTTATGTTCTGTCATCCATATTTCCCTCGGGCCTGTAGCGCTGGTGCTATATATCCAGTTTTGGACGGCGTTGCTTATACCCGCTCCGTTGTCGCTGCGGCTGCCGTAATTGTGCCGCGCGAGAAGGTCAATATTTACCTTTGCCCCGGCTTCGCCCATCGCGGAGGCGTTGATGGTGGTTGTGTTAGCGGATTCGCCGTTCATGGTTTTTACAGACTCGATAACTTTCCCCCCGCCAAAACCGGCTACGCCTTCTGTAAAGCGGCCCACTTTTTTGAAAAAGTCGCGCATTTCATCGCCTGTCCATTCACAGCCGTCATAACCCGCCGCGTAGTTGGGTTCGTTCTGTATGGAAATGGCGTATACGGGCGCGCCGTTATTAAGCATGTTCTGGGCATAAGCCCTGAGGTAGTTGGCGTAATTCTGGTAATCTGAGGGGCGCAGGCCGCCGCCGCCGTTAATGGAGTTGTTGGTCTTCCAGGCCGCGGGCGGGCTCCAGGGTGATGCAAGAACATAGCCGCCGTAGCGGTTAACGGTTTTGACGTTCTCGTAGTATCTCGATCTTTTCATGTTGGTGTAAAGACGGTCGTTTACAAGGTCGTCCATGGTTTTGTTGATATCTACATTGTGCGGCAGAATCATTATGCGCAGCATATTGTAGCCCAGGTTTTCCGGGTTATACATGGTTTCATAGTCATCCGCAATATTACTGGGGGCGGGAAGAGAGGGATGGTTATAATTGGGGAAGTTGCCCCAGGCCACGTCCATGCCACCGAAGCCGCGCACAAACTGGTACTGGTTAGTCCCGCCGAATTGCACGGTAAATGTCGCGTTAGCTGATTTATTCACCGGAGTCGTTACATTAATTTCCGACACGCGGCTGATTGTGCTTGTGGTGGGGTTGGTGACATAGGGGTTGTTATTTGTAACAACCACGTAATAGTAATACCGCGCCCTGGTTGTGGTATTGATAGCAGGCGTGAATGTGTCCGCTGTCTGTCCGTCAATGGCTGTTCCGCCTGAATTGGAAGACTTGTCATTGGAATACCATTGATAGCTTAAGGTTCCGCCGTCTTCAGGCTCGTTGGCGCTTACCGTTATTGCGCGCACGGTGTCGCCTGAGAAGTATATGGCGTTCTGCGGCTGTACGGTTATTACAGGCGCGTCCGCGTTGGGGCTCTGTTCTATTTTTAAAAGAACCGGGTTGCTGGCTACGGCGGATTCCCTGCGGCCGGGAACATTAAAATAAAAATTGGTAACAACGCAGAAATAATAATAATCGCCGGCGCCGTTTATCCAGCCTTCTTTGGGTTCCTGGCCGGGAAGAACAACAGGCGGGATAAGGCGCGGGGCTGTGGCTCCGGCTATAACAGTACCGTTGGTATTTACCAGCTTGTCGGAAACATACCACTGATACCTTATTTCATCGCTTAAGGCGGCCGGTTCAACAGAAGCGGCAATCTCCAGAGCCGGCAATACCATCCTGGGGCTGTAGGTAAGGGTCGCCCCTGTGGGCTGGGTTGTTATTACAGGATATCTGGCGTTTTTGGGATCGTTAACTGTAACTGTTACCGCATTGCTTTTTACGGAGCTCATCTTGCGGCCGGACGCTTTTTTATGGTTGTTGGTAACTACAACATAATAATTAAATTCGCCGTCACTTTCGGTAGGTATGGTAAAAGACGCGCCTGTCGCGCCTGTTATAACTATACCGGCCTGATCCTCGTAGGCGCGGTAGGTAAGATACCTGTACCACTGGTACTCGAGCGTTCCAGGGCTGCCGTCTTCCAGCGCCGCTTCCACGGTTAACTCTTTGGTTTCACCCACGTTAACGCCTGTGCTTACGGGCTGCTTAATAATTTTTGGCGCTACGGCGTCCACAATTGCCGCGTTTGCATAGCCCAGATCGCAGGCCGCAAAAACAAACGCGAGAGCGCTAATAAGCGCAGCAAAAATTACGAAAAGCGCGTATTTATTTTTTTTCATTCATTGCCTTCCTTGTTATAAAATTAATATTATTTGTTCAAAAACCGGTTACTCGTGTAACCGCGTTTACTCCGTAACCGTTACATGTAACCTGTTCTGCGTGATGGAACTGGAGTATTTATTCACCGTCGCATTATCGTCGAAGTTTGTAACTTTTACCCAGTACCAGTATTCGCCTGCCGTCTCCTCTCTCCATGTAAATGGCAAAGAGATTGAATGAGGGGTCGTGTCCGGCGCGTTTTGCCTCAAGGCAATTTCCACGCCCGCTCCTGTCTCGCTTGTTGCGCGGTACCATTGCGAGCTAAGGACGCCGGCTCCTTTTTCTATGTTGCTGAAAAGTCCGCTTGCGCTGAAATTCACATTCACTTTCGCGTCTTTAATCCAGCCGTCTGTTATACCTATTTCCAGAAAATGATTTCCGGGATGTATAGCCGGATTTTGCGCGTCTTCCTTTATAAATACTGAATCCTCATCCCATCTGGCCGTAAGGACAAAGGTCGCCGCTGTAGTGCTGATAACAGTGGAGGCGGTATATTTTGTATCGCTGTTATACCAGCCCAGGAAAACCCATCCGGCCCGCGACGGATCTTTGGGAAACTTGCCGTTTCCAAGAGACTGGCCTGTTTTTATGTAGACCGAGCCGGGAGGAGTTCCTGTAACGCCGTCTCCAAGGTTGAAGCTGACCAGCACCTGCCCCTCCGGTATCGGTTCCCCGGGTTTCTGCGGAGGCTTTGTTGTTGACCATTGGGCTGTAAGGGTTGTATCCTCCGGGAATTTGGTTGTAGTGGTTATCAATGTTGACGCCGCCCCGTCCAGCCAGCCTATGAAGTAAGAGCCTGTAAGGGTTGGGGCCTTGTCTCCCGTGAAATAATCAGCCGGCAGCGAATCGTCCTTGTTTATTTTTAAGGGAGCAAGCTCGCTGCCGCCGTTGGAATCAAACGTGATGGTGACTTTTTTTGCGCCTGCCTCAGGCTCGGGACAACCCGTGATAAACAAGACGCCCAGAACACAGAATATAAATACAATTTTTTTCATAAAGCCTCCATCGTTTGGATTAAAAAAGCGGGTTCCCTTTCGGAAACCCGCGTAAGTCAGAAACTGTTAAGGAGTTGCAAAGGGAATTAACTGAATACTGGTGATGCTGTACGATGTTGGTACTTTAGTAGACCCATCCGAACTGCCAACAAGGCCTTCTTTACTCGTATGAATGCGAATGCTATAGTTAGGCCCGGCTTTATTAGCCGCACTCTGATTAATGGTCAGTCTGATACTCTGAGCCGTATTAGCTGTTACAGTTCCTGTATTTTGTTCAGTGGTTATCACCTCGGCTGCAATATCGGTATCTCCTTTATAACCATGTTGGTCGGTACTTCCTATAATACTGATGCCTTTACTATTAAGATCTCCGCCTATCGGCGTAAAACTAAATGTTATAGCTTTGACATCGGCAATGGTTTTGTCTGAGCCAAGTAAGGTGGCAAGGTCAAGCGTGAACCATGCGTGAACATTGCCGTATTCGGAGTTAGAAACTGTTTGATTATAGGTAAGTTTGTAGCCGTCATCCTGATCCACAACATCAGCGTTACCCTTAGCAGTAATTGCGGAAGCGTTAAGAGTTACAGCTACCGGCGACCCTTCCGCTTGATCAAGAGTCCAAATGGCGTACAGTGTTGCGTCAGCGTCGAAGGTCTGTGTGGTCGCTATCGGGCTGGTTCCCGTAGCTGTGGTAGCCCATCCGACGAAATTATAATTGGTTCGTTTAGCGACAGGAAGATTGCCAATCTGCTGGGTTTTTGTAAGGGTTTTGTCGCCGCCGCTTCCAGCAGGATCAAATACGGCCGTAGCATCAGCGGGGGTACCCGTGTTAAGGTCAAATCTTACGGTAACGGTCGGGGGCGCAACAGGCTCATATGCTGCCGGGTATGTACCATTAATTGCCCTACGTTTAATTAGATCTACGCCGTCTCCGCTGGCATTTCCGTAAGCGCTGAACGCGGGAATTCTCGCACCATCCTTATTGATAAAGAGCGGAACTCCGTACAAATCGTCGGTTCCGTCTTTGCCGACAAGCTTAACGTTCTTTATCCAGAATCTGTTCGCGGTGTCCTGACCAGCCAGACCCAGACCAAAGATGAAGTAGTTTTCGGTATTTGCTGAGGGCAGATGAGCGCTATTATAACTGTTGTCTTTCTTTGTGCCGTCAATGGGGTATTCAATGGTAAACCAGACATTCGGACCCGGATTTTCACCAAGCAGCTCTACCAACGCGGCTTTTAAAGATTTCCAGCCGCCGCCGTTTGTCAGGAGATAGCCGTTGTTATTGGCAGTACCGTTAATAGAGGCATAGTAGAATTTGTTTCCGGCTGTCGTTTGGTTAAACTGCAAGAAATTCATTGCGTAATTGCCGTATATGCGGATAGCCCTTCCGGAGTTTGATACCTCAAAAAGATCAACATAATCGTCAGCAGTCGGATCACCGTCATCCGGTACATAATACTCCGCTGAAATCTTCTCTTCGTAATCGGCATATGTTTTGCCGGCGGGCAGATCAAAGCGGTAAAGCGCCTGGCTTGCGTTCGCTAGTTCTATTTCTTCAATGAGTGTATTGTCAACTACGCCGCCGGTTACCCATACCGCGTACAGGGTTACAGTGGTGTCTTCAACTTTAAATGGAGCGGTAATCTTGGCGCCGCCGAGAGTCAGACTCCAACCGTCAAATGAAAAACCTGATTTGGTAAAACCAGTGGTGGGCAGTTCGGAAACTTGTATGGTGTCACCAGTTTTTTTACCTGTAAGGGTCGGGGCCGTGGCAGCTGTACCGCCATCAAGGTTAAATGTAATGGTGACAGCGAGGCCGTCCGCGGGTTTGTCTTTCCACGCCGCGTACAGGGTAATGTTGCCCTTGGGAGTATAGTCAGTACCTGCGGCCATTGGGCTTTTGCCGTCTGTTCCAGTACTCCAACCGTTAAAAAGTTTGTTTGCAAGTGTCAGAGTGGCTGCCGGCAGTTTTATTGCGGCGCCTTTGCTTGCCTGCGTTATGTCGGCCGGCGCTGTGCCTGAACCGCCGTTCTTGTCAAACTTTACGGTGTAAAGAGTATCACCACCACCGCCGCCGCCGCCATCAGTCGGACAGCCGGTCATCACCATAGCCAATATGGCGAGTACTGTAAAAATCGCAAAAATTCCTTTCTTCATTAGTTCCCTCCAGGATCATGTTTTTTGGGAATACTGTCCCTTGGGCAGCCGGGTCAACCTTCGGTTGACCTTGCAGTTTCTCGCTACGCGATAAACTGCATACATTTTTTAACGCGCAACGCGCGATTGAAACCAAAAAATTATCTTAATTAATAAATGCCATTAGCGGACGGATTATAGAATATAAAAATCATGGAATCGGGTTGTCTTTAGGGGTAAAATTTAAGAAAGGGTAGGAAGGGTATGGGGGTATAAGGGTATGGGGGTATGAGGCGCACCGCCCTAGAGTCGTAGCGAGTAAATTCTTAAAGAGGATGGCTAATATGCCATCCGCAAAAGGAATAACCACGAAGTTACACGGAGTTTCACGGAGGGAAAAAAAGATAAGATATTAACATCTTAAACCTCCGTGTTCTCCGTGTCCTCCGTGGTTAAAAATCTTCATTATATTTGAGGGAAAAAAAGTGAAAATTACGCGTCCTACCCCTCCTACGCTTCCTACCCCTTTTATTAGGGAAAAATCATGGATTCGGGTAGAAATTAGGGGTGAAATTTGGCTATTTTTTCAAAAAAGAGGTATAATTTTACGAAAAAGTGATAAGGGGAAGCATGAATAGGGCCGTTTCTGACGATTTTATACCGGAAATTATCGATCACGCTTTCAGAAAGTGCGGTCCGGACTGGCATATTCCGCTAAAAATGCTAAATGACTACAATATTATCTATATTATCAAGGGAAACGCCAAATATAGGATAAATAGCACGGTTTATGAGGTTAATACCGGCGATCTTATCTGCCTGAGAGAGGGCGATTTGGTGGAAACTGTCAATAATCATCAAAATTTGGCGCAAATTTATGAGATTTCTTTCCGCCAAAAATACTTTAATAACAAAAAATCGGACGGAGGGGGGGGGGGGGGGGGGGGGTATGTTCCCTTCTGTAACTAATATTGGTTTAAGGCAGGATATTATCAACCTTTTCAGGGAATTAACGGTAAGCTGGAACGAGCGGCAGAGCGGTTATATCTTAAAGTGCCAGGCTTTGCTCATGCTGATACTGCACCGGCTTTCGGAAATTATCGTGTACGACGTGGATTCGGCGGCCGGCGATTACCGTATCAATAAAATCACCCGTTATATTTCAACTCACTACGGGGAAAAACTTACCGTAAAAAACCTTGCCGCCAAGGTTAACCTTAAGCCGGATTATTTCGGGCAGATCTTCAAACAGAAAACCGGCAAGATGCTGCGGCAGTACATTAATCAAGTCCGGGTGCAGAACGCTGAGCTTATGCTGCAGAGCGGCAACTACAAGGTGCATGACGCGGCGGAAAAATGCGGCTTTAGCGACATCTCCCATTTTTACAAAGAGTTCAGGGCGCTGCGGGGCTTCGCGCCTTCACGCTGCATACCGCGTTCGTAAGATATTAAGCGTCTTTCAGAAAATAACTTTGCGCGTTCCTGAATGAAATGTCGCGTACCATGTTTCCAAGCAGATCAAAGTCATTCGGTATTTCGCCGTTCTCGGCCCAGGTTCCAAGTATATTGCATAGCACGCGGCGGAAATATTCATGCCTCGGATATGAGAGGAAACTGCGCGAGTCGGTTAACATCCCGACAAAACGCGAGAGCAGGCCCGTATTCCCAAGCAGTTTTATCTGAGCTTCCATGCCGTCTATGTGATCGAGGAACCACCAGCCTGAGCCGAGCTGTACCTTGCCGGGTATTGTTTTTTTTGCGCTGTCCGCCTCGCCCTGGAAACTGCCCATGAGAGTCGCCATCGGGTAGAGGTCTTTCAGATTAAGGCTGTAGAGTATGGTTTTGGGCAGCTTGCCCCGGGAAGCCAGAAGGTCAAGAAAACGGGCGAGTTTTTCCGCGACAGGGTAATCCGCAACTGAATCGAAGCCCGTGTCGGGGCCGACAGCGGCGAGCATGGCGCTGTTGGAACTGCGAATCGCCGACACGTGTATCTGCATTGCCCAGCCCCGGTTCGCGTATTCTTCACCGAAGAAATTAAGGCAATAGGTTTTCCACGATTCCGTTCCCCTCGCGTCAGGTTTTTCTCCGGCAAGCGCCCGTTTAAAAATGTCTTTAACTTCTTTTTCCCATTGGGCGAAATTAATTTCGGCGGGACGGGCGAGACAGGAATCGCCTGACGCAGTGGCGAAGGGCACAAACTCAAGGCCGTGATCTGAAATGCGACAGCCTGTTTTATGGAAGAAATATATGCGCTCTTTAATTACGGCTAACAGGTCGTCAAGGTTCTCTATTTTTTTTCCGACCGCTGTCCCCAGTTTGGCGATATATTCGGCGAATTCGGGCTTCTCTATGTTGACCACGCGGTCCGGCCTGAATGAGGGCAGCACCAGAGTTTCAGTTGCTTTTTTCGCTTTCTCATGCCATTCCAAAGAGTCGGCAGGATCATCGGTTGTTCCCACGGCGAAAACCTTAAACTTTTTAAAAATTCCAAACACGGAAAGGGAGGGGTCATTGGCGAGTTTCTCGTTGGCGGCTTTCCATATCGCGGGCGCGGTCTTTGGATTCAAAACCTCGTTAATGTCAAAATATCGCCGCAGTTCAAGGTGGGTCCAGTGGTACAGGGGGTTCCCCACAAGGCGCGGGATCGTATCCGCCCAGGCAAGAAATTTATCGTAAGGGTCGGCGTTGCCGGTGACAAGGTTTTCGCTTATCCCGTTGGAACGCATCTGCCTCCATTTATAGTGATCGCCACCAAGCCAGGCTGACGCTAAATTTTTAAAACGGCTGTTTTCGGCGATTTCTTTCGGCACAAGATGGCAATGGTAGTCAAAAATTGGCTCGTCCGCGGCGGCCTCATGGTAGAGTTTTTCGGCTGTCCTGTTTGAAAGTAAAAAATTTTTGTCCATGAATTTTTTCATTAGTACAACCCCTCGTTATCCAGAATTTTCTGCACATCCTGACTCGCGTTACACACGCTGATATTTTTCTCGTCCAGGCCGGTGTCTTTAATGGCCAGCTTTATCGCTTTGACGGCGGCCGGGGAAATAGAGTCAAGTTTTTCCATGTCAAGAATCACCTTAACGGCCTTATCCTGATTTTGTTTTTTTATTTTCGCGAATTTTTTTGACACTGTGGAGGCATTTTCGTTTTTCATTTCCCCGTTGAAGGAAAGCGTTATGCCGCCGTCAGAATCGTCCTTGCGTATAACGACAAATTTTTCTTCCTGCACCATCAGGTTCAGGAAACCTGTCATCTCAAAAACCTCGCGCACGGAATCCCGCATATTAATTATCGTAAGCCTTATGTCTTCGGATTTCATTTCTTTTTTCGCCGCCAGCAGAACCCTAAGGCCCATACTGGAAATATATTCCACGCCCATAAAATCAAGAACCATTTCCGTTATGTCTTCATGCTGTTTCAGCTTGCGTTCAAGAATCGGGGCGTTAGCCGTGTCGAGCCGGCCGTCAAGTTTCAGCACTACTGTTGTCTTGTTCCTCTCGCTTTCGATATTCATATTTCCTCCTTTACAAATTCCAAGATTTAGTAAATTCCAGGCGGTTTATATCTTTTTTACGTTTATAATTTATTGTATCCATAGTTTTCTTTACAATCAATAAGCCCAAACCCCCTGGTTCGCGCTCATCCAGGGGCGCTTCGGTGTCGGGATCCGCGTGATCCAGCGGGTTAAAGGCGCGGCCCCTGTCGCTAAAAACCAGGGTCGCCGCCATGCCACCTGAAACGGGCTTGACGCCACACTCAACAACGGCCTCACCAACAGTTCCCTTGTCATAAGCGTAATTGGCGATGTTGACAAAAACCTCTTCAGCGGCAAGTTGTATCTGCCCGCGTTCACGGGATGGGCAGCCGGCGGCGTCAAGTTTTTTGTCGATGAAGGCGGCGAGACGTTCCAGGTCGTCAAGGCTGGCTTTAAGGGTAAGAGAATCTACCACGGAGGACTGCTGTCCGCTGGACAGCTCGGAGGAACTGCCGCCGGGGGCGCCGATTTTTAAAGCCAGCATGGTGATGTCGTCTGACTGTTCCGCGCCGTCTGCGAAAGCCGCAATATCGGCCCTGAAATTTTCGATCATTTCACGCAGGGGCCTTTCGGCGTTCGCGTCAAGGAAGGCCTTAAGCCGCTCTTTGCCGTAAAACTCGCCTTTGTTATTCGCGGCCTCCACTATGCCGTCCGTATAAAGGAACAAAATTCCGCCCGGTTCCAGCTTCGTCCGGCGGATGTGGTAGCTCGTGTCGTCCATGCCGGCGAGCACAAGGTCGGGCGGCGAGACGAGGAAATCAAAACCATTGCCATTACGCGTAACAAGGGGCGGATTGTGGCCGGCGTTTATATACGAGAGGCGGCCTGAGGAAATTTCCAGAACGCAGACCCAGGCGGTAACGAACATATCCATGATATTGTTGTCGCATAACTCGCGGTTAATATTTTCCATGGCGAGTTCCGGTGACTCCCCGCCCTGCAGGCGGTTCTTGATAATTGTTTTTGATATTGCCATGAACAGGGCGGCGGGAATCCCCTTGCCCGAGACATCGGCGATGACAATGGCGAAATGATCGTCGTCGATAAAAAAGAAATCATAAAAATCGCCGCCCACTTCCCTCGCCGGATGAACCTGCGCGTAAAGGTCAAATTCGTTTTTCCTGTTCTTGAAGGGGGGGAAGATCACAGGCAGCATACTCATCTGAATCCGCGTGGCCACGTCAAGTTCCGTGTCAATGCGCTGCCTCTCCGCTGTGGCCATGGCTATTTCCTCAATGTGCCTGCGAAGCTGCGCGGTCATTATATTGAACGACGCGGCAAGCTGTTCCAGCTCGTCATTTGTTTTTACAGTTACGGCGCGATCCAGACTGCCGCCGGCCACCTCCCGCACGCCCTCATTCAGGGCGAGTATGGGGCCGGTAATGGAATGAGTAAAACGGATCGCGAAAACGGCGATGCCCAGCAAGGTAAAAACAAGCAGCAGGGCGATAAGGCCCGCTGAAAGAAGAATATACTTATCCATTCCGGCTTTGGTGTTATCTGTAATCCGCCATATCTGGTTTTCGATGAGCTTTGTCATGGCGGATACTTCCTGCACGGAGACCGCTACGCCGAGGCTCCAGCCGAGACTCTGGATTGGGGCGTAGGCGATATAGACAGGAAGGCCGTCCATCTCAAGCTCTGTCATTCCCGATGCCCCGAGGATCATGCTGTGTCCCAGACTGCGCTGTCGCGGGTTTTGGCTTTCAAGAAAATTTTCTCCTGTGACGGCGCTGCCCTCCCCTGTTTTTATAGCCGCGCCCTCCGACGAATAAATCTTTACCCCTTCGCGGTTCAATATGAAAAGCCGGCCGCTTCTGCCTGCCTCCGTGGACTCGATTATCCTGGATAAATCCGAGAGCAGCACCGTACTTCTGGCAACTCCCTTGAAGATATGGTTTCCCTTTGACTGGTCATAAAAAGGAACGGCGCAGGTGATCACGGGCCCCCTGCCCCGGTGATCCTCATATAAGTCCGTCCAGTAAAGGCCCCTTGAATCTTTCGCCCCTTTATACCAACGGGAATCTTTTGGATCATAATCCGTCCAGGGCCAGGGGTAGGCGTCCATCGCTATCACATAACCGGACTCCCCGCCGATGGCGCTGGTGGCAATGCCCCGATCCACCACGGTGATCTGCCTGAGCATCTCGTTGATGTTCCCCGCGAGTTCCGCCTCGGCTCGTATACGCGAATAATTAACGCCGGGGGCAATGTACATATACGGCGTGGGCGGGGGAATTTCCCCGGCCAGAATACGCGGCAGGGGCTTGGGACTCCAGCCCTGGCTTGAGGTGTAAAAAGAGCCGGTAATGTCGGCTGTCATGCGGGTGTGGTTCTCAATTTTGTTCATGCGCTCGTCAAGAATAATCGCCATGTCTCCGGCGAAGCGGTTAATCGTCTCCGTTAGCTGAACTTCCAGCGTGTGGCCGCTTATGTCGGCGGAGCTGTTGCCAAGGTCGTTTGAGTTGGCTAGCACCATGCGCCTGATGCCGGCGACGGAAAGAAAGAACACAGTGCCGAGAACAAGTATGAGGGCAAGAGAGGCGCTTAAGGTCTGAATTAAAATTCTGGTTTTTATTTTCATGGGACAACCTGCGGCTCCGGCTGGATCCTGAGGTATTTCTCCCCGGCGGCTTTTAAATCGATCATCCATTGGTAATTATCGAAAAGCCCCTCCCCTTCTCCCCATCCGGCCACTATCACGGACATATTGCCGAGGTTTACGCCTATGTTTAAATCCGCCGTTTTTACAAGCTGGGGGATAAATGAAAAAGTGCTCCCGACATCCTCCCCGGCGAGCCTTGCCGCGAGTATGCGCGTATTAACAGTGCCGGCGAGTTTCGGGTCTACCGCCGCGCTTGCGAGCCAAATATCGGGATGGCGCAGCATACGATGTATGTCGTCATTGGAAATGCCTATGCTGGTCAGCTTGATGTCTTCCCTTCCCGCCGAAGCCAGAGCCTCGGCGCATCCTGCGGCAAACTCATCCCAGGGAACCCAAACGCCGTCAACTGTTCCCGGCGGGAAACGCGGCAGGATTGCGGCTAACGCTTCCCATGCCGCGCTGTGGGGGTTTTCAAGGTTTTCAAGCTTTACCAGCGCGGCCTCCTCGATTCTGCCCTCGTTCACAAATTCGCCGAAGGCCCAGGCCCGCCGGTCCAGAAAAGTTATCCCCGGCTCGCAGCCCACGCGGATAATCCTTGCCGGCTTGCCCTCCCTGCCGCCAATAAATGAAAGCAATGTTTCAACGCTCAGGCTGGCAAGGCTGTAATCGTCCTGGAAAGTTGTAACAAGGCCCTTAATCGATTTGCCGTCCCTGTAGGGAAGCGCCTCGAAGGTAACAACGGGTATGCCTTTATCGGCAATGGGCTTGAGTATGTCGTAGGAAAAATCCACATCGCCGTACGCGAAAATAAGCCCGTCGTAATCGGCTAACGCTATGCCTTCGGCGAGTTCCTTGCAGAGTTTTTCGTCAGCGCCAGAGACAAAGGCGTCCACGGTAAAATCCAGGGACCTGCCCTCGGACACGCAGCCCTCGATAAACTGGCGCGAATTTTCTCCCGCCATCAGGTTGACCAGTACGGCTATTTTTACAACACCGTCAGCGGCGGCGTCCGGCATGATTTTTTTAAGCAAAACCCGCGCCGGGGGGCCCTTCCTGGCAGTGGCAGCGGATAAGGCATCCGGCTTGTTCCCTTTTGAACAGGCCGTGAAAGCGAGAATATAAAAAAGAACAACCAGAAAAAGAAATCTTCTCATACCCCGACCCCCGAACCCTGATCCCTTTCTTATGATAATGCCTAATAACTATGGATTCAATACAGGGAATCCGGTATAGTTAACAGAACAATAAAAAATGAAAGGAGATTACAATGGCTGATTTAAAAGGATCAAAGACAGAGCAGAACCTGAAAGCGGCTTTTGCCGGCGAGTCACAGGCGCATACCAAGTACCAGTATTACGCGTCAAAAGCGGAAAAGGACGGTTATGTGCAAATTGGGGCTATTTTCAGGGAAACGGCGCTCAATGAAAAAGAACACGCGAAAATCTGGTTCAAACTGCTGCACGGCGACGAAGTGCCCGCCACCACGACAAACCTGAAAGACGCCGCTGACGGGGAAAATTTTGAATGGACCAATATGTACGCAGAATTCGCCACAACCGCGAAGGAAGAGGGCTTTGGCAATATAGCCGCCCTGTTCGAGATGGTGGGAAAAATCGAGAAAGAACACGAAGAGCGTTACCGCAAACTCCTTGCCAATGTTGAAAAATCCATTGTTTTCTCCCGCGACGGCGACAAGGTTTGGCACTGCGGCAACTGCGGCCATATTGTCATCGGGAAAAACGCCCCGGAAGCCTGCCCTGTCTGCAAACACCCGAAAGCGTATTTCCAGATCAGAGCGGAGAATTATTAATAAGGAAGAATTTTAACCACGGAGTTACACGGAGTAACACGGAGTTTTAAAAGGAAAGTAAAAATGAAATTCAGGTTTTCAAATTTTATTTGGGGTATTTTTTTACTGCTAGCCGCGGTATTTGTGCTGTTCAATAATTTTGTCGGTTTCGCCGACATCGGCATTGGCAAAATAATTATCCTGGTTCTGGCATTGGCGTTTATTGTGCAATGTATTGCGCAATTGAATATTGCGCCTCTGGTAATCCCCGTCGCGGTTCTGTATTTTATTTTCAGGGAGCCTTTGGGCCTGCCAATAATACAGACCTGGAAACTGATCGCCGCTACAATTCTCGCGTTAATAGGGCTGAGCACACTGCTTCCAAAAAGACACGGTCATCATAAATACAAAAAATGCAATGGAACAGAGGTACAAAAAGAAATCCCCACGGACGGCACTAAGGATAACAACCCCTATGTCAGCGTAAATTTCGGAGCCATCAGCCGCTCATTGAACGCCGACTGTCTTGAAACCGTGCGGCTATCCTGCCATTTCGGCGCCATGGAAGTTTACTTTGACCATGTCGAACCTGGCCCCAACGGAGCGGAGGCC
>Ga0268262_10002094_pt1 | contig 23538 bp, 19 predicted proteins | sample TergutNc150P3_FD_190354 | JGI IMG/M metagenome (GOLD analysis project Ga0268262, IMG submission 190354) | Nasutitermes corniger P3 segment gut microbial community from laboratory colony in Florida, USA - Nc150 P3 (SPAdes) (version 2) | ecosystem: Host-associated > Arthropoda: Insects >...
ACAAATCTTAATGCGGCATACATCGCCTACCAGCTTGCATATCTTGGCGACACTTGCGAATCATACTCATATTGGACATTCGGGGACATTTTTGAAGAAACAGGCGTGCCTTTCACTCCCTTTCACGGAGGATTTGGTCTTGTCGCAAACGGAAAAATATTTAAGCCTACATACTGGGCGTTTAAATTTTTTAAGGATTTGGGAAACGGCGAATGTATTCACCGTTCAGAGAACGCCATAGTTTTAAAGAAAACTGACGGAACTTATCGCGGCATCGCATGGAACATCATAGCAGCCAACAATTCTTCCGCTAAGGACGACGGCAAATTAACGCTTTCTTTCATACTTGAAAACGGAGCATTCATGGAGAACGATTACTGTCTCGTTACAAAAACAGTTGATGAAGACGTATGCAATCCGTTAAAAGTGTGGCATGATATTGGAGAACCCGCAAACCCGTCACAGGAGCAAAGACTGCTTCTTCGTGAAAGCGCGTCGCCGCTTATTAAAACTCAGCGCGGCTGCGGCGCATCGATGGTCAAATTGACACTTGGACGTAACGCGCTTGTGTACTTTGAACTTCTTCCCGCGCCAATAACAAGCGATCGCGGATTTGACTATGAGCGTGCGGTAAACATTGAATTTGCGGATTAATTTTAAAGGGAGGATTTAATGAGTACAAATGTCTATATCAAAAAATGTGAAAACTATGAAAAAGCAGACGAGAAAATTAAAGAATTGCTTAACTTAATGGGCGGGATTGGACAATTTGCCAAAAAAGGCGAAAAAATCACTTTAAAAGCAAATCTGTTAGGCGCTTCCCTGCCTGAAAGAGCTGTCAGTACTCATCCGTCAATAATTGCCGCAGTAGGCAAACTTGCAAAGAATGAAGGTGCTATTTCTTTAATCGCCGACAGTCCCGGTTCCGGCTACCTGTACAACGAGGCGACGTTAAAAAAACTCTATAAAACTTGCGGAATGTATGAGGCGGCGGAACAGGCGGGCATTGATGTAAATATGGATACAGGTTATGACAAAGTATCTTTTCCGCAGGGCAAACTGATGAAACAAATTGACGTAATAAAACCAATAACGCAGGCGGACGTGGTATTTAATATCTGTAAAATGAAAACGCATTTATATATGCACGTAACAGGAGCGGTAAAAAATCATTTTGGAATTATTCCCGGTTTGTCAAAAGTAGGGTTTCACGCAAAATTATTTGATAAAGAGCGTTTTGCGGACATGCTTTTGGATTTGTCTCTTTATGTAGCCCCGCGATTATCAATTATGGACGCGGTACTTGCCATGGAAGGCGAAGGACCGGGCGCGTCGGGTACTCCAAGGCAGGTGGGACTTTTACTCGCATCAACAAGCGATCTTGCCATTGATGTCGTAGCGGGTGAAATCATGGGACTGCCTTATGAACACAATCCGGTTTTAATGGCGGCAAAAAGACGCGGAATATTACCGTATAAGATCGAAGATGTAAATGTAATTGGCGAAGAGCTTTCAGCTTTAAAAATCCCCGATTACAAGTTTCCAACAACCGTAAGAGGATTTAGCAGAACTGTTGAGAAAAATTCTGTTATAAGAAATTTATTAAAATCAACTTTGAGCAAATATCCTGTAGTAGCAAAAGATAAATGTATAGGATGCGGTATGTGCGCGACCGCCTGCCCCGAAAAAATGATTACAATAATTACGCAAAATAAAAAGAAAAAAGCCGTTATCAGCCTGAAAAACTGCATTCGCTGTTATTGCTGCCACGAATTATGCCCGCATAAGGCAATTGATATCAAGAGTAAGTTTATTTCAAGGGTATTGAAAGTTTAAAAGAAGTTTTATTTTTAATTAGTTTATTAAATTGGTTATGATTTATCAATCTTTATTTTCGTAATATTCGGCGATATTTTTTCAAGTTCTGGTATTAGTTCTTTAATTTTATGCGAGGAGCCTTTTTTACTTATTAAAACAGCGTCATCCGTATCAACAACTATTAAATCATCAACATCAATAAGGGTAACTGGTTTATTTTTAGATATAATTAAATTGTTTTTAGAATTGTAAAGAACATTTTTCGATGTTGAAACATTTCCATCTGAATCAGAATTTGAAATATTATATAACGCTTCAAAACTGCCAAGATCAGACCAGTCTGTTTTTAACGTAACCATTTTAATTTTTTTTGTTTTTTCCATAACCGCGTAATCTATGCTGTTAGCGGGTATTTTTATCATGTAAGATTCTTTTACATTTATTATGTTATTACTAATTTCACTATTTTTAAATGCCTCTTGTGAGGCCGCATATATATCATTTGAATAATTATTTATTTCATCAAGATATGTTTTAACCTTAAAAACAAACATTCCGCTATTCCAAAAATATTTATTTGCCTCGATATATTCTTTTGCCGTTTTTTCATTCGGTTTTTCCCTAAAGGAAATTACATTTTCTCCTTCTGCCTCTATGTAACCAAATCCCGTCTCAGGATACGTCGGCTTTATCCCAAAAGTTACTAAATTATCATTCTCTGCCAGTTTTTCAGCCGTAGTTATTGTATCACAATAATCTTTTCCATTTTTAATTAAGTGATCAGAAGGCGTTACCAAAGCAATCTCTTCTTTATTTAACGACAAACAGGCGATTGTTATAGCTGGAGCAGTGTTACGCCCAATAGGTTCAAGTATAAATTCTACGTTCTTTATATTCAGTTCCTCAATTTGTTTCTTTACTAACTTAAAATGATTACTATTTGTAACAACAATTGTTTTATTACATAAATTTTTATTACGAATTACTGTTTCTTGAAATAAAGAATAATTGCCCGTTAAATCACAGAATTGTTTTGGACATTGTTCCCGTGAGATAGGCCATAGGCGCGAACCACTGCCGCCGCATAAGATTATATTTATCATATTAAATATCTTCTATATAATAAATACTATACAATATTTTACAACTTTATACAAGCAACCACGGAAAGAATTAACATACTATTTCATATTGACTTTATCTCCCAAACTTAAAAAACCCATGTATCTTACATAATATTGACCATAAAATCTTATACTTTGAAAATATTCTTTTAACAAGTTTTTTAAATAGAATATTCCGTGGTACAATGTCAAGCTCAGAAACATAAGGGTTATACAATATGGGAGACGCGGACAATTCATAAAAATATTTTTGTGTAATCCCATAATCCCGAAGTAATATTACTCTGGTTTCATTACATTCCAATAAATCAATAAACTTGTTCATACCGCCTATTCTTTGCACATTACCGCCATACGATGGCTTAATAAGGAGCAACATTTTTTCACATGCCAGGTGATTAGCATCGGTAACGCCCTCAATAACAAAGTCTTTGCCAAAAGCTTTTATAAATACATCATCCGGTAAATCGTCAAAATACCTTGATAAAACATACGCAGTTTCAAAATACGATCTAACATTTGTCGTACTGGAGGAAACACTCGCGTTTTGTCCCGTAGTAAGCCACCGGTAATTAGTCAGTTTTTCCGTAATAACATAGATTGGATATTTTTTTGCAATACGAATCCACATATCATAATCTTGAATTTGAACTAGCGCATAATTATAAACGCCAATTTCATCTAAAACTGTTTTTCGCATCAAGACGGTAGGATGACAAAGACACGGCCCATTAAAATAAAAATATCTGATCCATTCATATTGGTTTCTGTTCTGCGTTTTAAAAATTTTAACTCGATCTGATTGATGCTCTGTAAGAATATTGTCATATTCATCCACTACGTTAACCCATGTAAAACAAGCTCCGTAGTTTGGGTTCTCTTCCATAAAAGCATATTGCTTTTCCAGTTTATTTGGCAACCAAGTATCATCAGAATCAATTCTTGCAATATATTTGCCTTTAGAAACGGATATTCCATAGTTAAACGCATAACACATATGCTGATTCTTCTCAAAAAATGTCACTTTAATTCTATCATCGTGAAATGAGTTTATAATCTTCCTAGATTGGTCAGTTGAACAATCGTCAATTAAAATAAGTTCCCAATCCTGAAAGGTTTGATCTATTACGCTTTGTATAGAGCGTTTCAACAAATCACCGCCATTAAAATTGGAAAGAACAATGCTAATCTTAACTTGAGCCATAGTGTTTTCCCCGCCACAAATATAATTTGTTATGCATCTTTTTCAAAAACTCATACCCTCGTATTCCCAGAAATTTCCTAATTATCATTTTAGCTTTTTCCTTTAAAGGCATTTTTTGGCGTAAAATTTCAAGACTGTTTTTACAAGTACTAACACTTTGCAAAAGAGGATATCGGTCCAGAATACCAAAAGTCCTAAAAAGAGTTTGGTAACAGTCTCTCAGTTGTTTATTCAAATTTGTGATCTCAAACTTGGCAAAAATATCAGATAAAAGCCACCCTGTATAATAACCTTCGTTTTGGGCGGCATACGAGTATATCCTTTCCATTGCATGTAAAATATCATCTGCCTGCTGAGAAGTTGGCTCAGGTGGAAAATCTTTTTTAAAAAAATCATAATTAAAAACAGTTTGTAAGGCTTTTGATCGGAACCAAAAACAATTACCAAAAGGCGCAATAGGAGGTTTTTCCTCATCTAAAATTACATGTAGACCCAATTTATTTACCAACTCTTTGGTATAGTAATAATAAGAACGCCACTCATTACCCATAGTATAAAAATAAGAACCATGATTGGGTGGAGGTGGCGTTAATAAACCTAATTGGGGATTATTTTGAAAAGTTACTATTACATTCTCTACAAATTCACTGCTGGCTAAAACATTCTCATAACATTTATAAGCAAAGGAATCTACAAGAATCATTGGATTGTCGTATAATGGTTTATCAAATCTGGAATGTTCATCATGAATAAAACAAATATACTCGTATCTCTGTACATAATCCTTCATATTAAGTAAAAAACCTATTAATGCGCGGCATTTGTCAGATATAACGATAATGTTTAAAGTATTACATTTAACACTTAAAAAAACTTTTTCTATTTGTCTAGCGTTATCTTCTGTCGAAGTTGCTATAATGATATCGGCGTATGCCGGTATATTCATCGCATATTTTTTAATTACTTCCGCTTTGGAAATGTCATTCAAATGTATGAATAACGCCGTCTTGGCTTTACATAAAGACGGATATTGTATACTAGTAGGTAATATAAAGTTAAGTTGTGAACGATCTTTTATGTCTGACATATTACAGGTTCGTAAAATACTATCCCAGATCAGACTTACATCATAAGATGTTTCGTTTTTTAAAAAGTTGTAAAGTTCCCATGTGGATTGTCCGCAACTTACACCCAAGAATTCATCATATATGTTAAAAAAACTTTTCCGTTTAAAAATAGGACATCTTCGATTTTTAACAAGTTCCAAAGGATATAACATCAACGGATATTCCTGATATAGGGCAAGGTCATCAGCATTAATATATACATCACTTTTATAGCCTTTATCTTCAAAATGTTTAGTAAATACAACCTCATGGTAACAAATAGAATCCTCATAGGAATGGATCGGGGGCATATTATCCCAATGTTGTCTAAAGCTTGCACTTGATAACATAGACTGGCGGATTGCAATAAAACTGGATTGTATATGAGCCGGAATATAGCCATATTTACATTTTTTATATGGATCAAATTTATGACCATAATGTTTTGTCAAACCCCAAAAGTCTATATCTCGTCCGTTCATCGCATCAAAAGCTTCCCTAAAAGGATAAACAGGACCAAAATTGGTATGATTAGCCAAAATTAATTCATCATATTCAATTAGTTTATCCCACCCTATATATTCCAAACCTTGTTTATATGCCCAGACATCAAAGCCCACATTTTCGCGTACAAGAATGTTTGTTGTAATAACAGAGAGTTGTTTTCTTCCACTTTCAGATAAATTACCATTGATAACCACAAGCAGATAACTAAGATTTTCCATGAGATCACGTAACATATAGGGAATATATCTGTCAATAATTCCCTGACTGTCATATATAAAAAAGATGCCTGCCCGTTTTGGAGAATGTGTTTTATCTAAAATCATATTAATGATCCTGCTTTGCAAATTTTCGTTCTAAAAACAGCTTCCATGCGATTGTTTGCTGTATTTGTTCTTGTTTTTGTTCCAATTTTTTAACAGTATCTTCCAAACGAGCCTGATAACCTAATAACTCCGTAACATGCTCATCGCGTTGTCTTACAGTATCTTCCAAATGAGTCTGATAACCCAGCAATTCCGTAACATGCCCGTCGCGTTGCCTTACGGCATCCTCCAAATGAACTTGGTAATCCAGTAATTCCGTAACATGCCCGTCGCGCTTCTTTACAGTGTCTTCCAATTCGATCTTGTAATTCGTCAATTCTGTAATATGTTCATCACACTGCCTTATAGTATCTTCTAATTTAACTTGGTAATCCAACAAAGCCGCAACTCGTTCATCACGCTGCTTTATAGTATCTTCCAATTTAACTTGGTAATCCAACAAAGCCGTAACGCGCTCGTCATACTGCCTTATAGTATCTTCCAAATGAGCCTGATAATCCAGCAAAGCCGTAATGCGCCCGTTATTTTGAGTTATTATCTCCTTGGAGGTATTATAATTTTTTTCCAAATGGATCGCGTAATCCTGCAATGATTCTATGTGTTTATTTAAACTATAAAGACGTTTCTCATATTGCAATCGTTCATGATCAAATAACTTAGCATTTTTATTTTTTTTGACGCATATATCCATCCCTTTCAACCGCGTACAAAGCATTTTTACAACTGATTCATCAAGAATCACACTGTCATTGTTTTTTTGAATTATACTATTATCATTTTTATTTTGATTTTTTGTAATCTTGAAAAGAATCTGTAAAGAATTAAAATAAGGATATAATGTAAGTAACTCAAACAATTCCATGTATTCTTTTTTAATAAACTCTAAATATTCAGTATCCAAATACGTAGATCCCAAGAACTCGCAATTTAAATTCATGGAGTATTGTTGGTTGATCAAGTCAATCCATTGGAAAAAAGATGAATATGTAAAGAATTTCAAATGCGTATTGTCCAGAATACCCTCTTGCGTATAATTAAATCTACCGTCCAATAAACCTAATCCAATATCAACATGAGCTACATTTGGCACGCTAATAAGTAAAAAACCTTTATCATTTAACATTTTTAAATAATGTAATAAAACTGTTGTTGGATCGGCCAAATGTTCTAAAATATCAGACATTACAATGACATCTGGCGATACTATGTCATTTAACATACGTAAGTATTCATCAGATTTATGATCTGTAATATCGAAAATAAATATATCCTTATAAAACCCTGACTCAGCGGCACATTTAGCAGCTACAGGGTCCATTTCCACACCATATAATTCACACTGGATTTTTTCATTATTAATTACATAGCCTAATTTGCCTGAACCACATGCCAAATCAATTATTATGGAATTTTGCGGGATTTTTTTGGAGAGCATAAAAAGCGAAGAATTATTTTCATCATAATTATAATTAGGATTATAATACTTGTTTTCAACATCATGCCCACTTGAGAAGAATAAATTTTTCTTTCCGTTTGTCATTTCCATTGTTTACTCCTTGGCTAAATTTAATAAAGAGGCAATCCTAAATTCTTAAAAAAGTTGATAAAATTTTCTAAAAGATTAGCATAGTTTTTATTGAATTTTGTATAATCTGCCAAAGCATATAACATATCAATATTAATTTTTTTTTGTAAGTACAAAAATTCAACCGTTGGTAAATTTAAAAATGTGCACATTTCATCCATACGGCTGTCTATTTTTAAAAATAGTGCCGGTTTTCCATTTAAAACTGACATAATATTACCGTGAAATCTGCTACCAAAGGTAAAATCAATATTTTGTAATTCACTATTCCAGTCATCACAATTATAAAAAAATTTATATTTCTCAAATATTTTTTTCTTTTCAGAATCTTCTTTGATACCAATGATATCCAGTAATTGCAATGTATCTTGAAATTCATTTATAGCCTGTCCAATAATATGGAAATTATTACTCAATGCGTATTGATAAAAAGTCAGAAAACTCTCTGCGGGTGAACGATTCCCAATATATGGCGAAATGTTTAGCGATATTTGAGAATCTTTATTTATGTTTAACGGTTTATTGACTTGAAATAACGTATCCATAGGGGTATAGATAGAAGGACAACCTAAAATAATCGTGTTTTTAATACCGTTTTTTTCCAATATTTCTGCCGTATATGCCCCTCTGCACGGAACGGTTATCGTATCGGCAATTTCACGAAGGATTCGTAATGTATCAGTATGAAATTTAAAATTTGATTTATAGAAATTTGTCTGTAAGCCCACGCTCAAAGGAATAATAATTTTATGTTTCTTTTTTAGCAGATAGTCCAGAATATGGTACGTATACCAATTAAGAGGACTATTTTCAATAATCCATATTAAATCACATGTAAAAAAAATATCTTCATTAGCTTCATAACACAATTTTCGCTCTTCTTTGTCTTTATATCTATATAAAACAGGGCGGAATATTTTCATAATGGCGTTATGAAACACATAATTACCGGTATTATTACCTGCGCAAGATTGGATATTTGTAATATCATTCAATTCATTTTGATTGTATAAAGGAATTAATTGTGATAAATAAGCTGCTTTTTTCATGTTAATCTTACTGGAGGAATTATATTTTTATTTATTTTCCTTATAATGTTTTACAATTTCCATAATTTTTTTGGCATCGCCCCATACTCCCGGAGAATCATATTTTCTGTCTGGAAATGCCCCATATACAAGTTTTATATTTAAATCATGTTCTTTTATAAACCCTTCCACTCTTTCCGCTAACGAAACAGGTTTTCCGGTACAACAATTTATAATACCAGTCACCTCTGTTTGAATCACACAAGCGGTAATTTGCTTTGCAAGTTCATCCACATGTATAAAATCATACAAATTTTTACCTGTTGTAAAAGGAAATTCGATCTTTCCTTCTTCCGCAGCTGTTAACAATTTTGCAAAAATAGAATTATTTTTTTTATCATCACCATAAATATAAAATGCCCGCAACCATTGATAAACAATATCCTTCCCACTAACAAGTAACTGCGTACTTCTCCTTAATGCGTCTTTTGAAATACCATACATACTTACCGGGTTACATGGGGTGTTTTCATCAATAGCGCCCTCATAATACCCCACTTCATGCATAGTTCCCATAACTGCCAGTTGCTTCAAGCCGGAGTTAATCATTTTTTGTATAAAATTGTAATGTCTGGATAAATCTCCCATATGTGTGTCAGAATTGTGTACAAAACCATTTCTCCATGCCATGTGTATGCAAACATCAGGACGATCAAAAAAATCAAATAAGTTTTCCGATTCTTTGAATATATCCGCTTTTATTATTTGCGCCCTTTTATCTATTTCATCTACATATAAGTCTGTTGCAATAACATGTACATCGTGTTTCAGTAATTTATGTACTACATGACGGCCAATATAACCGCCTGCACCCGTAACAAGAATTTTTTTCATCTATTCCACACCAATATAAAAATTTTACCGTATACTATATTTCAGTTAAATATTCTTTAAGGGCATCCTCATAATGTCTAAGTGTTTTAAAGTTACTAAGTCTTAAATTTAAATTTTCAAGCGGCGAATATTTTGGTCTTTTTGCCAGTCTTGGAAATTCTTCGCTTGTACACGGCTTTACTTCGATTTCTATTTTTGCCGTCTTCATGATGCACTTCGCAAACTCATACCAGGAGCATATACCGGAATTTGTTACATGATATGTTCCATAAGATGATGTTTTTATTATTTCACAAATTACGTTAGCTAAATCCTTTGTGTATGTGGGTGAACCAAATTGATCATTAACAACGTTTAATACGCCGTTTTTTTTCGCTAACGATAACATTGTTTCAACAAAATTTTCCCCATGTTTGCCATATAACCATTGCGTCCTTATTATAAAAAATTTATTCGTAAGATTTTTAATATTTTCCTCTCCAAAAAGCTTACTTTTTCCATACACATTTAAAGGATTTACAATGTCTCCTTCAATATAAGGTTTATTGGCTTCACCGTCAAAAATATAATCTGATCCTATATATAAAAGAGGAATGTTATGTTTGTTTGAGGTTATTGCCAAATTTTTAGACCCTATCGAATTAACTTTATATGCATTGTCAATATCTGTTTCACATTTATCCACATCAGTATACCCGGCGCAATTAATCACCATATCCGGTTTACAATCATCTATCGTTCTTATTACTTCTTTTAAATCACAAATATCAAGAGAATCTATATCGGTGCCAATAACATTATGCTTTTCATTTTGAAGCCGTGTTATCAAATCTACACCTAACATTCCTTTTGAACCTGTTACTAATATTTTCATTTATTCACCAGTTTATTTGTTTTTTATAACAAGCGGTTACCGTTTATCATAATTCTTTTCTATCCACCGTTTATAATGTCCATTGCGTATACTATCTATCCATTCCCTGTTAGCCAAATACCATTCTACCGTACGTTCAATTCCCTGATGGAAATTGACGGTTTGTTTCCAGCCCAGTTCATTTTTTATTTTTGAACAGTCTATCGCATAACGCCTGTCGTGACCAGGGCGATCCTTAACATAAGTTATGGTATAGCGAATTGTCTCGGCATTAGAATTGGTTTTAGCGGCAACAATGTCAATAAGTTCATTAAGGAGTTTTATGTTCTCCCATTCATTTTCACCGCTGATATTGTATTTTTCCCCTTCCCTGCCGTTTTGCAATATGCTCCAAATAGCATTATTATGATCATTCACATATAACCAATCCCGAATATTTTTTCCATCTCCGTAAACAGGAAGCGGTTTTTCTTCCAGCATATTCAGAATCATCAGGGGAATAAATTTTTCAGGAAACTGGTATGGGCCATAATTGTTTGAACAATTAGAAAGGGTAACAGGTAGGCCGTAAGTGTGATAATACGCGATTACAAAATGATCACTTGCCGCTTTACTTGCGGAATAGGGTGAACGCGGATTATAAGGGGTAGTTTCTGTAAAATAACCTGTTTCTCCAAGAGAGCCGTATACTTCATCGGTACTGATGTGGTGAAACAGCACATCCTTTGTGTTTTTCCATGCGTTACGTGCAACATCAAGCAGAGTAAAAGTTCCCAATACATTGGTTTTAACGAAGGCCTCAGGCCCCAGAATTGAACGATCAACATGACTTTCAGCGGCAAAATGAACAACCGTATCAATTTCGTACTCTTGAAAAATATTTTCAATCAATGAGCGGTCGCAAATATCTCCCCTCTCAAAAAAATATCGGGTACCGCCAAATTTTTCTTTTATCTCCTTTAAACTTCCCGCATTTCCAGCATAAGTAAGATTATCCAGATTAATTATTCGTCCATTAAATTCCGGTTTTTCTTCAGTTTCGCCAAAAAGAAAACGAATAAAATTTACGCCAATAAATCCCGCGCCTCCTGTTACAAGAATATTTGTTAACTTACGCATAAATTTGATTCTCCGCTTATCATCTCGTTTATTATCCGGCCAATGTCGCCACGAAATTCCTATCAGCTTGGTTTTTATTTCCAGCCGATAATAATGAAAAAAATGGAAGTTTTTTATCCTTATCTGATAATAAATAATCCATACCCAAGTCAGGCCATTTAATACCGATATCAGGATCATTCCAGATAATACCGCCTTCATCCTCAGGATAATAAAAATCGGTACATTTGTATACAAAAATAACCTGTTCTGTTAACACCAAAAATCCATGGGCAAATCCCGGTGGAATATAAAATTGGTTTTGTTTATCGCTGTTTAAAATAACCCCGTGCCATTTACCTCTTGTTGGTGAGTCAGAGCGTATATCCACAGCCACATCAAACACTTCACCTTGTATTACTCTGACCAATTTTCCTTGGGGATGAGTTTTCTGAAAATGCAAACCACGAAGCGTACCTTTGCTTGATTTTGATTGGTTGTCCTGCACAAAGGGAAGCGTTATTCCCAAAGTGTGAAAATCACGTTGGGAATAATTCTCAAAAAAATAACCCCGAGTATCTCCAAAAACTTTTGGCTGTATTTCAAATAAACCGGGAATCGGACACGGCGTAAAAATAAATGGCATTACATACTCTCTGCAATATACCGTAAATATTCGCCGTATTCCGTTTTATATTTTTCCGCAAGTTGCAAAAGGTTTTCATTACTTATCCAGCCGTTAGTGTAAGCTATTTCCTCTATACAGGAAACATACATTCCCTGCCGCTTTTGTACGGTTTCTATAAAGTTCGCGGCTTCCAGCAAACTATCGTAAGTACCGGTATCAAGCCATGCCGTCCCCCTATCAAGAGTCTCCACTTTAAGCGTACCCCGTTCCAGATAAGCGTTATTGACAGCGGTAATTTCAATCTCCCCTCTGACGGAAGGTTTTATGTTTTTTGCAATATCAATTACCGTATTATCATAAAAATAAAGTCCCGGTACGGCATAATGACTTTTAGGGATTTTTGGTTTTTCCTCAATAGAAACTACTCTTCCTTCTTTGTCAAATTCTACAACACCATAGGCTTTTGGATCTTTAACATAATAACCAAATATTGTTCCTCCTCCTTTTTTTTCAATCCAGTATTTAATTTCCTTTAAGGTTTGCGAAAATCCACGTCCATAAAAAACATTATCTCCCAGAATCAGGGCAGAACTTCCATTACCGATAAAATCGGCTCCCACAATAAAAGCGTCCGCAAGACCTCTTGGAGTTTCCTGAACCTTATAATCAAAACTCATGCCTAGCCAACTGCCATTTCCCAATAATTCCTTAAAAAACTGTAAATCCCTTGGAGTAGAAATAATAAGTACTTCCCTAATCTCAGCAAGCATTAATACGGATAAAGGATAGTAAACCATCGGTTTATCGTATAACGGCACTAACTGCTTTGATAAAACTTTAGTAATCGGAAAAAGCCTGGTACCGGAACCTCCGGCAAGAATAATACCTTTCATTTGTAAAACTCCGCATAAGTGGCGCAAACTTCTTTCGCGTTACCTGTCATTATAGCTTCGCCCTGACGTAACCAGAGCGCCTTATCACATAGACGTTCTACCATTTCATTACTGTGAGATACAAGGAGTAGTGTTGTTTCGTTTTGCAGCATTTCATGTATCCGAGTTTCGCACTTCCTCTTAAAAGCGGCATCTCCTACGGCAAGAACTTCATCCACAATAAGTATCTTTGGTTTTACCACGGTTGCTACAGAAAATGCCATACGTGCCTGCATACCTGAAGAATAATTTTTAATGGGCATATCAAGAAAATCGGCAAGTTCGGAAAACTCCACTATCTCGTTATAATGTTCCTGCATAAATGTCTTGTTATGACCAAGTAGGGCGCCTTCCAAAAAAATATTTTCTCCGGCTGTTAATTCAGGATCAAATCCTGCTCCCAGTTCAAGCATTGGAGATATAGAGCCGTTAATTGTAACTGAACCGGCATTCGGGGCAATAATTCCGCAAATAAGTTTTAACAGTGTTGATTTACCCGCGCCATTTCTGCCAATTATGCCCCAAGATTCCCCCTGTTTCACTTCAAAATTTATATTTTTAAGGGCGAAAAATTCCTTAAAATGAAGATTACCTTTAATGAGTTTTAAAAAATATTCTTTAATGTTGTCAATTTTTTCCGAGGCTATGTTAAAGCGCACTGTCGCGTTTTCCACTTTGATAACAGTTGATTTCAAATAACACCTCAAATATATAAAATAAATTTATTTTTATTGCAGGAAAAACTTATTAATCCTACAAACAACATAAGAACGGCCGCAACAGCTCCACGAATTGCCAAATCCAAACTGCCTACATTGGCGCCCGTTAAAGTAAAATTACGAAATAGAGTTATGTAAAAATACATGGGGTTATAGCGTGTAACAATAAGGTTGAGCCAATCAGGCAGAATACTTGCCGGATAGAATATACAGGAAAGATACAGCCATGCCGTTGAAAAAACGTGCCAAATGTAAACCATATCATGAAAAAAAACAGTCGCCTGAGCCATAAAAAGACCTAGTCCAATGCTAAATATAAATAATTGTATAATAGGAATAACCACAAACAGAAAACTTATTGTAAAGGGAGTCTTAGTGGCAAATATTAAAATTATTAACGCTCCCATGGAAAAAAGAAAGGTTACAAATTCACTGGTTACCACCGCCAGGGTAAAAATATATTTGGGTATATAAATTTTCTTTAAGAGGCTCGCATTCCCCAATATTGAAGTAAGCGATCTGGATACGGCGGTTGACATAAATGCAAAAAGTAAATTTCCAATAAGAAGGTAAATGGGGAAATTTACGACATTCTTTGCAAATAAATTGGAAAAAACAATTACCATTACCAGCATGGTAAGGAGCGGGTTAAGCATACTCCAGATATAACCTAAAAAACTCCTGCGGTATTTTTTTTTAATATCACGGGATACAAGTTGGAAGAAGAGTTCTCTGTATTTAAGAAAAATTTGCAAACGAGAAATTGTTTTTTCTATAACATTCATATTGTTTTTCTACAACTCACTTAATAAATTAATAAACATCCATTTGTTTTCACCTAAAAAAGCCAAACAAATGCCTTACCGACATAAAACGGTATTTAAAAAATTTTCATAATAAATCCAGCCGCCGCCGAAACAGGCTTGCCGAATTTGCCGGTATTAATAAAAATAAATATATTAACAGTACTATAAATTTTCAGTCTAATTTAGTAATTTTTTACAAAAAACCAGTTTATAATATTTTTTAATTCTGTTACGTGCATTAAACTTTACACAATTTAAAAGAAAATCAAAATATTTAATAAATTCTGTAGTTGGCGTTATCAAGGGAGAAATTACAATTGTAGTATGGGTCCCCGGCGGCAAGTTCGTTTTTCCATTTTGCTTTAAATAGTGCTATTTCACCTGCTAACTTTCTCTTTTTTTCGCGCGATATATTGTATCCACGTGATTTTGACTCAAAATGATAGGCTTCGGCATAAGGCGTCCAGACAATTAAATATCCTGCTTTTCTTATTCTGATACATAAATCAACATCATTGTATGAATTATAAAATTCAGGCGGAAAAAGTCCTACATCTTCAAATACTTTTCTTTTAACCATCATACAAGCGGCGGTTACGGCGCTCATATTTTGTACAATTTGTAATTTTCCCATGTACCCGGCAAAACTGGAAGGCGCCCCGTATAAAACATGTCCGGCTGTTCCTTCAACACCCAATACAACACCGGCATGTTGAATAGACCGGTTACTGAAATAAAGCTTTGCTCCCACCGCTCCAACATCATCCCTTTGGCAAAACATCAGCATCTCTTCAATCCATTTAGGCGTGATTATTTCAATATCATTATTTAAAAATATAAGTTGTTTTCCGTTTGCATTCCTAAAACCAAAATTACATATTTCACTGAAGTTAAATTCTTTTCCTTTCCAATGTACAATATTAATATTGGCATATCGCTTCAATTCTTTATATAAATTTTCAGTAGCAATATCGGTACTGTTATTTTCAACAATAATAATTTCATAATTGTCATAAGTTGTTCTTTCCATTATGGATGACAGGCAATTGCGTAAAAGAGAAACGTTATCCTTGTTTGGAATTATTATCGAAACCAGCGGTTTTTCCGTTAATTCATAGATAATTCTGTAATATCCGGGAAGTCCTATTTTACTTTCTACTTTAGCTGATATTCCTATGGTTTTTAGATGTTCGGTTATTGCCTTTTCCGCCGACAAAATAACATTTACTTTTTTGTCAATATTTGATTTTTCACGCTTCCTGTGAAAATACAACAATTTAGAAATATGCCGTATTTTAGAAGCGTTATGCGTGTATCTTAGAATCAAATCGTAATCCTGACTTCCGTCAAATTCACTGCGAAATAACCCGGCCTTATCCATGAGCGTTCTTGAAAAAACCGTAAAACGGCTGATATAATTGTGTGAATACAAAGTATCAACGGCATAATCAGGTTTATAATGTTTTAATATAATTTTTCCGTTAGAAGAAAATACCGCCTCATCTGTATAAATAAAATCGCTGTTTTCTTTACAGATTACATTCATTATTTCATACAAAGCGGCAGGATGAAGCACATCATCGTGCTCCAAAAGTCCAATATATTCCCCACTGGACATTTCTATCGCTTTGTTCGAATTATTCGATATGCCCAAATTTTCATCTAACTTCCCATATTTTATCCTATTATCCAGTAACGCATAATCTTCACAGATAAACTTGATGTTTTCACGTCCTTTGTCACTTCCATCAATTAAACATAGTTCCCAATTAGCGTATGTTTGGGTTTTAACGGACTTTATCATTTTTATAAGGTGTTCTTCATTGGTATTAAATAACGGTGTAATAATACTGATTTTAATTTGTTTTGAAAATATCGAGCTTTCCTGGGAGAATCTTTCACTTTTTGACAAAAATAGTTCTCTTCCAAGTGAGGAAAATTTATTTTTAAAATCTCTTTGAATATAAACATAAAGTTTCTTTATTGTTGCTGTGAAACCATTTTTTTTTATTGAAACTATATTTCTGGCGCAAAGATACAGTAATCTGTTTCTTCGTATAAAACTTATTAGTATCCACCCAAATTTTTTTATTTGATAAAGAAAGAAACCTATAATGCCTTTCGTTTTTAACCTCTTTAACCGTAATAATAATTCGATCACCCTCCTATATCAAGTTTTTGCAAAAAAATTTTAAAAGAGACAACCTAAAATTGAAATCATTGACATGAATTTATAAAAATGATAATGACACAAACAATAACCGTAGTTTAATATCAATTTAGGAGTTAATAATCAATGATAGTTCAAATAACGGATCTATGGAAAATATACGCCATGGGTAACGTCGAGATTCAAGCTTTAAAGGGCGTTTATCTTGAAATATTGGAAGGTGAATTTGTTTCCATTGCGGGTCCTTCCGGTTCCGGTAAAACTACCTTGATGAATATCATAGGTTTGATAGACAAATGCAGCCGTGGTTATCTGAAAATAAATTATCTGGAAATAAAAAATCAAAACAGGCAGGAACTGGCGCGTCTGCGACGGGAATATATCGGATTTGTATTCCAATCATTCAACCTTTTACCTGTTTTGAATGTTTTTGAAAATGTGGAACTGCCCCTGATAATAGCAAAAAAAGGGGGAACAAAAGCGGAACGCCGCGACAGGGTAAATTATCTGTTGGAAGAAGTGGGACTCACAGGGCGGAGAAATCATATTCCCGCGAAACTTTCCGGCGGCGAACAACAGAGGGTTGCAATTGCGCGCGCGCTTGTAACAATGCCAAAAATTGTCATTGCCGATGAGCCTACCGCAAATCTTGATTCCGGTACGGGAGAAAAAGTTTTAAACTTAATGCGGAAATTAAATCATGAGGAAAAAACAACTTTTATTTTTTCCACGCATGATCCGGGGATATGGGAAATGGCAAATCATGTTATTTTTCTTCATGACGGTATGATCAAATCGGAGAAAAGACAGTAATGGTTTTTTATCTTGCCATTCGCAATATCATCAGAAACAAAAAAAATAACATTATTATAATTTTGCTTATCGCGATTATCACTTTTGTTTTTTTTATCGGGAACAGTGTCATTGGAATGATAGATCGCGGTATTCGTCAGGCGTATATCGAAAGTCTTACGGGTGATGTAGTGCTGGAAAAAACATCGGATATTACCATGAACCTTTTTAGCGCAAATGCTCCAGTTATCAGCTCTTTTTTTAACATACCTGTCCTTCCTGCTTATAATTTAGTCATGGAAACTATAACTGCCGAGCCGGGAATTGATAAAATAACAAGCCAAGTATCAGGCAAAGCCTTTCTTGACCTCATGAATGTCAGGGAACCTGTTTTACTTTGCGGTATTGACGCGGAATCATATTTTTCGCTTTTCCCCGGTATTATTCTTAAAGAAGGCCGGTTTCTGGGCTCCGGTGAATATGGCGCGATGATTACGGAAGAACGGGCGCAAAGAATTGAAATGCACAGCGGACAGCGGCCTCATATCGGCGCACCATTACTTTTAACATCAGGCGGCGTTATGGGATTTAAGATAAGGGAAGTTCCGTTAGTTGGTATTTACAAGTATAAAAATCCCGGTCAATTTATGAATGAGATTGTCATCATAGATCCACAAACAGTAAGGGTTCTTAACTCAATACAGGTAGCGGGCAGTTATAGTAAAGACGATAATTTAAATACTGAAGCAGGCAAAGGCTCCACAAGTCTTCTGACAGTTGATCCGGATGATCTTTTTGGTGAGGCGTTTGCAACTAACAATGAATTAAAAGAAGGCGAATTTTCAGCGGAAGTGTTGGCGAATTATTTAAAGGATTCTAAAACTGAAAATGTTCAGGAAGCCGGAGGGGACTGGAATTTTATTATTCTCCGCCTGAAAAAAGGAGTGTCCGCCGGAGCGTTTATCTCATCTTTGAATAAAAAAATTCAGTCTTATGGCGTAACTGCGGTAAATTGGAGGGTAGCGGCGGGAAACTCAGCCATACTATCACTGCTGGTTCAGGTATTGTTCAATTCGGGAATTTTTTTAGTGTGCGTTGCAGGCGTTATTACCGTAATCAACATTCTTTTAATTACCGTTTTTCGCAGAACAAGGGAAATTGGCACCCTTAGGGCTATTGGCGCGTCAGATACTTATATCCGCTCTCTTGTTTTCTTTGAAAATCTTTTTATCGCCTTCATTGCCGCCTTAGCCGGACTGTTGGGAGGCATATTAATTTTGTTTTGGATTAATAGCCTAAGTATTAACATCTCAAATGAACTGATTGTTTCATTATTGGGCAACAGGATATTAAAGCTGGAAGTTATACCGCAAATAGCGGTTGTTTCATTTTTCATGGCGGTATTATTTTCTTTGGCGGCGTCTTTATATCCGGTGGAAGTAACGGTGCGGATTGAGCCGATAGTGGCGGTACAGAGGGGATAATGGAAAAGTTTTTTGCCGTTTTCAAATTAGGTCTTAAATACCTGTACCGTTACCGTCGGCGCTACGGTTTTCTTATGGCTGCCCTGATCTTTGGTTTTGCAGTGGTCACTTTTATAACCTCATTAAAAGACGGAATGTATGATAATGTGTACTATTCCGCCCAGTCGCATTATACTGGAGATATTGTGGCAATTGGCTACGATACCAACACTTCAAGAGATTATGCCCACCATCTTGGACAGGATGAAATATCGGCTATTTTGAATGCGGCTGATCAAGCCGGAATAAATCCCCGGTATACGGTATTGCGGACAATTTATGGCAATGATGGTATTATATATTTTAACGGTAATGCAATACAGCTCAAATATTTGATGGGTTGTGATTGGGACAAGGAAGCGCATTTGCTGAATAAAATGAATTTTGAAAAACCTGTTAACTCAATTTTAGGTAACGAAGACATTATTCTTTCAGTTCCGATAGCGGAGCAGCTTGGCGCTAAAATGGGGGATAATGTTATTCTGGAAACTATGACCCGCTGGGGACAGAAAAATACCGGTATGTTTATTGTAAGTGGAATCGTAAAGGACACGTCAATATTTGATTATTATAAAGCCTATATTTCCAGATTGAGTCTTAATCGGCTTGTAGATTTTAATGACGGAGACTGTTCCTCTATTGGTTTCTTCTTTGATAAACCAAAAACCGCCGAACATCAACGCGTACAATTACAAAGTGTTTTATCTGGGCAGATACAAATGGGTCCATTGGTTTATAACAGGGATCAAATGGCTTTAGAAAGAGACTGTCCATGGGAAGGAACCAGGGTTTTTTTGTATACTTTACCAGTTTATTTATCGGAAATATCTAATTTATTGGATGCAATGAATATAATTACCTATTTGCTGTATGTTATGATGCTTTTAATAATTCTTGTAAGCGCCGCCGTCACATACAGGTTGATACTTCATGAACGCGCAAAAGAGCTGGGTACCATGCGGATTATTGGTTTTTACGGAAGCGATCTTCGTCTTGTTCTTTGGACTGAAGTTTTTGTCATAGGATTCATTTCGCTAATAGCCGGTTTTGCATTGGCTCATATTTTTAGTTGGGCGGTTTCATTTTTGTCTTTCTCATGGCTTCCCGGTTTTGAGATTTTTATGAAAAACGGAAAACTATTGCCTCTGTATCTTCCTAAGACAATGTTTGTTAATATTTTGTTGGTTTTTATCGTTCTTTTTGTGATGGCTCTAGAGCCGTCTATTCGCGCATCCAGAAAAAACCTACCGAGACTTTTATCAGGAGAACCATTATGATGACTAAAAAAAATCAGTGTATAATTTTATCAGTTCTGTTTCTTTTTACAGCGGCATCCCTTCAGGCAGCGTCTGATCAGGAAATATTAGTCAAAGTCGATTCACTTGTCAGTTATTATGGCGTTGATTTTTCCGCCGAGTACACGATTGTGCAGGAAAAACCCGGGCAGGGACTTTCCAAAACCGTAGCTGGAGTTTTTAGAAGGGACTCCAGCGAAACTTATGTAATTGTGGTAATGGAACCATTAATCAGCAAGGGACAGGGATACCTGAAGCAGGGAAAAACTCTTTGGTTTTACGACCCGGAAAGCCGCTTTTTTAACACTACAAGTAACACTGACCGTTTTCAGAATACCAACGCCAGAAATTCAGATTTTACCCGATCAACCCTATCCGAAGATTATAAAGTGACAGACGGCGAAGACGTAACATTGGGGCGTTTTAAATGCCGACTTCTGACCCTAGAGGCCGTTACTAAAGGTGTAACATACCCAAAAATGAAAGTATGGATCAGCGAGGACGGTTTGTTACGCAAGACTGAAGATTACAGCCTTTCCGGCCAACTGCTTAGGACATCGGCAATTCCCGATTATTACCTGATTGGCGAACGTTATATTCCAAAACAAATTTTATTTGTTGACGCGTTAAATGGAACGCTTATTAACGGAAAATTTGTTAATGAAAAAACTCAAATTTCAATTTCAAGGCCTTCTTTTAACAAAGTGGCAGATTCTGTTTTTTCAAAAACTTTCCTGGAAACGGTTAACAAATGAAAAGACTTTTATTTGCTTGCATGGGAATATTGCTCTTTGCCGTTCTTTCCGCTCAAGAACAAAATACGCTGGATTGGGATATAAACGACGTTTTTAATGAACCTGCGAAGGAAACTCCCACAGAAGAGCCAAAAAACAATGAACCTGCGGTAACGGTTAATAAATTGATAAAACAAAAAGGGATTACCTTTGACGCATCCTATGAATTTAGGATTGGTCTGGCTCCAGGGTGGTACGAACTTCCTTGGAATTTAACCGAAGATCATGATTTATATCTGGATCGTTATATTAAATTAAAAAGCTCTCTAACCGCAGACGCACAAATTGATGATTCCCTCAGAATTAAAACCGTATTTAGTTTTGCGATACCCGATTTTTATATAAAGCTTGGAGACTTCTTCTTTGATTATAACATCAATGACAAAATTTTCTTTCGTGGGGGAAAGTACAGTCAATCATGGGGTCTTGACTCAAATTTTACTTTTACAAATTTATTATCCCGTGTTCCTGATGACAGTTATGATGGAGACTCTTTTATCTTTAAGGCCGACATACCCACAGGTATTGGCGGCTTTCAATTCCTTACCTTAACAAGATATGATTTAATGTACAGTAGCAATCCCGAACCTCCAAGATTAAAAGATTTCGCTTTTGGCGGCAAATATAATCTTGCCCTTAAATGGATAGATTTTGACACAGGCGTATATTTTCAAGAAAGTATGCCACTTAGGGCTTTTATGTCAATAAAAACCACGCTTTGGAAAACTGAATTGTACAGTGAAGGGCTTATTGCCATTAACAGTACTCCATTTGACGTAAGCGGCGCCGTGAGTTTTGGTTTTACAAAAGAATTATTTAACAATAAATTCAGCATTAATGGGGAAGTGTTCTACAATGCGGAAAAAGACACTTATGTTTATAATCCGGAAACATATATTACGGACGCTAACGTCACTCTTTTTAAAGAAGAATTACACCTTGCATTAAATCTGGGCTTCAAGTTCGGTGGAAAAACTAATCCAAGTTTATTTTCGCAAATACGTTATGCGCCATTTGAAAATTCAATGCAGTTGATACCCGGCTTTAGGATTACCCCATTGCCACACATCGAGGTTTACATGGCGGTGCCAATGATTCTAGGCTCTAAAGAAGGTTATTACTATAACTCTGAAAATGCCTATATAACAGACGATAAAGACAACACTATTCCTTTTTCCATTGTTCTATTTGTAAAATTAACAGGAAACATGCAATTCAAACATTAAAATCTTGTTGCCCTACACGTCCAAATTGCTGACCAACAACGCGTTTTCCTCGATAAATTCCCTGCGCGGACCGACAACCTCACCCATCAACGTGGTAAAAATTCTTTCCGCTTCGGGAACATCGTCCAAATGCACCTGAATAATATTGCGCTTGTTCGGGTCCATTGTCGTATCACACAATTGGTCGGGATTCATTTCACCTAACCCCTTGTACCGCTGAACAGAAACTTTTTCCGCGTCTTTACCTGATTCGCCAAGAATACGGTCTTTTTCCGCATCATCGTAAGCGTAGAACGATTTTTTATCATAACTCACTTTGTAAAGCGGCGGCATTGCAAGGTAGACATGTCCCTGCTCAATAAGCGGAGTCATGTAACGGTAAAAGAACGTTAAAAGCAATGTACGGATATGTGAGCCGTCAACATCAGCATCCGCCATGATGATAATTTTATGGTAACGGATTTTAGAAACGTCAAATTCATTGCCGCAACCGGCGCCAATGCTTGCGATGACCGGTTGCAATTTTTCATTGGTGATTACTTTTTCGATACGCTGTTTTTCAACATTCAACATCTTGCCCCACAACGGAAGTATCGCCTGAGTGCGGCGGTCGCGGCCTCCTTTGGCGGAGCCGCCCGCGGAGTCTCCCTCTACAATAAAAAGTTCGCACTTTGCAGGGTCTTTCTCGGAGCAATCGGCAAGTTTCCCGGGCAAACCCGCGCTGTCCATCGCGTTTTTTCTGCGGGTAGCGTCTCTTGCCTGACGGGCGGCAATACGCGCTTTTGCGGCTAACACTGATTTTTCGAGTATGTTATTAATAACTTCCGGGTGTTGGTCAAAGAAAAGCTCAAGCTGTTCGTTTACAACGGATTCAATTATACCCTTCACTTCCGAGTTGCCAAGCTTCCCCTTTGTCTGCCCTTCAAACTGCGGGTTCGGTACCTTAACTGACAATACCGCGGTCAGTCCTTCGCGCACGTCGTCACCTGAAAGAGTTTCATCTAACTTTTTGGCGTGTTTGGACTTTTTAAGGAATTCGTTCAAAGTACGGGTAAGCGCGGATTTAAACCCGACAAGATGAGTGCCGCCTTC
>Ga0268262_10002095_pt1 | contig 23534 bp, 13 predicted proteins | sample TergutNc150P3_FD_190354 | JGI IMG/M metagenome (GOLD analysis project Ga0268262, IMG submission 190354) | Nasutitermes corniger P3 segment gut microbial community from laboratory colony in Florida, USA - Nc150 P3 (SPAdes) (version 2) | ecosystem: Host-associated > Arthropoda: Insects >...
TGGCGACCCGCACAAGAGCGGCGGCCTGGCCCCCCATGAAACCGACAAGGTTGATCTTTCGGCCAGGTATCCTTTCAGTGTCCGGCTGGACATCATGGGAGAAACAGCCAAGGCCAAGATCACTTCGCCCAGCCACCCCGATACGGTTATTACGGCCACGGAGAACGGCGCAAGCGTCCTCCTCGAAGCCGGGGCCATGCTGGACAGGGATTTTATACTGGTCCTGCAAGGTCTGGCCGGTCATTCCTTCGCCCTGTCCGTGCCCGATGAGGAACGGCATACCGTGCTGGCCAGTTTTTGCCCGAAACTGCCCGTAAAGGCCGACCCGGTTCTCCTGAAAATTTTGGTGGATTGCTCCGGCTCAATGGAAGGCGACAGCATCAGGCAGGCCCAAAGAGGTCTGCAAACCATCATCCGTGAACTCTCCAGCCAGGACTTCATTTCTTTCAGCCGCTTCGGCTCCAAGGTTGAGCATAACTTCAGCCAAATGAAACAATGCGCCTCCGGCGCTCTCCAGAAGCTTTCCGCCATGGTGAAAGGCCTGTCCGCCGACCTGGGCGGCACGGAAATGGAGCAAGCGATCCTCTCCACCTGCCAGGAGGTGGCCTGGCCGGAGGAAACTTCCCCGCGCCCGTCCATTCTGCTCATTACGGATGATCTGTATTGGAGTGACGGCAGCCTGCTTCGGAAGGCCATAAAATCAGGGCACAGGTTTTTCACCATCGGGGTGGGCAGCGCCCCGGCGGAATCCCTCTTGAGGCAACTGGCCGAGAAAACGGGCGGGGCCTGTGAATTCGTGACCCCCAACGAAGACATGGCGGCGGCCATAGTCCGCATGTTCCGCCGGATGCGGGTGGCCCAGACCAACAAACTCAGGCTGGATTGGGGCGGCCAAGCGCTATGGCAATCCCCCCTGCCGCTCTCCATTTTCGATGGGGAAACCCTGCACCTGTTCGCTTCCTTTGCCGAACTCCCGACCCAAAAGCCCACCTTATGGTGGGAGGCGGACGGGAAAACCGAATCGGCCAGCCCCGAGACCGTCACGGCCACGGAAAACCGGGACCTCGCCCGGTTGGGGGCCGCCGAGCGCCTGCCCGCCCTAGGCCCAAAGGAAGCCCTGGCCTGGGCCCTGAAATACCAGTTGGTGAGCGAGCAAAGCTCCCTCTTTCTGGTCTATCTGCGGGAAGGCGAGGACAAGGTGACGGAACTGCCGGAAATACATCAGGTTCCCCAAATGATGGCCGCGGGCTCGCACGGTTACGGGAGCGTTCTCGGCGCCGGCGTTATGCATTGCGTCGCTTCTTTGTTGCCCTTGAGAATGTCGCCATCAAATACATTCGCAAAGGTAATCGCCAATACATACTCCGACTCCACAGGCATAAACGTCACCCAGACCCCGAGGGAACTATTGGAGGAATTCGACCGCCAAGCCCTGGCCCACCAGGATTATGCGCGGGTTCTGGGCTTAATCCGGCAGTTCACCGGCGATGTCCAAGACCTGATAAGCGACTTCGCGAACCAGGAGGGGATAAGCCTGGAGCAAGCCTGGGCCGTTTTTCTGGATTGGCTGGTGGCTCGCCTGGCCAATGACTACACCCTGTCCAGGCCTGGGCATCGCCTTTTGCGGTCCCAAACGAAAACCTTGGATCAGGCCCGAAGCGCGGCCTGGCAAAGCTCCCTGGACCAGAGGTTTTCGGCCGTCAGCGCCGCGGCCTGGCACTAAAGCCAGAATACCGGGCTTTTTCACCCCCCAAAACCCGGGCCTCAAACCGGGCCGGGGTTTTACCGGCGCCCCCGGCCCGGGTCTAATATATTCGGTTATGACCATAAAACCCCCTTGGCGGCCCCAGGCCCCTCTCCATGAGGAGATCAGCGATTTGCCGCGAGCATATTCAAAGAATAGCCTTGACAAAACACCAAACCTCAAGTATTCTGCAATATTGCTCAAAGCAATACCGGCCGCCGGGCTTCGGGGGGCCAGTCAAGCCCTCTTTCGGGAGTCAGGCCAGCCCTCTTGGAGGCCGGGCGGCCCGCCCGCTTCACCGCCCGGCCGCCCAGGAATCAAGCCCGCGCCGGCCTCGGACAAGTTTTAAAACTTCGACGCCGGCCGCGATTACCACTCATGGAGGTTTCATGTCAAGCGATTCAGATAAGACAAGCGCACCAGCCTTTGATCAGACAAAAACATCCCACGAGAAGGCCTTTCCCGTTATCCTGCTTCTGGATATCAGCGGCAGTATGAATGATACCAGCGGCAGTATGTCCGAACGTAAAATCGACAGCCTGAACAAGGCGGTCAAAACCATGCTGGAGACTTGGGCCCAGTTAGATAAAAAAAACCGGGTAGCTAAATACCATGTTGCAGTCATAACCTTCGCCAACAGCGCCAAACTGCATCTGCCCTATACCAAGGTCTCGCTTATTCAATGGCAAGACTTGGAGGCCGGCGGCCAAACCTACCTGGGCGAGGCGCTCACGCTGGCGATGAGTCTGATTAAAAAAGAGAATTGCCCCCCCAGGACCCTTTACTACGACGGGGTGGTCGTTCTGGTATCAGACGGTCTGCCCAATGACGAGTGGAAAAAACCCCTGGAGGATTTCATTGCCCTTCAGCGTATCCCCGAGTACACCTCCGCCGTCCTCTACGCCCTGCTCATCGGGGATGGCGCCGATAAAGAGTTCTTGAAGAGGTTTCGGGACGACGCGGGGTTTGAAATTTCTAAGGGCCCGATTCCGTTATTTTTCCAATTGGTAACTAAAAAGGTGACGGAGTTTTTTACTAAGCGGACGCAAAACCCGCGCCCGGTGCCGGACCCCAAGCATATCAAACTGGACGGCGGCACCATCATATCCGCCCCCACCGGCCCGAGCCCGGGCGGGGACGATGAAACCAAGGGCGGCGGCCTGAAACCAGCCCCCGGCGGCCCGAGCCCGGGCCGGGACGATGAAACCAAGGGCGGCGGCCTGAAACCAGCCCCCGGCGGCCCGAGCCCGGGCCGGGACGATGAAACCAAGGGCGGCCTGAAACCAGCCCCCGGCGGCCCGAGCCCGGGCGGGGACGATGATGACGACGACGATGACCCCCCCGGATGGTGACCTGAATGAACTTTTTTACCCGCCGCGGCCATGAGCGGCAATTTGGAGGAGACCCATGTCCCAGGTACACGCCGACCCCGATGAACTTGACCTTTTCGCCCAGTCCCTGGCCCGGTTCATCGAAAACCTGAATGAAGCGGTCAATGGTTTGCGGCAAAGCTTCAGCGTTCTTGAGGAGACCTGGCAGGACGCCACGAAAAACCGCTTTGAAGAGAATCTCAACCTGCTGTTGCGGCAGTTTTCCCAGTTTGAAGCCAACACCGAGGAATTTATTCCTTATTTACGCTCCAAGGCGTCAAGCCTTAGAGAGTACCAGTAAACCGGGTATTAGGGGCCTTTCGTTCTCAAATCACCTCGGCGGCGAAAGCGCGGAACGCCGCCGCCGAGGCGAAAGCCCCGGCGCGGCCCGTTTCCGCCCTTTACGGCGGGACAGGCGGCTCAAAGCCGGTCGATAAGGCGTAAAAATGGCCTACGTTTCAGTTGGACGGGTGGAGAACCTGGAAGAGGCGCTGGCCGACCTTCAGGGCCTCTGCGACTCAATGGAAAGCGCCGCCCGCCAATGCCTGGATGCGGCTAAAAACAAAGAGCTCGAGGCCGGCCTGGAAGCCGCGAACAGTGCCCGGATGCTGGAAGAGGCGACGCTCGAAGAAGCGGAGGCCTCAAGACGCCTCGAACAAGCCAGGCAAGATGTTTCGGCCGCGCAAGCGCGCCTGGAATCCGCTAATTCCGCCCTGGATCACTGTGAGGCCGGCGGGAGCTACGATGAAGGCGATGAAGACGATGAAGGCGGCCATTATACGCCCCCCGACTGCGGGCTAGAAGAGGACGAGGTCTTCGCGGCTGAACAAGAGGCCCAGGAAGCTGACGCGGCGGAAGTTGAGGCCGACCAGGCCTTTGAAGCCGCCAAGGAACAGCGCCGGCAGCTGGATCTGCGGGCGGAACTCAGCCGGGACTGCCTGGCCAGGGCCGCCAATCTGGCGGAAATGGTCCATGGGGTATGCGCGGTCAGGCTGGCCTGCGCGGCGAATTTGCTAAGCAGCGGCCAAGCCCGGCTGAGAAGGGCCCAAGAGGCCCTTAACGCGTATCTGGCCACCAACCATGAGGCGGCGAAGTTTTACGCCTATCTGAACTGGTCGCCGCCGCCCAATAAAGTGGTCACCCCCAAAGACCTGGCCGAGCGGCTCAATATGTCCCCCGAACAGCGGCGCTTGTTCCTTGAATACTTGATCGAGCGCGACCCCGCCTTCCGAGGGCATATCGCGGAATACAGGAGACAGCTCGGCGCCGCCAAGGGTCCCGCGGAAAAGTTGGCGGTGCAGCTTAAAATCCGCCGCCACCTGAGCGGTTATTGCGGCGAAAAGCTCGTGGAACAGGCCTTGAAGCCTCTGGGCGCCACGGTGACCACCCAAGCCAGAACCGTATTCGAAGACGGCCGTTTCACCAAGACAGACCTGGTCATTGAAAATCTCAAGGCGCCGGTGATTCTCGGCCAGGGGAAAGGAATGGGCGCCCCCGCCGGAGGCTCCATCGCCATTGAAGTGAAGTGCGGCCAGGCCTCGTATTTGTATGCCCAGAAGGACCACATGGTATTCCAGGCCGGAGGCCACCGCAAGGCCGACGCTTCGATGACCGTGTGTTCGCGCGATATCAAGGATTTGACGCCGGAACAGGAAGAAGAACTGCGCGAGGCCCTGCGAAAGGCCGGCTCCCCCCTGATAGGCATGCTCCCGAAAAAAGAGGACCTGGATCAAGCTTGCTGGCAGGCGGTCAACGGGTACGCGGCGGATAACGGAGAGACTCATGAAGGTTAGCCTGGCCCTGATCCCAAATGAATCCCTCGACGAAGCGCGGCGGCTGGCCGCCGAACTTCAAGAGGCCATGGAAGCGGGTGAAATGGGTAAGACCGATCAACTGGCGGAAAAGCTCCGGCGGCTGGCCGATGACGGCGATTCCCTGTCCATATCGGAAGACTCCTGGCATAAACTGCTCGCGCGGGCCAGAAATATCGATTCGGGTTTCAGGTCCGACTACCTGCTCACCGGGCCCCCTCTGGAGACCCTGGCCGCCGCCGGGGCCTCGGAAACGCCGGACGGCCCGGCCGGCCTCCTCATCAACCGGGCCCATAAGGCCAAAGGCGCCCTTCTTGAGCTGCCCTATGACGAGGAGGGCGAAAGTGTTTGAAGAGCTTTTAGCCCTGGCCGAAAGGAGCATGGCAAATTTTTCCTCATCAGTTCGGGATAGTTTCGGAGCTTCCATCATTTCAGAGGTATATGAGCCGATGCTGGGCGAGCTTAAGTGCCTGCTGGAAATGGAGGAAACGCTCATGGCCGGAATGGCCGAAATCGACCGGCGCCTCGAAGAAATCAAAGCCATAGGAATGCAAAAGCATGAGTGACCGATTAAAGCCCGGGCCTACAATAGACCAACGGATATCCGAGGCGGTCGCGGCCTTGAACGGGCTCCTTGTCCAAAGGGATCTTGATTTTTCCGCCATAGAAAAAATTTATCCCGGCCAACGGCTCAACGCGGCTGATATGAATGACCGCAAGCAGCGCCGTGAGGCGGTGGAGGACAAGTTTGACAGGGCCTGGCTCGCCGCCTTGAACGATCTGGAGGCCTTGTGCCTGAAAATCCGCCAGGGGCAGCCCCACTTGCAACTCCTGACCGCCGAGAGCATAAATAAAGGCCCGGGCTTTCCCGAGGCCCTGGCCTTCGGCCGCCTGCGCCTTTCGTATCACAACTTTAAAAGACACCTCCCGCGCCTGCTCCCCTTCCCTTTCCAGAACGCTTTCCGGGCGCCCGATACGGACGAGGGGCATCGGTTAATCCATCAGCTGCTGCTCCGCCTTATGCATGCCCTGCCGGTCGGCCGCCTGGAAATAACCGCCGCGGACCCTTTAAAGATGGGCAATTCGCTGGAGCCGTTCAAGCCCTTGCTGGCGGCGAAACGTCTGTTTCCCAAAGCGGCCATATTGACCAGTTCAAATGAGATGGGAAAGGCCCTAGAGGAGATGAGAATCGATGTCACAGACCGGCTCCAGAACAGATTCACCGGGGAAATAAAGAACTGGTCCGACTACAACGCGCGCCACCCGGACTCTCCGCTCCCCTATAAAGTGCTCCTCGTTTTCGGCGTTCCCGAAGAGTTGAGGGAAGACAGCCAAGTTAATCTAAGACGGCTTCTGGAGCATGGCCCGAGCTGCGGCCTGCTTCCAATCCTGACGGTCAAGGAGGAGAAGGAAAAACCTAATGCCAGAAAGTTCTCCGAGACCGACCTGTACGCCGCCATTATAGAATTCTCCCGCGAGCTGGGCTCTTTGGCCGCCGCCGCTCCGCCGGCCGGGCCGGCCCCCAAAATCACCATTGAGGAAAGGCCCGAGTCTTGGCCGGAGCCGCGGCGGCTGCGCGAATTTCTGGCCCTGCTGGCTGAAAAATACCAGTCAAGCACCAGGCCCCTGACCGACCTCTGGGCCGGAGAACCCGCCTTGGGCCGGAGCTCGGCTAAGGGGCTCACGGTTCCGATAGGGTGGGCGACCGAAGACGGCGAGGCCGTGCCTTTTTCCCTCGGCAAAGAAATCCCCCCCCACCATGCCCTCATGGGCGGCCAAACGGGAACGGGGAAATCGAACTTGCTGCATGTCATAATCCACAGCTTATGCCATTATTATCCCCCTTCGGAGTTGAATCTTTATCTGCTTGATTACAAGGGAGGCACTGAATTCAGCGTTTATGCCAAGCCCTATTTGCCCCAGGCCAAGCTGGTTACCAAACAAAGCGATCCGGCCTACGGGGTTACGGTCCTGGCCCATTTGGAGGCGGAGATGAAGGAAAGAGCGGAGGCCTTCAAAGACCTGGGGGAATCAGAAAATGTGCATATCAGCGAATTTCAACGATACCGGGATTATCTGGAACTGCCGCGTATTTTGCTGATTATTGATGAGTTCCAAAACATTTTTCAGCCCAGCCCCGGCGGGGCCGGGGAGGCTGCGAACAGTCTGACGAACATTGTCCGCCAGGGGCGGGCCTTTGGAATCCATGTGCTCTTGGCCACCCAGACCTTGAAGGGCCTTACTTCTGCAATGACAGGGTGGGGCTCCCTACTCGACTCCCGAATCGCGCTGCGTTGCGGCCCGGATGATTCCACGGCTATCCTGGGCTCCCGCAATGAGGACGCCGCCAGGCTGTCGAGCCCTCCTGAAGGAATCATCAACAACGACAACGGCGACAAGGACCGCAACCATATATTTCTTATCCCCAAAGCCGACGCCGGCTTGTGCCGGGATCATCTTTCCGAAATCATCCGAGCGGCCCGCGATTCGGGCCATTGTTATCACCCAAAAGTATTCGATGGTTCGAAACTCCCGGAAAGGCCGGCAGCCGGATGGTTCAAGGACCACAGCGGCCCCGGGGTCCGGGTGCGCCTGGGTAAGCGCCTCAATTTCCAAGAGGATGATTTTTTCGTGGACTTCAAGAACAGGCCGTCACACAACCTGTTGGCCGCGGTAAATGACGAAGGTAGCCGTGACGGGCTCATCGAATCCATCCTGCACAGTTTGCCCGGCTCGGACAGCCTTGATGAAATCATCCACTGCGCGGCCGGCGACTCGCCGCCCCCGCCGGGGGCTGAAAGCCGGGCCGGCGGGAACAAGCCTATTTTAAAGCGCACCGACCTGGCCGGGCTCGACTTGGCGTATATCTGCGACACGATGGATGAAAAGAAAAAAGTCGTCATTATCGAGCAATTCGATTCGGCCAGGGAACTCTTCGTCCCCCCGCCGCAAAAACATGGCGAAACGACTTCCCAAAAGCCTGAATTGTTAAAAAGAATCCTGGATGATGGCCCGAAAAAGGGGACTTTTGTGATCGCCTTTGTTGACGACTGGAAACGCCTTTCCGGGAAACCAGTGACAAATTCAAATCTCAAGGAAATTTTAATTTTTTTCGATCTGCGGATCGGTTTCGGCTTAAACGAAGAGGATGCCGGCTCATTGCTGTTTGGGCAGACCAACCCCCTGAAAGGGGTGGATACGGGAAACTGCGCGGTCTTCCACGACCGCAACAGCCCAAAGCCTGTCGTCTTCCGGCCCTATGCCTGAAAACCAGAATCCAAGGGGGGAGGCCCCAATGAATCCGAACCTCCACGTCATCGCGGACACTTCGGGAAGCATGAAAGAGATGGGCAAGATTCATCTGCTGCGCAACCTGTGCCGTTACGCGAGCCGGCTCAAAACCCTAAACCCCCAGGTCCATTCAAACCTGAATATGCTTTTTTTCCAGTGGAGCGCGGAGGTGGCCAAGGTCACCCCTGAAGACGGGGATATCCCGCCCCTCTCGGCCCGCGGGCCCTCTGATTTGGGCGCCCTGGCCGCTTTTCTGCGCGAAGCCCGGGGCGAGGACCGGGCCTTGCGGGCCCTGGTTTTATCGGACGGCCATTTTTCCAGGGCGGAGGCGGAAGACCTGGCCCAAGAACTCGGGAGCCGGCCGCGCGTGCGCCTGCGGGCGGTCGCCGTCGGAGCGGACGCGGATTTGACCCGGCTTAAGAAAATCTCCTCCAACGGGCGCGTTTACCGCGCGGAAGATATAGCCTCGGCGGTCAGCGACGCCGCTTTCGGCCTTGACGGGCCGGGGCCTTCCGCCGATACCCCAATCGTAGTCCGGTTCGGGCAGGCAAGATAATGGACCAGACCAGCCGCCGATATGTGGATGAAAACCAGTATGTGCACCACCGCCGGGACGAGGAATTGGGGCGCGGCGGGCAAGGCGTGGTGTACCGCACGATGGACGCCGATGTGGCCATGAAATTCGTAACTGACGACCAAGGAAATTTTCTGACCGAGGCGGCCGCGATAAAAAAACACCAGCTGATTTTCAAACAGGTCTGCCTCTTGCCCCTGCCCGAGGGGATTGACATCGCCACCCCGGCCGCCGTGCTGAAGGACCACGCCGGTTATGTGATGCGGCTCTTGAGCGAAATGAAGCCGTTCAGTTCTTTCCTATACGCCGACCTGGAAACCGAAGAAACTCCGGCCTGGCTGGCCGAGTCCCCGGAAGACACCTTGGAAAAAATTCTCGGCTACCGCCAAACAGGCGGGCTCCGGCGCAGGCTTACGGCTCTCCACAAGAGCGCGTCGATTTTGGCGCGGCTGCATGGCGCCGGCCTGGTTTACGGGGATATCTCGCCGGCCAATATCTACGTTTCCGATCTATTTATTCCCGGGAAGCCGGAAGAGACTTCCGTCTGGCTCATTGACGCCGACAATATAAGGCTGGAATCCGGGCCTGAAATCACTTCCGAAGATATTCGGTTATGGACAGACCCGTATGGCGCGCCGGAACTGGTCCAGGGAAAAGGCAAGTGCCGGCAGGCGAGCGATTGCTATTCTTTCGCGGTGCTCGCCTTCCATCTGCTGGCCGATGTCCATCCCTTTGAAGGGGCAAAGATTTTCGAGCGCGGCGGCGATACGGACGGCCTCAGGCCGCTTGACAAGGCCTACGCGGGCTATTATCCCTGGATTGACGACCCGCTTGACCAGTCAAACGCCCTTGACTCCGCATTGAATAGAGACCTGGTGCTCACGGAAGAACTGCGGCTCCTCTTCGAAGTCACTTTTGGCGACGGACGGCTCTCCCCGGAGCGGCGCCCGACAATATACCACTGGCCGGAAGCGCTCGCCCGGTCCGCGGATTTGACTATCCGCTGCCCAGCCTGCCACATGTACTATTATGACGACCTGGCCTCCCCCGGGCCGGGCCGGGCCGCCTGCCCCTATTGCCGGGGGCCCAAACCGCGGATTCTGAGGCTTAAAGCCTACCCCTGGCCCGGGCCGGATCTTCCCCCGGGCGCGCCAGTCTGGTGCTGGGCCCGCGAAATCGACGGCCACCCGGCCCTCACCGTGCCGGAAAGAGTGTTTGAGGCCTTTTCCATGACGGGCGCGGATAACGAGCAGGTCCGGTTCGTCATCTCGGAAAAAAACATCCTCATCGAAAAGGACCGCGGGAAAAAAATGTTCGTCTCTCTTGACGACCCAAACAGTTTTGAGCCCCTGGGTTCGAAGCTCCAATTAGACCGCGCCGCCCCAAACCTTCATTTCTGGTTGTTAGCGGATTCTGGTTCAGGCCCCCCCCGCCTGGTTTCTTGTTCAATTACCGGAGAACCGCGGTGAAGCTAAAAGACGTGCACACCTCGCAGATGCGGAAATTATGGATCAAGCCCTTCGCCGGCCAATCCCTGGCCCCCGGCCTCGGCGCCATCGACCCCGGGCCCGGCGATGACTTATACAAGCTGAACCTGGCGGGCAACTGGGTTGATTTCACCTTGCGCGACGAGGTGGATAAAAACGACCTGAATCACTTTTTGAAGAGATGCTGCGCCAACGCGGCGGAAATCGAAAACATCGCCCCGGACGGCGGAGCCTTGATGCGGGTTGTCTTTTTTTACGGCCTCCTGGTTGAAATGGGCGATATTGAAGTGGGTTTCGATGCGAAATTCCTGGCTTCGGCGAACACAATAGGCCTCTCCGGAGAACCTAAGCGGATAGCCGAGGCGCTCCGGGAAAAATGCGCTTTGACCATCAACGGCGAAAAATATTTCATCTTCCTCTGCGGCCCCCCGGCGGACAAGGATTTCGAGGAGGACCAAAAGAAAACCGCCGGGGAGGCGCCGGCCGAGGACACGGAGCCCGAAGAGGCCCGGGCCTTTTCCCTCCATGGCGAGCGCCTCCGCATTCCGGTCAAAAAACGCGGCCTGGGCCGGACCGGGGAAATATTATTCACTTCCAAGCTTATCGGGGAAATGGTGGAAAAGGAAGGGGCCTGGCGCCTGGCGAAGGGTTCCGTCACCTTCTCCTTCTCCCCTGACGGCACGAAAACGGCCCCGCTTGGCTACCTGGCCCGGGGCGCCCTGGACCAAATGAGCCAAGAGGCGGGGAACTATCTGCGACAGTGGGATAAATTCACCGGCCTGGAAGGTGAACTGCTTCTGGATAAAGCCCGGTCCATAGGCATAATAAACTATATTGGCGAGCCGATAAAAACCTTGAACGGCCTGGAATTCACCGTGGCCCACCCCCCGGCCCTTAAGCGGCTTTCAGAAGGCGACATACTCGAGATAACCGCCGAAGAGCCCGTATATCTGCAAGAACGCGGCCTGAGCTGGGGAGAATACAACGAAATCCTGCAGCGGGAAACCCGCTATAACCTAAGAGGCCCCAGAAGAAAAACCGCCAAAATTCTGAGCTTGTCGCCTACGAGCCTTGAACTCAAATTAGAAAGCGCGCCGCTCCAGGGACAATTCCTGGTTTTCTCGATCCACGGCGACGCAAAGCAGATTCGACGAAGAATGCTGGCCCGGAGCGAAGTTTTGGAAGGGCGCAGCGCCAACCCCTTGCTTGGCCTCTTGATTGAAGAAGGGGCCGAACTTCCCTCCGGGCGGCGGGAGCCGCAGGCCAGGCGGCGGGTCGGCCATCTGGCCCCCCTGACCCCGTTCGTCAGCGGCAAAATATTCACCCGGGGCTATACGGAAAACCAGAAAGAAGCCATCAAAATCGCCCTGAACACCCCGGATATCGCCCTGATCCAGGGACCTCCGGGGACGGGCAAGACAACGGTCATCACGGCCATCATCGAGCGCCTCAATGAAGAGCACGATAAAACGGAACAGGTGCGGGGCCAAATCCTCGTCACCGCCTATCAGCACGCCGCGGTGGAAAACATTTGTTCCAGGCTGAGCGTCAACGACCTGCCGACCATAAAATTCGGCGGCAAGTCCCAGGACGACGATTCGGAACCGGCGCCGGACCGGGAAATAACCGAGGCCTGGTGTGCCGAGGTGGCCGAAAAAATTCGCCGAAACAACCCCGGCTTAAAGCCGCTGGAAGACCAGCGCCGCCTGACCGAGCTCATGGCCGCCTACGGGGAATGTCCCTCCGAAGCCGGCGCCGTCAACCTGGTCGAGCGCATTTTGGAGCTCTTTGGCGCCCGCCTTTCCGGGGACCTGTTTAGTGAGGCGCAAAACATTCTCCAGGCGCTGCGCGGGAAACCGCGTTCCAGCGACCCGGCGGCCTGGGGCCCGATCCGCGCTTTGAGGCTGACCAAGGCCGCCTTCAAAGACGACGGCCCGGAACGAGCCCTGGCCGCGCTCTTGGAAATAAAAAAAGACCTCGCCCCGAACGAGGCGGCCCTATTGGAAAAAGCCGGGACCTGGCGCCCCGGGGAGCCCTTGGATTTCCTGGTGGAGCTGAAAACGCTCAAATATAAACTCCTCTCCCAAAAGCCGCCGCCGGAGCTAGGCCGGCCCAAGGCCCGGGCCGATGTTTTGAACCTGGTGAGCGGGATATCCAAAATCCTTAACCATTCCCAGAACCACGGCCATAAACGCGAAGCCGCCCTGGCGGAATTCCTACATGAACTTGAAAACAACCCTGAAGGAGTCCGGGACGCCTTGAAAGACTATAACTTCGTTTTCGCCGCGACGGTGCAGCAAGCGGCGCGCAGGGAGATAGCCGATGAGAAAAAGAAGTTCGGCCAGGAAACCGTCTTCTATGACACGGTCATTGTTGACGAAGCGGCGCGCGTCAGCCCGATGGATCTGCTAATACCCATGGCCCAGGCTGAAAAAAGAATCATCCTCGTCGGCGACCACCGGCAGCTGCCCCATTTCATCAATGATGAAACCATGCGGGCCCTGGAGGACGCGGAAGGCCGGAGACGCTCCGGTAAAATTGAGGAAGCCATCAAACTGGACCTGGGGGAAACGGAGGGAATGCCCGATTTCAAAACAAGCATGTTCGAGTACCTGGTCGCGCGTTCGAAAAAACTGGAGAAGAGCGATGGAATACCGCGCACGATAACCCTGAACTCCCAGTTCCGTTCCCATCCCACTTTGGGAAAGTTCGTCAGCGACAATTTTTACAAGGATTACGGTGAAGGATATGAATCCCCCTTGCCGGAAGAAAATTTTTATCATGAACTTCCGGGCATAGAGGGCAAAGCCGCCGTATGGATAGACGTGCCGGACGCCCCGGAGGAACGGACGGACAGCAAGAGCCGGGTGCGCCCGGAGGAAGCCAGGGTTCTGGCCGAATACCTGAACGATTGGATCAATTCGGCGGCGGGCGCCAAGCTGAGCTTCGGGGTCATCAGTTTTTACAAGGGCCAGGTCGAGGCCATCCATGAAGCCTTAAAGCGCTTCGACCTGACCGTAAAACCAGGGGAAGAACCCTGGCAAATAGCCGAGAAATACCGCCGCTTGGAAAACGGGGAGGAGAGGCTGAAAATCGGCACGGTTGACGCTTTCCAGGGGATGGAATTCGACGTCGTTTTTCTTTCCATGGTGCGTTCGCTGCGCCTCCGCACCCCGGCCGGAGCGACGGAGGGTGAAATAACCCCGCAGCGGTTCGGGTTCCTAAGATCGAAAAACCGCCTGTGCGTAAGCCTGAGCCGCCAAAAAAAGGTTCTCGCCCTAGTCGGCGACAGCGGCTTGATAAAGACGGAAACCGCCAAGGAGAAGGAGGCCGTTCCGGCTTTGCGCAATTTTTATGATCTCTGCGAAAATCAGGGGACAGTATTATGTCCGAAGACGTGCATCTCAAGATAATCAGCCTGCCCGCGCCGCCCCTGCGACTGAGCATTGCGGCCAAAAGCGACTTTCTTTGGCCCTGCCACGCCTTCAGCATATCCATGCCGAAAAAGAAAAGGAACGAGCTGAACATATTCGAGGAAACGGTCCTGCGCCTTACGGAACCCGAATCCGGCGATACGGAGGCCATAGCGAAATTGACAGGCCTTGGTGGGGATTTGGTTTCTTTTATCCAAAACCGCCTGCTCCAGCTCCGCTTGCTCGACCGGCGCCTCCTCCTCTCCCACCTAGGTTCCGAGCGGATGGACCGCCTGGAAAACCCCGCCTCCGACGCCGTTGAATATATCACCGCGACCGTGTTTAGGGATCTGGTTACCGGAAGACTGCTTCCCTACCTGGAGACCTCCGAACTGAGCTATAAAACAATCGTGAAGCAGGAGATAATCAGGGAATATAAATCCGGCCCTCGGCGCCTGGTGCACTTTCTCATACAACCCACCAGGAAGTCGTCGGAGCTCAAAGCCTTGCGCATCCCTTCGGAACCGAACGACTTGCGGGGAAAGCCACCCAAGGCCGCCGAAATCATCGAGGCCGCCAGGAAATATTCCCGGAAGTTTCTACGTCACGCGCTGCAAACCCAGGCCGACCTCCAACCTCCCCCGTCCATACCGAGGGCGGAAGCCATTACCGTCCGAGAGGAGCCGGAGCCGGTGAGCCTGCACTGCCAGATCCTATGGCAGGCGGGCGCGGATAATTTCATCGTGACCGACGGATGCGGCGGCGGCTTTTCCGATAGTTTTGCGGCGTATATCAAAAAGCAAGACTGGCCCTGCCTGATCGCCTTGAAAGAAGACAGCCTGCCGGAGAAACTGAAATCCGCGCCAAGGGAGAAGGCCCAAAACCAAAAAGACTATAAATACCCCAAAATCACTAATAAGATGCTGGAAGTTGACGGCTTCCTGAAAAATTTGAAGGAAAAGGAGCAGCCGACCACGTCGGATGAAAAAAAAGAAGATATGAAAAACAGGCAGGGCATCGCCACCGGCCTTTACGACGCCTTGGAAGGGGCCTTAGGGGAATGCTACGCCGACCACATTGTGCCCGAAGAGGAAAACCCTTTCCGCTTAACGGCCGGCAACGAGGAAGCGCTGCGCAAATACGCGGCGAGGATAGGTTTCAGCGTCTCTCCGGACAACTCAATCTTGCAGGCGAACCCCGCCGCGATAAAGCGGATAAGTGAGGGCCAAATCGATCTGCGGCCTTTGCTGGCCATGCTCATAGCCGGCGCCTCAAACAACGACCGCCATCCCTTCCGCGACTTCGCCGCCGGCGATCCGGATTTTCTTGATTTCGCCCTGCAATTGAAGAGACTGCGCGACCCGGCCAAACACGGAGACCGCAACGTGGAAAAGGATACGAGCCGGCTTGAAAAGCACATCCACAGGGTCAAAAAAATACTCCGAACGCTCTTGCCCGGCATAGCCCCCGAGTTGGCCGAGGAAGGCGCGGCGGACTCTTCGCTGGCCGAAGACCTCCGGTCACGTCGGAAGGCGGAAATAAACCTGGACCGCAACCTGGGCCTGGGCTTTGTCTCGAATTTGCCGCCGGCGCTTAAAGAACAGTTGATACGCGCCGAAGTCGGGTTGATACGCGATGAGCCGGGCAAGGGCCCGGAGATAGTGAATTGCTTGGCCGCCGCGGCCGAGCAGGCCCTGCTCGCCGTTATCCGGGAACGGCCGCCGGCTTGGCGGACAGAAAGCAATTTAAAAGAGGCCGCCCTGAAAAATATGGTCGCGGCCGGTTTTTACCGGAGCGTCCGGGACATACCCGGGGAAATATCCAAAGTGTCCGAGAGTTTTATCCGCCAGGTCGCGCAGGGCGGCCAGGCTTCGCTGGGCGCGTGCATTTCGGCGCTTTTTCTTTTAGGCCAAGAGAATGAGCCGGCCCAGGAACTGGCCCGCCTCAAGGAAGCCCTCCCGGGCTTTCTTGACAGCCTCGCCGCCCTCCTGGACCTGCGGAATCACGCCAACGAATTGTTCCAAACCGTTGAGAAAAAAGACCTGGCCGGTTTGAAACCTCAAGTTTTACAGATGATCAAAACACTGGCGGAGGTTTTCTGATGACTCATGACCCCAAAAATAATCCGGACGCGCAGGCGAAACCGCAACGAGAGGCCCAAGAGCGGGAAGCGGGGGAACCGCGGCGGCCACAAGAGCAACAGCGGCGGCAGGAGGCCGAGTTCGCCGAAAAAGACAGCCTAAACAAGCGGAAGGAGATTGAAAATCCAAGACCAAGTAGGTTGGAACGCGTACTCAAGGCGATTAAAGCCAAAACCAAACGGGACCCAGGGCTTGCCCAGGAGAGAGAGGCCCATGAAAAGGAACTGGCCGATAAAAAGAAGCGGCACGATGCCGAACTCCAAAAGGAGCGGGCCGAACTCCAAAAGGAGCGGGCCGAACTGAAAAACCAACAAGCCACCTTGGCTAACCAACAAGCAGCCCTGGACAAAGATCGAGCAGCCCTGGCTAAAGATCAAGGCGAGCTTAAGCGCCAGAGAGACACGTTTGAGTTGGAAAAGCAAAACTTCCAAGACCAAAAGGACGACCAGTCTAAAATCTACCACGCCAGACATGACACCCTGGAGAGGATATTCCAAGACGCCCGGGAGCGTGTCAAGGAGGACGTGGATAACGAGGTTAAGGAGCAGGTCGAGTCGCGGGCAAAATACCACGAGGACCATGTAAAATCATTGAAGGACTCCAACGACCGGCTCAGGGAAGAGCTGCAAATCGAGCGGGCCAACTCGGATTCTTATAAAGATTGGCAGGCCAAGCTGGGGGTTGAAGACCCGGCCAAGGTGTTCTCGGAGCTGAGCGATTGCCAGGCGGTCATCACGAACCTGCGGAAAGAGTTGCAGGCCCGCCCTACCCCGGTGCTGCAGGCCGAGTTGGAACGGATTAAGAAGGAACGTGATGATCTGGAACAAGCGCTGGTTAGCCTCCGGGAAGAGAACGCCGATTTGCAAAAGGCCCTGGGGGCCCAAAAAGCCACCCAAGACCAGATTGATGAGAAAGAGCAGGCCAGGGCCAGCCTGCAGCGACGCTTGGAGTTTGCGGAAACCGAAATCAAGCGCCTGGAGGCCGAATTGAAGCGCTACCAGACCCCCTGCGAAGAGGACCGGGAAGCCCGGATCAGGGAGATTGAGAAAATCCCCGATACGGTGCCCATCCCGGAGCGGCACAAAGGAGGGCCTATAGACGAAATGGAATGGCTGAAGGCTATCAGAGTCGGATGCAACAAATTCGGGATCAAGTTCCCGCGCCGTATTTTGCACGCCTTCCATACCGCGCTGAAAACCGCGGACATGTCTCCGCTGGCCGTGCTGGCCGGCGTGAGCGGCACGGGCAAATCCGAACTGCCGAAGCTCTATGCGTATTTCGGCGGAATTAATTTTCTGCATCTCGCGGTCCAGCCTAATTGGGACTGCCAGGAAGCCATGCTCGGCTTTTTCAACTCGATAGACAACAAGTTTGACGCCCAGCCCCTTCTCCGGCTCCTGGTGCGCAGCCAAAAGCCGAAGAAAGAGAACGGACTCCTCGACGTGATGACCCTGATTCTCTTGGACGAGATGAACCTGGCCCATGTGGAGCTGTATTTTGCGGAATTCCTGAGCCAGTTTGAATTACGGCGCTCTTTCAAGAATGATAGGCTGCCCAAGCTGGAGGTCAAGCTTGGGGCCGGCCTGGCCCCTTATGAATTGCCTTTGGGAAGAAACGTTCTCTGGGCCGGGACCATGAACCAGGATGAAACCACCAAAACCCTCTCCGACAAGGTTCTGGACCGCGGCACTGTGATATACTTCCCGAGCCCGAAAAAGCTGGTACGGCGTACGGAGCTTAAAGCACTGAATGAACAAAAAGTGGAGATGGAAGGTTGGAAGATGGAAGGTTTGCTGCCCTATAAAACCTGGCGTGACTGGATCGAACGCAAAAGCACGTTCATCAAGGATCACGAGGATCAGTTTTCAGTTTACCAGGATTTCATTGAGGAGACCAAGTCATACCTGACCAAGTTCGGCCGCTCCCTGGCCAACAGGGTGTTGCAATCCATAGAGTTTTACATGGCCAATTACCCTGCCGTCCGGGCGGCCCAGGCTAAACTGGCCAAACTTGAGGAGATGAAAAATGCCGGTTCCCCCGGCGGGCCGGAGGCGCAGGGCCCCCATGGCGATGAGGAGGGTCTCAAGAAGGAACTTGAAGAGGCGATGAAGACCGCCTTTGAGGATCAGCTCGTTCAGAAAGTCATGCCCAAGCTGCGCGGCATTGAAACAAGCGGCCGGGCCAAATCAGACTGCCTCGATAAAATCCGGGACCAATTAGCGGCCTACCCTAACCTTCTTGAAGATTTTGATCAGGCTTGCCGAGTCGGCTACGGCCAATTCATTTGGAACAGCGCCAACTATTTACCGCAGTGGTACGAGGATGAGGACGAGGATGAGCCGCCGGCTGCGGCTAAAGAAGCCCCGGAGGCCCCTTGATCATGCCGAACCCGCCAAAGCCAAAGGCCGAGACTTTCGATTCCGTCTGGTCTTTATATGCCGCTCTGGGCGGACCCGGAAAGGCGGAAACAATTCTGGGCCTGCAAAGCTGGCTGACGGCCGTCACGGGCTGTGACCCGGATACCGGGCGGCCCCTCTGCGACCCGGCCACCGGGCGCCCCCGGCCCATGAGCCTCCTCGACTTAATGGACGAGGCGGCCCGGGCGAAAACAGGGCCGACCGATGAGGTAAAGGACCGCGTTTACCGCATTGCCGCCCATACCCTGGAAGCCGTCCGGGCCATTTTGGCCCGGCCCCGGGTCAAGATACTGCGCGAACAGGCCCGGCTGCCCCTGCACGCGGTGCGGGAGGTTGACAACGCCGGCCTCCGGTGGCTTAGCCGGCAGCCCGGCCGAACCGTCAGGGAAAAACTGGCCGGCAAACCGTATATGCAGGCCGTCAAAAGAAGGCTCAGCCCGGATACCGCGGAAAACAGGCTGCTCAAGGCTTTTCTCTTGCGGCTTGGACAAGTTTTGGAAGCCAGGCGTTCCGCCCTGACCAGGGCGGCCGGGGAAAAGGCGGCCGGGGAAACCTGCGAATATCTGCTCACCTCGCTGCAGCGCTGGCTCCGGGACGAGACCGCGGAGGAGATTGGCGGGTGGGGCCACCTGCCGCCGAACAATGCGCTGCTTCAGGACAGGAACTATAGAAAAGTCTGGGCCGCCTGGATTTGGCTGCAAAGTCTTGATGACAACATCGCCAGGGACGCCCAAGGCCTGGAGCGGGACCTGCTCAAGGTTGTTTTTTGGAAAACCCTTGCCCTGCTCCACGGGACCGGACGTTTCCGAACCGTCCAACAGCCGCTGAGCCTTGAGTATGACAACTTTGAAATCCAGCCCTCGTGGAGCCCGGTTATCAGGGGTTATCTGTTTCCTGTGCTCGGCCTTCACGGCGTGATCGACGATCTCAACCCGGAAAAAGGATCTGGATCCATTGACGGGTGCGTTTTTCACGCTTCCGACCTGGCGGAAGGCACGACTTTTCAAGATTTGCTAAAAGGACAACGATTCCGCTATGAATCGGGAATTTCGCCCGAGGGCCAATACTACGCCAAAGGCTTGCGCCGGCTGGCCTCGCCGGAAGAAGTAAGGGCGGAGCTTCTGGGTGACCGCCTCGCCATCAGCGCCGGCCGGGCCTCGCTGACCGTGACCCTAAAACCCGAGGGTCTGGCCCTGAAAACCGGGCCGGGGTCGGGAAAGGTGTTTCCGCCGAACCTCCCCGCGTGCGACAAGATGGCCGAAGTGGGCGCGGCCCGGCTCCTCGGCCCTTCCTCCGCCGCCCGCCCCCCCAAGCCCGCCCGGCCGGCCCAACCCAAGGCCGGCCTGGCCGTTATCGACCTCTTTTCCATCCGCCCCCAGGCCGCCGGCGATGCGGACGCGCCGCACGATTTGCCCTTCAGGCTGTTATGGCAATACTCCGAAAAATACGGCGACGGCACGCCGCTGGAGCTTGACTGCGGCCAGGCCCGGGCGGTGGCTTTGCGCCCGGATGCGGAGACCAAGACGCTTAGTCTGCGGCGCTTTTTTTCTCCCGCCTCCACATTTGACCCCGCCCTAAAATTCAGGACCGCCAAGTTTTTCGCTGAAAAAATAAAAAAGCATCTGCCCGCGGATTCGCTGCTCTATCTCGTTCCGGACTGGATCGGCGATTTTGAGTTGGACTTCGTCAGAAATAGCCTCGGCTTGTGTTTCGGCCAAGAGAAGGCCACCCCCCTCCCCCGAAGCATCGCCGCCGTCTGCGCCTGGCAATCCGCCGGCGGCCACGGCGAACTGTGCGAGAACGCCCCGGTGCTGGTGGTGGAGGCCTTTGACGGCGGCCTGGCCTTAAGCCCGGTAAGAGCCGTAGTCCGCAAGGGTTTGCGGGAAGCGGCCCCCGAAACCGGAGGTTTCGGCTGGGACCTGCATCCCGTCTTTATCGATGAAACCCAAAACCCTCATTCCGGCCCGGCCAAAAGGCTCTCGCTGGCGGGGCGCCTCGCCGGGGAAGACGCGGAGGAATGGCTGCGCTTATTAGGCCTTGACGGCCTCTTAGGCGAGGCCGCCGACTTATCGCTGGTCGCGGATGATAAATGGTATGACCTTCTGTATTCAGTCCGGGAAGACCTGGCCCCAGGGCCGGGCCTTACCCTCTCCGAAGAAAACCTTAAAGAATGTTTGGGCCCCGACTTCCTTAAAAGCCCGTTTTTTATTCTGCCGCTGACTGAAACGCTACGCAAAACCGATTTTGGGCCGCGCGGTCATTGGCTGGCTCCTCCCCGGTCGCTGGTTAAAGGCGCCCAAGACTTGCTGGCCTGGCAAAAAAGCCTCGGCGACGATACCCCGATTTGGACGAGCCATTTGCCTGATCTTAGGATGAGAATCACGAAAGGCGGACGCCCGTACAACTTTTATGTGGTGAAAAACGCCACCGCAATTCCGAAGCGGGGCGAGAAAAATGATATAAAAGTAGAAGAACAATTTGAGCTTCCCGCCGGGAATGATTTTTACAATTTTCCCTTGCGCCAAGGCCAAGGCCGGCGCGCGCTGCGCTATGCCGCCCACCTTAAATCCCCCCAGCAATTCCCCTTCAAGACCCCAACGAAATGCGACTTGCGCATGACCTACACCTACGGGAACGATCCCCCCTATGAACTTGATTTCATACCAGTCGAGCCGAAGGGCTCCAAGCCGATCCGGGTCGAATGGCGCCCCGTTGAAGTGAAGGCCGATTTGGCGCCGCCGCCTTTCCCCAAACGCGAAACTTGGGCTGAATTGCAAGTTTACCAAAATTGGTGCCGTACAGGGCTGAGTACCCTGCGGGCCTGGCTGCCTTACGATGTGGATAAAACCTGTCAGCAACTCATCAGCGCAAGAAAGACAGGAAGTTTTAAAAATGGGAAATATAATGAATACAACAAGTATTTTTGCTTTGTAACTGTCAATGGCATCGATTACTACTGCCCCGGCTCCCGATTTATCGAGCCTATTGACGAGAATGCCCTCAAAGAAGGTCACCCGGTATATTTTAATCTCATTACTGATAAGCAAGTCACGCTGGTCTCATTTTCCGAGCCTAAACCCCCTGATTTTCATGACAAGTTTATAACACATGTGCGGGAAATGATTTACGAACCGCGTTTACCGGTATTCACCATCTGGAATTATGGCCGCTCCATTTATGAACCGGAGGCGCCCGCCGGTTTCAAGAAGGACATGCTTGAAGGGATTGCTTGGGCGCTCGCCGTTTGGGAATCGGAAACAAGGCCGGACATAAAAGAGGCACTGTTTTTTTTCCTCTGTTCCCTGCATAAGGATGCGCCAGGCCCGGTGGCCGATGAACTCATTAAAGCCGTTACCGATAAAAAACTTTTGAAATACCGCAGAAATATTGCACATTACCTTGGAGATGCCGAATTGGAACAGCAAAAACGCTTACTAGCCAGCATGGTCAACCAGGGAAAAGACGAAATTTGGGCCATATCCCTCAAACTGGAGATTCTGGCCATAGCCTTTTGGCGGTCTGAAAAGCTGGTTTTAAAGCTGAAAGAACCCGAGTTCAAGGCCTTGTGCCTTAACCTGCGCCGCTGCCTTGAGAATGATCTAAGAGAAATCACCCAACCCTGGGGCCAGACGGAGTCACGTTGTCGGACCCTTGGCAAACACTTGGAACTTCTTCTCGCGCTTCTCAGAATGAGGGGCGGCGAGGATGAAAGCCTTAAAACGCTTTTAGCTCCCGGCCAGCCCCGGACTGACGTTTTTGAGAAATTGGTCGAAGAGGCCACGGATTCAGATTATTTCATGAAAAGCGGTTTTGAGCGGTGGTCCTATATAAGCCTCAAGGTTGATAAACCGGACCAATACAGAAATACGCCTGATCTTTTGTATGCCCTGCTCACCTACCTGACAGGGGATACCGGGGCCAACACCATATCGATCGCCGGTAAAAACCCGGACGAGTAACGCCCGGGCCCGCCAAGCCGCCAAATGCCGACGGCCGGGGAAACGCGCCGATCTCTGGCCGGTTTTTTCTTTTGAAGATGAAGGCCGACACCGGAACATCGGCGTCAAGCATGATTCTCATTGTTTTTCGCCTTTTGCCGCACTTCTTTGACCCTAGCCGCAACATCCTCTTCCGTTTCCAGGCCCAAGCGTTCCGCTTCGCCTTCAAACTTACAAGACAGCGCCTAGAGCAAGTTTTGTCAAGCCATAACCAGACTATGAGCGTCTCAATGATTCTTCGCCTTAAGGGGACAGCATAACCATGAATCCCGACTCCAGCGGTTGACGGCCACTCTGGGTTCGGAATCAGGCCATAATTTTTGAGCGAACTCCCCCTTTTTGAAACCTTGGGCCTTGGCCATGCCGGCGGCCAGCTCTGTTTACAAAGCGTTCCCCTTGGCCCCCCAAAACCTCCCGCACCAGTTTAAAGGCCGGCATTTTCAACAATGAACCGGCCATTTTCTTCCGGGCAATTCTCGGAAGCCTTTGATTTTCTTGGTGCCCCCGGCGTGAGTCGAACACGCGACACCAGGATTAGGAAAACTTCAAACAAGACCTTCTGGCCCAAAAACTATCCTCGGCGACGGTCAAGCAAATACTCGGCAATATCCGCCGGGTTTACAATAAATTAACTGAATGGGAGATTTATACTGGTCGCCTACCGACTGCCAGCGTCAAAATGCCAAAAGTGGACAACGCCAGAGTCCGCTACCTGACCCCTAAAGAAGCCGACGAACTTCTTAAGGCCATAAAACGTAGAAGCCTCCATTGGTGGCGCATTGCCAGCATAAGCCTCTATACAGGATTGAGACTCGGTGAAATACTTGAATTGACCCGGGCGACATTGATTTATCCGCCAACGTCATTCATGTCCGGGCTGGCAAAAACGGAACCAGAATGGCCAATATCAACTCCGCGGTCAAACCAATTTTCCAAGAGATGCCCGATGGTCCGCCCTCATCATGGCTCTTCCCTTCAACCAGGGGCAGCCGTTCCGCCCAAGCCAGCATGAGTTTTCGCCGAGCGGTGGCCGAACTTGGATTCAATGACGGCGTGGGAGATGAGCGTCACAAAGTCGTCTTTCATACCTTGCGCCATACCTATGCTTCGTGGTTGGCCATTGATGGCGTTCCGCTATATACCATATCAAAGCTGATGGGACACACCACCATTACCATGACCCAAAGATACGCCCATCTTTGCCCGGATTCGAACAGGGAAGCGGCGGAAAAAATTACCGCCATATCCCAGAGAATATGATTGACTCATTTCCTGATTTTAACCAAAC
>Ga0268262_10002096_pt1 | contig 23528 bp, 20 predicted proteins | sample TergutNc150P3_FD_190354 | JGI IMG/M metagenome (GOLD analysis project Ga0268262, IMG submission 190354) | Nasutitermes corniger P3 segment gut microbial community from laboratory colony in Florida, USA - Nc150 P3 (SPAdes) (version 2) | ecosystem: Host-associated > Arthropoda: Insects >...
GCACTGATTATCAGTTGAAAATCTCTGCTGAAATTCAAATAAACTTAAACTTTCGTGTGATTTTGACATATTTATATATCTTTTTTGCAAAGATACAACTTTTTTCTTAATTAAAAGACTAATTCAGTATTTCTTTTTGTGGTTTTTATGACTATTTTTAACGATGGCATCAGATTTACAATAAAAGCGTTTTTTTAACCATATATTTTTTTGCTGCAAATATATGAAATATAAATATTTAACGGCTGTTTTATCAACACTTTTGACTATTAAGCCTATTTTTAAATAACATTAGGTACAAAGTTTTATTGCGATAATTGTACACTCTTTTATTATGTAAATAAATTTACTACACATTTTAAGTTAAATCTACTCACCGTTTTTGCGGACTGAAAACTCGCCTCAATCATTCCCAAAGACAACAATTGTTCGAGGCATAAGCCTTCTTTAACCTCTTCATGTACTTGTTTTTTTCATTGTTTTTCAATTAGATTTACAAAAATATTCTTTTTATTCTAATCTTGAACCATAATTATTTTTAAAATTTTCAACTTTCCATTTCCAATTAAAAAACAATATTCCCCCGTTTTTAAACCATGAGATTTCGGAAAAAAATACACCCCTTTCCGCATCCTGTTTTTGATGGATTTGGCGTTGTATGCAATTGCCATTCCTTTTTCCAAATTTCTGATGACTTTGGCAGGGCTGATTTTGGTTGGGAACTGGTTTTTGGAAGGTTTTTTTGAAAGAAACCTGTGGAAAAAATTCCCCGAGTGGCGCAAGTTTGAGCAGAGCCTAACTTGTGCCTATATCGTTTTTGAAAATATACTATTTTGTATAAATTTGCGTTATAGAAAAAAAAATATTAAATGAATTTTAATGATTATGAAGTTATTGATTATGAGGCTAAAAAGCACAAGTTATGCTCTGCTAAACTTGCGCCAGTTGGTAAATAAAGTGACAAAAAAATGATTAAATGATTTTTTTTCAAAAAAATTAACAGAAAAAATCATTTTTTGCATTTTTTATTAAAAAAAAATGTATCTTTGCAAAAATTTTTCAAATGAGTTTTAACGGACTTCGGCTATTTGGAAAAATGAAATTGAAAAATGAATTTTTAGAAGTCCCCTAAAACAAAAATCAAAAATAACAACATCATGAGAAAGTACATTATTTTAATTATTGCAGTTTGTTTCTGTTTGCCGATGACGGCACAGAAATCTAAACAAAAAGTACCCAATCCGCCCGTCAAAATTACACAACAACAAATGTATGAAGATTTTGACCAATTTTTGTACATTATCAAAACCTATAATGCACAATGGGAAATCCGAAAAGAGCATACAGGCTACGATATGCTTGCCGTTTTGAAACAAAGACGCGAGAAAATAGCAAAAATCAAAAATTATTGGGAATTTATTGATTTTATGGACGTAAGTTTGGACTATATTTTAGATGTTCATGCAAAACGCCGTGAAGACTATTATGATGTACCCAATCCGCGTTATGCTCCTGGACAAAGTTTTTACGATTCAGCATACATCAGCGACATATCAACAGGACTTGAAACATATTTGTCTCAATCTAAATCAAATACACCCTACAAAGATTTACTTCAAACCATAGCGGCTCAGTATTTAGATGGTCATTATTATATGATGGCGCATTTCATTTTTATAAATGCACATACAAAAGATACGATATGTTTTCAAAATGCAAGAATTATTGCATACGATTATAAACCTATTGATTTATATGCAAAAAGCCAAATTGGCAGCTTAGCGCCGCATGAAATTCGTTGGGATTTTGACAAACAAAAATACTATGTGAACAGGTTATTTGTAAGTTTCAACAAAACATTGAAAGTAGAAGATGAAACAGGTACAGTTTATGAGTTTATTCCTAATCGGTATGGTATTCAGATGCAAAAATCTGCAAACAAAGAGTTTAGGGAAAATATGGAAAATTTTTATGCGATGTATAAAAAATGGGAACCGCAACGTGTTGCCTATTTGCCCGAACAAAGAATACTGTACATCTATACTCAGATGATGAGTTGGCAGGAAGATTACAATTTGATAGACTCCATTAAAAAGGAAGGCAGGGGGAAGCCAATAGATAAAATCGTAATAGATGTACGGGGAAATCAAGGTGGCGGAGATGGTTTTTGGATAGATATGTTATCCGCAATCATAAAAGACACGCTTTTTTTTGAAGATAATGTAGCACTGAATTACAATGACGAAGTAAAAGCCTATTTTAGTGCGGAATTTCCACCAGAAATGACCAAAGAGTTTGTAATGAAAGAAATACCATTTCTTGACAACAAAAAAATGCTTGTGCATAATGGCAAAGATTATATTGAGCCTGATAGCAATTCTTTGCAATTTGCAGGAAAAATATATCTTTTTCAAGACAGGGAAACGTATTCTTCTGGACATTCTTTCACTTCGTTGGCAAGACAAGTTCCGCAATTGGTATCTATGGGGCTGTCCTCAGGACAAATGGCAGGTTTTGGTTTCAATCCGTGGGGTTTTCAACTGAAACACTCCAAATATACTTTCCGTTTTGAGTCTGCCATTGATTTGAGTAAGGCGGAAAAATGGGAAGATACCTTTCAATGTATTCCCGAAATTGAGGTAATTCCCACAATAAAAGAATTGGAGGACTACCATATTTATCGTTGCATAATGGAACTTGATAAATTTTTACTGACACACGATTATTTGTTCAAAAAAGTATTGGAAATGAAATAACCATAGTAAGATGTTCAAGGATACAAGATAAATGTCTAAATTTCCCCATATTTACCAATACGACCAAATGGACTGTGGTGCTACGTGTTTAGCAATGGTTGTTAAGCTCTACAGCAAAATATACTATTGAAAATCAACACTTATTATTAGAAAAATCAAGAAAAGACCTTTACAAAGAAATCGAAACTGCCTATCAAAATGCCCTTTCGGCATCGGAAAAATACAAGGCATCAGCACAGGCGGTCAAAGCGACCTCAGAATCATTTAATTACGCCAAAGAACGCTATGAAATGGGCAAATCTTCTGTCTTTGAGTTCAACGAAGCACGTACCCGTTTGATGCGAAGTTTATCGGAAGAGGTACAGGCTAAATACGATTATATTTTCCGAGTAAAAATTTTAGATTTTTATAATGGGAAAGAGATAAAATTATGATAGGCGGAGGTTTATTTTCCTAATACAAAATCAAGTAGTTTTCTGTTCATGGTGAATAGGTTATAATTTATACCAAATTTTTTATCATTTTTCAGTCCAATTTTTGAAAATTTAACAGTTTTTTTGTTTTTTACTTCGTTAATATCTCAATAAAAAACAATATTCCCCCCATTCCCCCGTTTTTAAACCATGAGATTTCGCAATATTTTATTAGATTTCGGAGAAAAATACACCCCTTTCCGCATCCTGTTTTTGATGGATTTGGCGTTGTATGCAATTGCCATTCCTTTTTCCAAATTTCTGATGACTTTGGCAGGGTTGATTTTGGTTGGGAACTGGTTTTTGGAAGGTTTTTTTGAAAGAAACCTGTGGAAAAAGTTCGCACAGGCTGCCAAATCGAAAATCATTTTGGCGATGTTGCTTATCTTTTTCGTTCATTTACTGTGGTTTATCCCCACTGAAAACTTTGCCGTTGCCTTTCGGGAGATACTGACGAAAACGCCGCTGTTTTTCTTCCCGATAATCTTTTACACCAGTAAACCATTGAGTCGCAATGAAATAAATTCGCTGTTGTCTATTTATGTATTGGGTGTTCTTTTCAGTTCGCTGTTTGGTTTTTTCAGTTGTTTGCAACAGGAATTGAGCGATATGCGGAAAATGGCGGTCTATATTTCCTACGTCCGTTTTGAATTGAACGTTTGTTTTGCCATTTTTGTTTCGCTTTACCTTTTGTTGCAGAAAAACAGGTGGGGATATGCAAAATCCGCATTGCTTTTACCGCTTGTCTGGTTTTTGTTTTTGCAGCTATATGCGGGATTTATGACAGGGATTATTTTATTGATAATCATTACTTTTGTATTTATTTTAAAAGCCGCCTTTTTACAAAAAAGACGCATTATTCGCTACGGTTTATTCGGGTTGTTTTTGGCGGTATCAAGTGGCATTTCGCTGTTTATTTACATTACAGCGAAAAATTATTTTACCGTCCCCCCTTTCGACAGCACAGCAACTCGCTACACCGCTGACGGAAATCCGTATAACGCTGATTTTGACAGACATTACATTGAAAACGGCAATTACATTTTCGCCTACATCTGCGAACAGGAATTGGAACAGGCTTGGAACAAACGCAGTCAAATTGATTATAACGAATTGAGTAACACGCTGATACGCTATCTCAACTCCAAAGGTTTGCACAAAGACCGAATTTCCGTAGAAGCGCTTACAGAGGAGGAAATCGCCAACATCGAAAACGGCATTGCCAACATTGCCTATACGCATGATTTTTCGGTAGTTAAGCGGATTTACGAACTGTTTTGGGAGATAAACGCCTACCGCCAAACGGGAGCAGTAGTCGGCGGTTCGCTGTCGCAACGTTTGGAATTGTGGCAAGTTTCGTTTTCGGCAATTAAAAAGCACCCGCTTTTCGGAGTAGGCACAGGAGATGCACGGGCGGTTTTTGCCAAAGAACTCGAAGAACAGAATTCCCCTTTGGCATTTTCCGATAAAAGAAGTCATAATCAATACCTTACATTTTGGATAGCCTTTGGCATCGTAGGTTTGTGCCTGATTTTATTTTCCCTTTTCTACCCTGTAATTGCTTTGAAAAAACTGCAAGAACCGCTGTTTTTGGCGTTTTTTCTTATCATAATCCTGTCCCTTTTCACCGAAGACGGACTGGAACAACAAGATGGAATGACCCTTTTCGCCTTCTTTTACTCCCTTTTCCTGTTTTGGCTGCCAAAAAATGACCCCCTATCTCCATAATTTCCTCAATCCTTCCAGCCAATTACTATAAAACCTCCAACTTTTGCTTCTTGACTACGGCAATGGCTGTAAATTCCTCTTTCTCCCCTTAAAGAGCGCTTGAGGTGTTTTCCCTAATAATTTTACACATATTACTGCCGTACCAATTCCATATCCCAATGGGGCGATATACCATAAATTCTTATCTATTACGACACCGAAAAATCCAATCAAACACAAAATGCCGTTTATCCATAATATTCTTTTTAGATTTGTAGATAATCTTAAATTACAACCTGAAAAGATAAATGCCAATCCCATAAATAAACCCCAACCCAAATAATCGATGGCGATAATCAACGAATGTTCTGTCCCTATCCGCAGATATTTGGGTATGTCTATGCCGCTTTTAATCAATGGATTTACGATAATTATGCTTATCCAATGTGCAGAATTGGTAAGCAACATGCACGATGCAACCGAAATAATTGCCAATAATCGATAAATCTTATGTTTAAAATGATTGTCTGCCAATAGCGAAATGATAAGCAGTACCATATATATTCCCGAAAACATTGTAACGATTTCCATCAATAATACGGTGATTTCATTACTGTATAAAAGAATTAGCATCACAGATATGAAATATAAAAGACAAATTAATAATCCTGTTTTTGCTATATTTTTAACGTTCATAATTATATTTTTTAAAGAAAATAAAAACTCTGATTATAAAAATCAGAGTTTCACCTATATATATGTTAAAATTTTAGTATCTGTAATGTTCCGCCTTATAAGGTCCGTTCACATCAACACCTATATAATCAGCCTGTTCCTGCGTAAGACGCGTTAATTTCACCCCTATTTTTTCCAGATGCAAACGGGCAACTTCCTCGTCCAGATGCTTGGGAAGACGGTAAACGCCTATTTCATAATTGTTTTTCCACAAATCCAATTGTGCCAAAACCTGATTGGTAAAGGAATTGCTCATCACAAAGGACGGATGCCCTGTCGCACAGCCCAAATTGACCAAGCGACCCTCTGCCAGCAAAAAGATAGAATGTCCGTCTGGGAAAATATACTCATCTACCTGCGGTTTGATATTCCGTTTGCGGATATTGGGATAAGTCTCCAACTTGCTGACCTGTATTTCGTTATCAAAATGTCCGATGTTGCAGACAATGGCTTGGTCGGGCATTTTGGCAATGTGTTCGGCGGTAATTACGTCTTTGTTTCCCGTGGTGGTTACGAAGATATTTCCCTCATACACAGCATCATCCATGCGGGCGACTTCAAAACCTTCCATCGCAGCCTGCAACGCACAAATGGGGTCAATTTCCGTTACAATCACCCTTGCTCCGTATGATTTCATGGATTTGGCGCAACCTTTGCCCACATCGCCGTAACCCAGCACAACAACCACTTTTCCCGCAATCATCACATCTGTAGCACGTTTGATGCCGTCCGCCAGCGACTCCCTGCAACCGTACAGATTGTCAAACTTCGACTTCGTAACCGAATCATTCACATTGATGGCTGGTATCAACAGTTGCCCGCGTTCCATCATTTGATACAAACGGTGTACGCCCGTTGTGGTCTCTTCCGAAACGCCTTTTAATTCCTTAACCGTTCTGTGCCAACGTGTTGCATCTTCTTTTAAAATATCTTTCAAAGTTTTCAGTACAACGGCTTCTTCTTCCGATTCGGGTTTTACGTTCAAAACATTTGCATCGTTTTCGGCTTCAAAACCTTTGTGTATCAACAAGGTAGCATCTCCGCCGTCATCTACGATTAATTGTGCGCCTTTTCCGTTTGGAAACGCCAATGCTTGGGAGGTACACCACCAATATTCTTCCAGCGTTTCGCCTTTCCATGCGAAGACAGGCACTCCTGCCGCTGCGATTGCCGCTGCTGCATGGTCTTGCGTAGAGAATATATTGCAACTTGCCCAACGGACATCAGCGCCCAATTCAACCAGCGTTTCTATCAAGACCGCCGTCTGTATGGTCATGTGCAGCGAACCCGAAATGCGGACGTCCTGCAAAGGCTTTTCCTTACCGTATTTCTCGCGGATTGCCATCAAACCAGGCATTTCCTTTTCTGCGATTTCAATTTCTTTTCTACCCCAATCTGCAAGGTTGATATCTGCAACCTTGTAATCTGTTTTATTGCTCATTATCAAGTATTTTATCTTAATTTCTTTAATTTATTACTTCTGTTTTATGGATTTGCAAAGATACAATTTTTTAATAGAAATTTGCCTCGTTTCTTCCAATAAAATACGGAAGCAAATAAGAAAAAGATTTGCAATTCGTATTGTTTTCTTGCTTTTTCCTATCACTTACGACACATAAACCTTCTCCAAAAACGCCTTCAACTCCTCAGGTTTCACATTCCGCGTTACATTTCCATCTACACAATAGGAAATATGCCCTGTTTGTTCCGAAACAATAATTGCAATACAATCAGTCTGTTCCGTTATCCCAATAGCCGAACGATGCCGCAATCCCATATCGTTCGGAATGTTCTCTCTGCGGGAAACGGGCAAAATGCAACGTGCTGCTATCATGGTTTTGTTGCGGATAATCAACGCCCCGTCGTGCAGTGGCGTATTTTTGAAAAAAATGGTCTCTATCAACTCCCGCGAAGTCCGTGCATTTATCAATTCGCCTGTCTGAATGTACTCTTCCAAATGATTATCCTTTGTAAGCACAATCAACGCACCCGTAAGCGAGGACGACATGCGGGCGCAGGCTTTGGTTATAATATTGATTTGCGGGATATTAGTATATTTTGTCTTCTCTTTCCAAATCAGAAAATTTGATTTTTTTAACGGATTTCTACTGCCGACAAACAACAAAAACTGCCGAATTTCAGGTTGAAAAACAATCACCAACGCAATAATTCCCACGCTGATAAACTGTCCCAGCAGTTCCGACAGCAACTCCATGCGGAAAAGAACAACCAGTTTCCATATCACGTAAAAAATCAGCAAACCTGCAAAGATTTTCAGTGCTGCCGTCCCGCGAATGAGACGGTACAAGACATAGAAAAGAATTGTAACAGATACAATATCAACCACATCTGAAATCCCAAACTTTAAAAAATCAATAAACAGTAAATCTGTCATTTTATTTATTCTATATCTATGTAACTTATTTTTGCGGTTTATATTTTGATGCGGTCAATATTTTTTGCGCATCGGTTTCGTTAAACAGTTCGGTTACCTTTTTTTGCGGATTTTTTTGTACCCACGTACGGCAAATCTGCCAGCCAATCCACGCCCCCGTCTTCCCCGGAGAATTATTTCCGAAATAACTTGTAAACGGTGCATCGCCCACCATTTTCCGAACCATTGTCATATTTTTTGAATACAGCAAATCGTTTTGGATTAAATATCCCCAAACATTTGCTTCATTTTGCCGTACCCATTCAATTTTTTCCTGCGGAAATGGAAAAATCAAACTGTCGGGACAGTTGGGAAGCATCATCTCCATAAACAATAAACGTTTCCCCTCGTCTATCATGGCATCTAAAAGATTGCTTTTCAACGGTTTAGATTTTATATATTTGTAAGAAATCTCGCCGAAACAACTTGGCAAAATATATTCGGAGGAAAAACGCCTCTTGATAAATTGCGGAAGTTCGCTGCCCAATTGCCTGTAGAGTTTATAATCTTTTCCCAAAAACAAATCCAAGGGAATAAGCAGTGTATCAGCATAATAAATGACAAAACTTTGATAATCCAATCCCGAAATAAAAGTGTAAATCTGTGGAACTGTGGCATCGGGAAAATAATACAGCAACAAAGAAAATGCCTCTGCAAACTGTTTTTCCATATCCGTTAAATTTGGAAACTGCTTTTGCACTTCTTTATATAACTGCCTGTTAATCTTTTCATTAAGAAAACCGCTTATTTCCCGCAGATTTTCCGCACTTGCAGGATTATCGCCGAGAAAAAACGCAAACTCCGTCCGCAAACGCATCAACTCATTTGCCAAACTGTCTTTGGGGATACTGAAAATCGCCTCTTCATATCGCTTGATGTTGATATTCAACTGTTTCCGTATCTCTTTTACCTCTGTTTTATTGGGTGCAGGCAAAGAGGACTGCTTTCGCCCGCAGGCAAAAAAAAGCAAACCCATTATTGCAACCATCCAGACTATTTGTTTTTTTATTTGCATAACGTTAATATAATCAATATGATACGGAAAAATGATTTCCGTTGTGTTTAATTTACAAAGATAGCATTTTTAAATAAAAAATTGTATCTTTGCAAAAACTTCAAAATAGTCTTTCATAATTTGGAATTACCCAAAAAGCTGGCTGTTTTTTTTAACAAATAATATTGAATATGACGCGATTACGTTTTCTGACAGTTTGGATTTTTGTTCTGCCGATATTTGGTTTTAGGGCATCGGCACAGGACAGTTTGTATGCCCGCCGTGTGATTGAAACGCTTACTTCCCCCGAATTTCACGGAAGAGGGTATGCCTTTCACGGCGATTCTATTGCTGCACGTTTTATCAGTGCGGAATTTTCCCGCCTGCAACTAAAAAAATGGACGAATAATTATTATCAGTCTTACAATAATTTCTCTATCAATGTGTTTGAGGGACATACAAAAGTTGATTTTGGGAAAAATTATCCCTCTTCGTCGCAGTCTGATGCGATGCAGATTATTCCTTATTCCGCTGAAACAAAGGGCAAATTTAGGATTGTTTCCGCAAATGATAAAATGTTGAAAGATACAAACGCATTTAAACTGAATGATAAATTTGTTTTGGTAGATATGTTAAAATTTACGCTCGTTGATACGGTCAAATTAGGACAGAATATAACGTTCAACGAAAAAGAAGACCAATGGCGAAAGATTATACGGCGTAATTCGTTAAATGCAAAAGGCTATATTGTTCTTAATGAAAAATTGGGTGCGTATTCCCCAATATCGGGACGTACAAAATCTTCTCATACAACAATTTATCTGTTAAAAGACAGTGTTTCAGGCTCTTTGAAAAAGGCATCTATTGACTTGGACGCTCGTTTTATTGAAAATTATCAAACGCAGAATATTTGCGGATATGTGGAAGGAAAACTGTATCCCGATACGTTTTTTGTTTTTGGGGCACATTACGACCATTTGGGACAAATCGGTGAAAGTTATTATTTCCCTGGGGCAAACGATAATGCGGCAGGTGTGGCAATGGTAATGGATTTGGCTCGTCATTACAGTTTGCCCGAAAACAGACCCGATTATTCGATGGTTTTTATTGCATTCAGCGGGGAAGAAATTGGTTTGTTAGGCTCGTCCCACTTTGTAGAAAATGCCCCTTTCCCTTTGGAAAATGTGAAAATGATGCTCAATCTGGACGTAATGGGCTCGGGAGAAGATGGATTTACCTTTGTTTGCGGACAGGTATTTCCCGAAGAATTTGAAAAATTTGCACGCATCAACGAGGAAAAAAATTATGCACCCAAATTGTTGGCAAGAGAAGCCTCTTCCAACAGCGACCACGCACCTTTTTACAAAAAAGGCTGTAAGGCTATGTTTATCTACGGCATGGGAAAAACGGGCAAATATCATCACCCCTCCGATACGCTGGAAAATTTATCATTGGGCGGCTACAACAGTTTATTCCGATTGATTGTTGATTACATTAAACTGCACGACACCCCCTAACATGAAAAATTTGTGTTTTTGTTAATTTTTTTCGTGTATCTGGTTGTTTTTTGCTGAAAAAATTGTATCTTTGCAAATTGTGAACTTTAGCCCCCATAGTTCAACGGATAGAACGGAAGTTTCCTAAACTTTAAATCCAAGTTCGATTCTTGGTGGGGGTACAAGGCTGAAATGGTTGTGAATATAAGTGTTTTAGCCTTTTTTGTTTAAAATTTAATACCTTACTTTTCCATATTCTTCCATAATCTTTATAAGAACCATTTATAGGAAATATAAATTCAGAAGTGTTTTTAATTTCGCCTTTCTCATTAATAAAATAACTTGTAATTATTATTTGATTTAAAGCATAATAATCACTTTTAGGCGGTATTGTATCACAAATATAAATATCTAAGGTATTGTTAATTTAGTATAGCAAACATCGTTTTATTTATTTTCTGGATTGCTTCCTGCTTCGTTCCTCGCAGTCGCAATGACGTAACTATCTGTACTACAACGTCATTGCGAGGAGTGAAACGACGAAGCAATCCAGAAAATAACAAAAAACTATACAAAATTAACAATACCTATATTTTGATGTATAAAAATGTGCGAATTGGTGCTATTTCAATTTCCCCAACGCCTCCTTTATCCTCCTCATCGCCTCAATCAACTGCTCATTCGAAGCAGCATAGGACAGCCGAATACAGTCATCATCACCAAAAGCAGACCCGGGAACTAACGCAACATTCGCCTCATAAAGCAAATACATACATAAATCATTGCTATTCTGTATGTTGTACCGGTCATATTTTTTCCCGTAATAACCGCTCACTTCGGGGAAGAAATAAAACGCACCCTGCGGTAAACGGACATTCATATCGGGAATTTCCTGCAACAGTTTAAACATAATATCTCTGCGTTCTCTGAATTTATTACGCATGTTGATAATATCCAAACTCGTTTGCGGGTCTATTTCCATTGCCTTGACGCTTGCCTTTTGCGCAATGGAACAGGTTGCCGAAGTTACCTGTCCTTGCAATTTGTCGCAAGCCTTCGCAATGGGCGTTGCTGCTGCCAGAAAACCGATACGCCAACCCGTCATGGCAAAACCTTTCGCCACGCCGTTGATGGTTATCACGCGGTCTTTGATTGCAGGAAACTGTGCCAAACTTTCGTGTTTGCCCTCAAAATTAATATGTTCGTAAATCTCGTCCGACATGATAAAAACCTGTTTGTGCCGTTCCACCACTTCGGCGATGCCTTTCAGTTCTTCCTTACTGTAAAGCATTCCCGTAGGATTGGACGGACTGCTGAACATTATCAGTTTCGTTTTTTCGGTAATTGCCTCTTCCAATTGTTGCGGCGTTACCTTGAAATCATTTTCCAATTTTGTTTTTATAAAAACACATTTCCCTTCGGCAACTTTCACAATCTCCTTGTAAGACACCCAAAAAGGGGCAGGGATAATCACTTCATCACCCGCATTTACCAAAACCATAACCGCCTGATAAATAGATTGTTTTGCTCCTGTAGAAACCACAATTTGTTCAGGCGTATACTCCAACTGATTGTCCCGCTGAAACTTTTTGCTGATAGCCTCCCGCAAATCGGGATAACCTGAAACGGGGGGATAGTGTGTCCAGTTTTCGTCAATTGCCTGTTTGGCAAAATTTTTCACTTCTTCGGGCGTATTGAAATCTGGCTCGCCGATGCTCAAATTAATTACGTCTTTCCCTTGCGATTTTAACTCCCGCACAATCCGCGTCATTGCAAGCGTCTCTGATTCAGACATTTGCATTATTCTGTTTGATAAATATTCCATCTTGTTACTCTTTTTGTTTTCAAGTTCAAAAATTCATAATATAAAATTCAATAACGGCAAAATCGGGAAATTATTTTTTTTAAAAACAAAATAATTCCTGTTAATCTTAAAAATCTTAATTTTAAAATTGAATTTCAGCAAATTACAAGAATGATGGACTATCATTCTTGTATTTTTATAATTGCTATTTTGCAGGAAATTAAAACTTCACGCAAAAGTCAATCACAACTCAACGATTTGCAAAGATACATTTTTTTTCTTAACTCGTTTCTGTTTGCATTGCTAAAATCTTCTAAATTATTTTGAGGAGGTTTTATTCCCTGTTTCATTCTCGTAAAAATGGTAATGTTTTTCCTATTTCCCTATAAGAAAAACGCTACATTATTTTATATTTTTTAAAAAATGTAACTTTTCCAGCCTCTATCGGCAAAGTATGGGAAGATAAGCCAGCCCGCAACAAACGTAGCGTCTGGACTGTGCCGACACGAGGTGTCAAAGGAGCGCATTTTGCAATCTTACCGCCTGAATTGATACGGACTTGCATTGAGGCAGGTTGTCCGTCTGATGGCGTTGTGTTGAATGAGGATTATGTGAGGTTGGCTGAAGAGAGGCTTCAGGAGTGCACACGCGTCTCAAAAAAAGATGATTTGTTTTGGAGATTATACCCAACCGCTTTTTTCATCATCCCCCGCATCCCCCGTCTGAAGTGTTGATAATCCAATATTTTACTTTCCGTATAGATAACCAGCATATCCAATTTCACAGGCTGTTCCTGAAAATGTTGATAAAGAAAGCCTTTTTCCAACCGATAAGCCTCTCGCATTAAACGTTTTACACGATTGCGGTCAACGGCATGTTTAAATCTTTTTTTGCTGACCGAAACCGCAATCCGCACCAACGGAATATCCGTCTCCGCCTGCGAAAAAACACAGCGGAACGGATACGCAAAAAACGATTTCCCATGCGAAACCAAAAACTGAAAATCGTTTCTGTTGCAAACACGTTCATGCTTGGAAAAACCGTTTTCTTTCATTATAACTATCCGAAAATCAATTTATTAATATTTATAGAGAAAACTTTTCCGGACCCCGTTTCTTTTCTCCAAATAATGGTCAATGGCGGTGAAAATGGAGGGATTTTCTTTTGTGGGGGCTTTCACCAACACTTGCAGTCCCGCCTCTTCCGCAGCCTTTGCCACCTGCGTTCCGAAAGCAGCAATCACGGTGTTATCTTGCTTATAATCAGGGAAATACTTCTGCAAAGACTGAATGCCGTAAGGACTGAAAAACACAATCATGTCGTAATCGTAAATATTTACCGCTTTCGCCGCATTTCGAAGCCGAATTTTAAAAACTTCCGCTTTGGCATAATCAACCTTTTTTTCGTCCAACAAATCAATCAGCGTGTGCATGGAAACATCTAAAGAACAGGGAATTAGAAATTTATGTTTGCTGTTTGCGGCTGCCAGATTTGCCAAATTTTCCAAATCACCGTCTGGGGGAAAAAATATCTGTCTTTTTTTGCAATACACCATGTGTTTTTGCAAATAAGCCGCCATTGCTTCATTGACGCAAAAATAATGCAGAGAAGCAGGCAAACTGATTTTCAATGCTTTAACAATCCTAAAAAAATGGTCAATCGCATTTTTGCTGGTCATAATCACGGCGGTATAGTCCAAAATATTCAGTCCGTTTTGCATAAATTTATCCGCTTCCAGTCCTTGAATTCTAAAAAATTTAAAAAAATCAATCTTCAAACCAAACTTTTCAGTCATCACCGCATAGGGAGAACGCTCAAAATACAAAGGGGTCTCCTGCGAAAATAAAATTTTTCTAACCGCTCCTTTTTTAATTTTTGGCATAATTAATTTTTGTAAAAATAGTTCATTATCAAATATTTAGTAAATAATAAGATGGGTAATATCTCTAAAGTGCAAAGATACAATAAAATTTCCAAAAATGCAAGTTTTTTTGAAAAAATAATGCATGCGAGGAAGAATTTATGCAAAAAATTGATGCAGAAAATGCCGCCGACCGCCCAAATCAGATAATCGTTTTTTAGATAATGGTTTATCATGACCAGCAAAAAGGCGAACAAAACCCAAAAGAAATCTACATTGACGCAACGGGCTAAATGCTCGGTAATCAGTTTGTTAATGCGGAAAATCCAACCCGAAATTCTTTTTGCAAGGTATTTCATCGAAAAATAAATTAGGGGCAGGGCGAATGAAACGGGTAAGATGTCGTACGGAAAAGTGAATTTCAAAAAGGACAGCACCTCCGACAATGCCAGCGAAAAGCCTGTCCAAGAGGAAGTTAGCAATATGAATTGGACGAGAGTTTTCAGTACGTTGTCCGTGTCTTCGTACAAATCGCGTTTCCGCTTTTTGGATAGAAAAATGCGGAAAAAATTCGGGATTGACAAACGGATAACTGCTAACATGGTGAGAAACAGGAATATAAGGATAAAAAACCAGTCGAAATTTTCTCTTTTTCGGAGTGATTTTTCAAAAGGCGGTTGCGGTTGCGAAGTGAAAAAAGGGATATTGCATCTTCGTTGCACGCGGTCTTTTCCCAGCAAACTTGAAAAATTGTTTTTCAAAACCGCGGTCAGACTGTCAGTGAAACGAATGCCCTCTGCGGAGAGATAGGGTACGCTGTTTGTATCGTAAACGATTGTATCTATGGTAGTTATCCAGATAGAAGAACGCACAAGTTTAACCGTATCAACGGAAACAGGCATAAGATTTGCTTCACTCTCTTCCTGTCCATAGATTGCGTTGATAATCAGAAAGATAAATATGAAAAAAAGTGTAATTTTTACCTTCATTTCATCGGATTGTTTTTACGTTCGTTAATAATGTCCCGAATTGTTGATGCTTCTTCAAAGTCTTCATCTTCAATAGATTGCTTTAATTTTTCTTCCAAATCTTCGGTGGACAGATTTTCCAAATCTTCTTCACCTTCTTCCTCTTCTTCTTGACTTAGAAAGGTATGTTTTTCCATTTCGGTGGTTAAAATTCCCAATTTCCGCAGAATGCTTTCTTCCACAAAAATAGGTGCTTTTCCTTTGATTGCCAATATAATAGCATCAGAAGGACGGGTGTCGATTTCGACCAGCATTCCGTCCTGCTCGCACAGCATTTTGGTATAAAAAATCCCCTCCGCCAATCTGTGGATATAAACTTCCTGAATTTTTATCTGAAAAGTTTGCAACACGGCAAAAAACAAATCATGCGTCAGTGGACGTTTAATCTCCACATTTTCAAGTTCTTTCAGCAAACTCACCGCTTCGTTGTCGGCAATAATGATTGGGAAAGATGTTTTGTTGTCCAACGTTTGCATCACCAGCATGCGGGCATAATCATTGTTCCAATTCAAAATGCAATTTACTTTTATTCCGACTTTTCCCATAAATTTTTGTTGAAATTAATACTATTTGCAAAGATACAATATTTTATTGAAAATGAGAAGTTGAAAATTATTTTTCTCAATAAAAAATTGTATCTTTGCACTTACGCAAAAAAAAGTTGTGCAAACGCAAATGGATTTTAAACTGAACAAGATAGAAGAAGCAATTGACGATTTCAGAGAGGGTAAATTCCTAATCGTCATAGATGATGAAGACAGGGAGAACGAGGGCGATTTCATTATCGCAGCCGAAAAATCAACTCCCGAAAAAATAAATTTTATGATGACGCATGGACGAGGCGTGCTGTGCGCCCCCATTACGGAAGAACGTTGCAGGGAATTGAATTTGGAGATGCAGGTGAGCAACAATACCTCGCTGTTGGGAACGCCCTTTACGATTACGGTAGATTTGCTGGGTTACGGCTGTACAACGGGCGTATCCATGTATGACCGTTCGTCCACGATACAGGCTTTGGCAAATCCCAATACCAAGTCCAGCGATTTGGGACGTCCGGGGCATATCAATCCCTTGCGGGCAAAAGACGGCGGCGTGCTGGTACGGGCAGGACATACCGAAGCAACGGTAGATTTAGCCCGTTTGGCAGGACTGCAACCCGCTGGCGCACTGATTGAAATTATTAATGAAGACGGCACCATGGCGCGCCTGCCCCAGTTGATTGAAGTGGCTAAAAAACACGATATTAAAATCATTTCCATACAGGATTTGATTGCTTACCGCGTGCGTACCGAAACGCTTGTTCAGCGGGAAGAAGAGGTGTATCTTCCTACGCGTTGGGGTGATTTTCAATTGATTGCGTTTACGCAACTGACCAACGGAAACACGCATCTTGCTCTGAAAAAGGGAAAATGGGAAAAAGACGAGGAGATTTTAGTCCGCGTACATTCTTCCTGTGCCACGGGCGATATTTTCGGCTCTTGCCGTTGCGATTGCGGAGACCAGTTGCACGCTGCCATGGAAATGGTGGATAAGGCGGGCAAAGGTTTGATTTTGTACATGAGCCAAGAAGGACGCGGAATAGGACTTGTCAATAAGTTGAAAGCCTATCACTTACAGGAAATGGGACGCGATACGGTAGAGGCAAATCTCGAATTGGGCTTCAAGGCGGACGAACGCGATTACGGTATCGGGGCGCAAATTCTGCACAATCTCGAAGCAACGCGCATCTGTCTGATAACCAACAATCCGACCAAACGTGCGGGTTTGTTGGGTTACGGGATTGAAATCGTTGAAACGGTACCGCTTATCATTGCGCCTAATGAGGACAATCTGCGGTATCTCAAAACGAAACAGGCAAAAATGGGGCATGATTTGGGAATAGATTGAGAATTAATATTTTAATCTGTATTTTTTTCTAAAGAAAATAGAAAATAAATATTTTTTTCTGAAAAAAATCATAATACGTCATTTAATTCAAAAAAAAATTGTATCTTTGCATTTCGTTGTCAAGGTACCATGGCCGAGGGGCTAGGCAGAGGTCTGCAAAACCTTTTACGGCGGTTCGAATCCGTCTGGTACCTCAAACGTAAACCGCTATGATGGCGGTTTTTTTATTTGTGCATCACCATCATAATCCCGTCTCGGAAAGGCAAAATCATGTTTTTCACCCGTTCATCGTTTTGGACATATTGATTGAAAGCAAGAAGCGCTTGTGTATCTTTGTCGTTTGATTTAACATTTTGGGTTACTTTTCCACTCCATAAAACATTGTCCGCCAGCAGAATGCCATTTTCAGATAAATGAGGAAGCAACATTTTATAATAATTGAGATAGTTCACTTTGTCGGCATCTATGAAAATCAAATCCCATGTTTGGTTCAAATTTGGAATAATTTCCATTGCATCGCCAATAAAAAGTGTTGTTTTTTGTTCGATATTTGCCTTGCGGAGATATTTTTTAATCATATTTTCCAATTCCGCCTCGTACTCGATGGTGTAAATCATGCCGTTTTCCGACAAGCCTTTTGCAAGACAAATGGTTGAATAAGCGGTATAAGTCCCCAATTCCAGAATGCGTTTGGGACGAAGCAACCTGCTTATAAATTCCAAAAACCGCCCCTGACTTTTGCAGGAAAGCATACGCGGACGCAACACTTTCAGGTTGGTTTCCCGATAAAGTTCGTACAACACCGCGTCTTCGGCAGAGGAGTGTTCTTCGCAGTAATCCTGCAATTCTAAACTGATTAAATTGAACATAAATTGAACTGTTTTTGCAAAGATACAATTTTTAATTAAAAATGCTATCTTTGCAAATATGATAAAAACAACAAGCATTTTTCATTTTAAGACAAGAATAATCTTCATTTTGTGCCTGCTTTTTGTCGGGCAGACAAAGGGATTTGCACAAAACGACAAAGAGCAATTGGCTTACCAATATTATAGAAATCAGGAGTTTGAAAAGGCAGTTGAACTGTTTGCAGAACTCTATAAACAAAATCCAAACAGCCATTTCTATACCTATTATCTGCAATGCCTGTTGCAAACCCAAAATACGAAAGAAGCGGAAAATCTGGTGCGGAAACAGATAAAATCCTTTCCCAATGTCCCCAAATATAACGTGGATTTGGGATATGTATTCGAGACAAAAGGCGAAGTTTCCAAAGCAAAAAAGCAATACGAGGCAAGCATCGAAGCCATTACTACAAATTCGGGATTGATAACGGAATTGGCACGCAGTTTTCAAGGGTACCGCCTCAATGATTATGCGGTCAAAACCTATCTGCATGGACGGAAATTGAGCAATACCGCCCAGTCATACGCCTTAGAAATTGCGGCGATTTACGAAGAAAACAACGAGTACGAAAAGGCATTCAACGAGTACACGGCGGCAATTTCGCAGAATGAAAGTCTGTTGGATATGGTACAAATGCGGCTGAACAACTGGCTGATAAAAGATGAAAACGAGGTGAAAAGCAACATCATCCGCCAGCAAACCTTAAAGGCTATCGGGAAAGAACCCGATGTGAAAGCGTTTTATGCCCTGATGATTTGGTATTCTATCCAGAAAAAAGATTTCGCGGGGGCGCTGAAACAGGCAAAAGCACTCGACAAACGCTACAATGAAGGCGGTCAACGGGTGTTCGATTTGGCGAATATCGCAACCGAAAATCTGGATTACACCTCCGCCATCGAGGGGTACAATTACGTTTTGGCGTTGGGGGAAAAGTCGCTGTTTTACGCCAAAACGGAAATGCTGTTGCTGAATGTGAAACTGTCGCAAATCACAGCGGTTTTCCCCGCAAACGAAATCGCCGTAAAGGCAATGGACAAAGAATTGTCCGATTATTTTCAGAAAAACCGATTAGCATCGGTGAATTTCCCCCTTTATGAAAAATGGTTGAAGTTCAAGGCGGTATATCTCAACGATATCGAAACGCCGAAGACGATGATTGAGCAAAATCTGTCGTTGAACACCATTTCGGCAACGGAAAAGGCGATGCTGAAATTGGATTTGGGCGATATTCTGCGTCTGGACGGCGACATCTGGGAGGCAATTCTGCTGTATTCTCAGGTGGATAAGGATTTCCCCAACGACACCATTGGTTCGCTGGCGAAGTTCAAAAATGCGAAACTGTCGTTTCATATCGGCGAGTTCGAGTGGGCAAAGGCGCAACTTGACGTGTTGCGGGCGGCAACTTCGAAGTTGATTGCCAACGATGCCATGTATCTGTCGCTGCTGATTGCCGATAACGAGGACGAGGAGGACAGCGTGAATATCCCTTTGCGGCAATTTGCCGAGGCGGATTTTCTGATGGATTGCAACCGTCTGGACAAGGCGGCGCTGTTGCTCGACAGCATCGAAAACAACCCCAAAGCATACGCCCTGCACGATGATGTGCTGTACAGAAAGGCGGTCATTGCCATTCATTACCAAAAATATAAACAGGCAGATGCGTTGTTGGCGAAGTTGGTCGCCGAATATCCCAATGATTTGCTGGCGGACGATGCCCTGTTTGAACGGGCAAAACTCAACGAATTTCACCTCAAAGACCCCACCACCGCCATGCAACTGTATGTGGAACTGATTACCAAATATCCCGACAGCATTCATGTGATAGATGCGCGGACGCGGTTTCGGCAACTGCAAAGCAATATGTAGGGAAGACTATAATTTCAACATCATATTTATTTTTTTTAAAAGAGGGAAATCTTTTTACCGCAATGTAAAGGGGTTTTCCATTGGGGAAATAGAATATTTTATCGGGGAAAAAGGTTGCCTCATCAGGGGAAATGACCTCACCCCCAGCCCATCTCCTTTGGAGAGGGAGGTGGCTACGGAGAAATGGTATTCCGAGAACGTTCCCCTCGTCTTTGGAGAGGGATTAGGGGTGAGGCAATATTAAAAATTCAAATCCCAAATCCCCACCGCACGACAAAGTTCCACCAACGAGGCATTGGCATTGAAAAGCGTTTCATAATAATTCTGAAACACTTCATTAGCCGTGCGTTGCGCATCTAAGACTTCCAACAACGAAGTTTCCCCGCGTGAATAACTGTATTTTTTCTTTTCCAAAATCGTGGTCGCATCGGAAAGCGTACTGTTTTGATAGAGTTCCGCCTGCCGACAAGCCGAAAGATAATTGTTGTAACACTGCTCAACCTCCTTGCGAATTTGCATCAACACCGCATCATATTGCGCTTCCGACTGCTGTTGGGTGTACTGTGCCGCCCGCAATTCGCCCTTGTTGATGTTGGAAAACCGCAGCGGAATGGTTATCCCCGCCGACAGGGTATGGTGTTTGGGAGACGGGGCTTCTTCGTTGAGAGCAGCGGTGTTGTGGGCAAAACCGATGTTCAGTCCCAACTCCATCGCACGATTGGCTTTGGCGAGGCGGAGGTTGGCAGCCGACAGTTCGCGGTTGCGGATTGCCGCCCGTAAATCTGCACGGTTTTCTTGTGCCAAATTTATCAGTAGGGGCAACGCATGCGTTGCCCTTACATCGTTCGCCCATACCGCCCGAACATCGGCAACATCGTCAATGCTTGCCGTTCCGCCCTCGAAGACGGTCAATTCGGACAGCATATTTTTATAATCTGCCTCTATCTGAAAATAATCGGTCATCATCGTTGTTGCCTCCAAACGAGATTGCATAGCATCTACTTCGGCAATATCGCCAAGGGCAAAACGCAGACTGTCGGCACGTGCCAAATCCTTCATACTTTGATACGAAGACAACGCCAAACCGACCAATTGTTTCTGCCGTAACGCGTCCAAATAAGCAAGGGTGGCATCGGCACGGAGATTTCTGAAAAAATCCTCCACCAGCGCCTCCGACATCTGTTGTTCGCTGCGGGCGACTGCCATTCTTGCACGGCGATTGCCGCCAAGGGCAAACGTATAACCCAGTTCCGCCGAATAGGATTGTCCCATTTGCATACTCCAATCCTGATTGTTGTCGTAACCAAACGACAGTTCGATGTCGGGAATAACCCTTGCAGCCTGTGCGTTTGCCTCGGCGATGTTCACATTGTATTTTTCCACAATGTATTCCACGTTCTTTTCGCGGACGTTTTTTATGTACTCTTCGTAGGTTAAAATACGTTGGGCGGTGGCGGTCTGTACACTTAAACAAACGGCTACGAATATGCCCATTGATACTGTTCTTTTTGCTTTATGCTGTTTCATTTATTTTTTATTTTATATTTTACGTTTTTTATTTTTTTTCCCAATCAGAAATATCCATCTTTTCAATTTCTTGAATTCTTTTATACTCATCATATTTGAATATGCCAACTATAAAGAGAATCCAAAAAATTATCCCTGAAATTAACAAAATCAATCTTTGTCGAAATTTAGTTTTATAATTGTCAGTCCATAATTCTTTCAGTCCGCTGTCGAAATTACTGAATAGGTTATACGGTGCTAAAAAAAATATTTTAATCATTTCAATGCGTGTATATTTTTCAAATTCATTTCTTTCTATTTGCTTTGCCCACGCCTTCTCAAAGGCTTCAGAAGGGAAATCATCTGGATTTGTTTTTTCAAAAATATCTTGAATTTGTTTATCAGTTAGCCCATATTCAATAAGTTTTTCATAGGCTTCTTTTGTTACCTCTTCGTCAATAGAAGCTTTGTAAACTGAAACCAACCATTCTATTTCGTCTTTATGTATTTTATCTTTCTTTTTCATTCTTTTAAATTTCCATTTTTCATGATATATAAAATTTATCTTTGTCCCAATTTACAGGATTACTATTAATGTATTGTTCAATATGTGCGTAATCGTTAGCATTTCGGATAATGTTTTCGTGATAATTGCGTTGCCATGCAAATTCTGCAAATCCCAAACGATGTGCATGTTTTGAAACGGCAGATTTGTACGAACCTACAATTGATGATAATGTGTTTTTTCCCTGATTTTGAAATCGGGATTGGGGCAATGATTGGGGCAACGCATGCGTTGCCCGTACAGCCCGTACAATATTTTCGTTTTGGGGTTGTTGTGTTTGTTGTTGTTGTAGGGGTAACGCATGCGTTACCCCTACGTGCATTGCCCCTACGTGCGTTGTTTCCACCGTTCCACCAACGATTTCAATTATCCCGTGTATATGGTTGGGCATTACAACAAATTCATGCAATTCAATATTCTGTGCATGATTTTTGATTTCATACCACAATACATCTGCAATTATACCAATCGGCGATAAACACATTTTTTCCTCTATAATTTCCCCAAACATATTTTCGTGTTTTTGTACACAAATAGTTACAAAATATAATCCTTCCTGCGAATAATCGTATTCTTTCAGGCGAATGCTGCGGCGATGGTGTATATTCGGATTATAATTCATATCTATTTCTATTGTTATTATTACTCATTATTGTTACAATTATTATCGGTTGTTGTTGGGGTAATGGTTGGGGCAACGCATGCGTTGCCCGTACAAAGGCGTTCAATTTCCCGTTTCTCCATCAAATAATACAGTGTCGGCAACAGATACAACGTGATAATCGTCCCTGCCAGCAGTCCGTAAACAATCACCGTTGCTAACGGTCGCTGAACGTCAGAGCCGATATTGGTTGCTAACGAAGCGGGCAGTAATCCCAAAATGGCTACCGAGGCGGTCATCATCATTGGGCGTAATCGGTGTGCGGCACCGTCAATAACGGCGTTTCGCAATATTGTCAAAGGTTGCTGTTTTAGGGGGGCTGCCTGCGTTAAACCGATTGGCATTGCATCTGCCATCCGTTTTTTCCGCAAGACGTTGATATGCGAAATCATAATGACCCCGTTCTGTATCGAAAGTCCGAACAGGGCGATAAATCCTACTGCGGACGAAACGTTGAACGTCATACCACGCAGCACAAGGGCGAGCATTCCGCCTAAAACCGCAAGGGGCAACATTCCGATAAGCAATCCCGCCTGCCGAAATTTGCCGAATGCGAAAAAGAGCAACAAAAACATCACCGCCAACGCCATCGGCACAATCACCGCAAGCCGACTATATGCCCGCTGCTGATTTTCGTACTGTCCGCCCCAATGAATTTGATTGGAAATGTGGTTGTACTGTACCTGTTGGGCTATCTTCGTCCGTGCTTCTTTGAGGAATGAAGTCAGGTCGCGTCCCCGCAGATTGACGCGCACGGTAAGAAAACGGCGATTGGTTTCGCGGGTAATGGCGCTTGCACCTGTGGTGGTTTTTATCTGTGTAACAGCCGAAAGCGGTATCATCGCACCC
>Ga0268262_10002097_pt1 | contig 23527 bp, 16 predicted proteins | sample TergutNc150P3_FD_190354 | JGI IMG/M metagenome (GOLD analysis project Ga0268262, IMG submission 190354) | Nasutitermes corniger P3 segment gut microbial community from laboratory colony in Florida, USA - Nc150 P3 (SPAdes) (version 2) | ecosystem: Host-associated > Arthropoda: Insects >...
TGAATATCAATCACAAAGGGCAATTAAAGGGCGTAGGAAACGCGAAAGGCATAACCAAATTTATTATTACATCAGGCAACATAATTGAGGCAAGCATTTATTTCTCCGTCCGCCACTGCATCCCGGCCGCTTGGCTAAACGACCGCGACCAATTCTTGTATCCAAACGACGGATGGAAAAAAGATACCGTGTTTCAAAACGACTGTTTGGCGTATACTCTTTTTCACGGGCAAAACAATATTTCATCAAAACACGGCGTAAATCATTGGATTCCGTTCATAGAATATGACGTTGGAGCCAAAAATAACTTCGACAGCAGCTTTATGACGGATTTCATCGCCGGAAATGTGGAGAAATACGGTATGTTGGCCGAACCGGCCACGCTATTCTACGACAGTTTCTTGGATATGGGCGGAAGCGGCGGAGGGAGCGGTAATAAACCGAAGCCGCGCAAGTTTTCCAAAACCGCCCAAGACGTGTTCAACGCCGGCAAGGAATTATGGAGATATTATCACACGCAACCTAATATTGACGTAAACGCCTCATACTACGACATCCGCGAGCACTTTCAAGGCAGAAACGCCCGAGGGACAATGAATCCTAACAGCAACGACGAACAATATACGGAGTTGATTTCCAAACTGCGCGCGGCATCGGATATATTGGCTAATAAAATAGAACCTAAGGTATACGAGTATGGATTTTTGAAAGAATAATATTTTTGATTCTTGTAAATACATATTAATCAAGGATAACCGCTATGTCAAATGACCCCGTCGCCGCCAAGGCGCCTTCCGTATCGCCCATATCTTATTTCTATTTCACACTGTTCTTCATATCCGGCATATCCGGTTTGATATACGAATCAATCTGGTCGCAATACCTAAAACAATTTCTCGGACACGCGGCGTATTCGCAAACACTGGTACTTGTCATATATATGGGCGGGATGGCTTTGGGGTCTTGGTTGGCGGCGATTTGGGCTAACAGGGTTAAGGATTTGCTCATTTGGTACGCCATAGTTGAAATCGCGCTGGGGGCGCTGGCGTTCGTCTTTCATGATTTTTTCATCCGGTATATCGATACGTCATTCTCAACGATACTCCCGTTTCTCGGCAAACCGGTTCTCATATCGCTGTATAAATGGGGCTCTTCGGCGCTCATCATCCTGCCGCAGTCTATGCTTTTAGGCGCCACGTTTCCGCTGATGGCGGGGGGGATACTGCGGCGGTTTCCGGGGCTTAGCGGGTATAAAACTTCCTTCATCTACTTTGTCAACACATTCGGGGCCTCCATCGGAGTGTTGATAAGCGGCTTCTATCTGGTAAGGAACTGGGGACTCAAGGGGGCGATTATCGCGGGCGGGATGATCGACTTGCTTGTGGGAATATCGATACTTACGCTTTGTTTGAACGACCGGGCGGCGAACGTGGTCATCAATACAAACGCCAATGCAAATACCGACGACTTACCGCTTGACGACGAACTTGATAATACTTTCGCCATACCCGACAAACGCGAAGACTACTATCCCCTGCTCTTCGTGGCCTGCGGCACCGCCGTCGCGTCATTCATGTACGAAATCGGGTGGATACGGATGCTCAGCCTCGTCCTCGGCAGTTCCACGCACTCTTTTGAATTGATGCTGAGCGCCTTCATCCTCGGCCTCGCGCTGGGCAGTTTCTTTGTGCGCAATAAACTTGACACAGTGAAAAACGCGCCGCGCTTTCTCGGCATCGCGCAGATTGTGATGGGCGCGACGGCCATCGCCACGCTCTTTACTTACAGCGGCCTCTTCAACATAATGGTATTTACAATAGAAGCGCTTGGCCGGAACGCCTCCGGTTACACGCTCTTCAACATCATCAGCCATCTGATATGCGTGATCACAATGCTCCCATCCACGATATGCGCCGGGATGGTCGTGCCGCTCATCATCCACATGCTCTACAAGCGCGGGTACGGGGAGGCGGCCATCGGCAAGGTTTACGCGGTGAACACCGCCGGCGGGATACTGGGAGTAATCGTGGCGGTATGGGGACTCATGGAGCTCGCCGGACTCAAATACCTTATCGCCATAGGCGGCGCGATCGACATGGGGCTTGGGCTTTACGTGCTCTACAAATTCGCGCAGACCAAGCAGAGCCTAACCCGCACAATCGCGCAACCGGTTTGCCTCATCGTGTTCGTCGCGGCGGTCGCTTTCTCAAATCTCGATCCGGTGCTCGCCTCTTCGGGGGTATTCCGCTACGGGACGATCTCCAAAGCAAAGCGCGTGGTTGAGCACATAGACGGGAAAACGGCGTCCGCCACCCTCTTCAAATCGGGCGACAATCTGGTGCTCTCCACAAACGGCAAACCGGACGCCAGCGTGGGATTCAAAGAGGAGTACAGCAGCGACGAGTACACCATGGCGCTGCTCGGCGTGCTGCCCATGAGCGCGCGCGAAGAGATACGGACGGCGGCGGTGATCGGCATGGGCGCGGGGATGACGGCGCACTACCTGCTCTACGACCCCACATTAGACAGCCTCGACGTGGTGGAGATAGAACCCGCTATGGCAAAACTAGCGAAGAAAATCGGGCCGAAGGTGGAGAACACCTTCAACGACCCGCGCTGCCATATACGCTTCGACGACGCGAAAACCTTCTTCGCGGCGCAGAACCGCACCTACGACGTGATCGTCTCCGAACCCTCCAACCCCTGGGTGAGCGGCGTGTCAAGCCTCTTTTCGCGCGAGTTCTTCCGCCACATCCGCAGACACATAAACGACGGCGGGATACTCGTGCAGTGGTTCCACAAGTACGAGGCCGACATCACCATATTCGTATCCATACTAAAGGCGCTCGGCGAGTCGTTCCCGCAGTACGATCTCTATATGACAGGCTCCGACTTGATAGTGATAGCGGCCAAGGACAAAGAGACCGACATCAGCCTGAAGCGCGACGTGTTCGCATACGAGCGATTATCGGAAAACTTGACGGATATGGGCTTCTCCGGCATAAACGACTTCCGCCTGATCCGCTACGCCGACAAGAATTTCTTCGACCCGCTGATAAACACCTACAAAACAACGCCGGCGAACAGCGACTACCACTCATACGTCGACCTCTACGCCGCCAAGCACCGCTTTATAGGCAGCTCCGCTAAGGAGATAAACGACATACGGGATTTCATAGTCCCTATTAAAAATATGCTGCTCGCCGACACCGCGTACATCGACCTCGCCCCGACGCGGACATTCCCGGATATATGGAATTTGTACGACATACACAAAGCGAAATCATTGGCCCAAGAGATCGTATTCAACGCGACGGCGGTAAACGACGACACGACGCACGGGTCGCTCTCGGCCTCAATCTTCATAATAGACTACGCGGAGGCGCGGCCGCAGATGATCACCTTTTCGCAGATACGGAGCGCCATAGTGCAAATCCTGCAAAAGACGCTGCCGTACCTCTCCGCGGAAGAGGCGCGGCAGATGTGGGGCGTAATCGAGGGAAAGGCGGCCAACAGGGAATTGTCGGACGCGGATAAAGATTGGATAGCCTTTTTCAGGGCGCTGTGCAACTACAACATATCGGAGACGCGGCGGCTGTCGATGAAACTGTTGCCGTTAGAGGCGGACACTATCACAGATCAGTTCAGCAACCAAATGCTAATAGCGGCGTTGCTTACAGCTTCCGCAATAACGGGAGATACTGGGAATGTTGAGAAGGTTTGGGACAAGTACGAATATAATAAAAAGCCTCCGGCGGCTATACGGGCCGTGAGGGCCGTTTATAAAGACAAAGTCAAAGACAAAGTCAACGTCAAATAATTATAAAGATTAAAATCAAATGCTTTTTTAGACGGAAGGCTTCGCCTTCCATAGATAGTTCGGGGGCTAAACCCCCGAACTTCAGTCAACGGCAACGTCAAAATCAACGTCAAAAGATTTTGACTTTGATTTTGACTGAAAATGCGGGGCGTAGCCCCGCATTTATCTATGAAGCCGAAGGCTTCGTCTTAAAATGATTTAAAAGATTTTTCAACTCTGTTCCAACACAATAGTAGCCGTAGTAATATCGCAAACCTCGCTCGGACCGAAATACTGTATCGGGCCGGGATATTGATAATCGTCCTGCAACGACCACTTCTCGCGGTGGGCGGCGAACTCTAGGAACGGTTTGCCGTAGAGTTCAACAAGCGCTTTCTTTATTACCGGCACTTCTTTGCCGTGGCGGCGCTCTAAGTTCATCATCATGGTGAGCGGGATGCCGCCGGCCACCCACTGATCCGCGGGTTTTGTCAAGTTGCGTATCGACGACAGGTACCCCGTTAACCCGGCGCCTATAAGGCTCGCGGCGGTGTAGCCGAGGCCGTAGCAGTAGTCGGCGTCGAAATTCGACGGGGCGGCGCAGCGTCCCTCGTAGCCGAAGAAGTGGTTCACCGTGGAGAACTTGCCGGTATAGCTTCCCAAGGCCTTCCACTCTTTCAACTGCTCCACGACCATCTCTATGAGCAGTTTCTCCGTCTCTATGCGGGAGACCTGCACGTTGCCGTGCGGGTCGCGGTCGGCGAGAAGCTGCCTCTGAATATCGAGCGGAAGGGACGAAAAGGTATGGGAGGCCTTCGCGCTGAGCGTTCTGTTCACAAACTGCCACTTCTCGTCGTCGGTGTTGAGCGTCTCATAAAACTTGGCGTTGGCGGCAAGCTGGTCGTTCAACTCCTCGATCATCAATTTCATCTCCGGAATAAACTCAATCAGCCCCTCGGGGACGAGCACCACGCCGAAATCTTTGCCGTTCTCGGCGCGGTTCTTCACTACGGTGGCAATCTCGTGGATGATTTCGCGCAGCGTCTTCTTCTTTTCGGCCACCTCCTCGGAGATGAGCGTGATGTTCGGGTGCGTCCGCAGGGCGCACTCTAGGGCCACGTGCGAGGCGTTGCGGCCCATCAGCTTTACGAAGTGCCAGTACTTCTTGGCGGAGTTCGCGTCGCGCTGGATGTTGCCTATCAGCTCGCAGTACACCTTGGCCGAGGTGTCGAAGCCGAACGAGGCCTCAATCCACTCGTTCTTCAGGTCGCCGTCTATAGTCTTGGGGCATCCCACGACCAAGAGGCCGGACTCCTTTTTGGCGCAGTACTCGGCAAGCATGCAGGCGTTCGTGTTTGAGTCATCGCCGCCTACGACCACGACGGCGGTTATGCCGAGCGCCTTGCAATTGGCGATGACCTTGTCGAACTGCTCCACCTTTTCGAGCTTGGTGCGGCCGGAGCCGATGATGTCAAAACCGCCCGTATTGCGGTACTCGTCCACAAGCGGGCCGTCCAACTTTATGTACTTGTTGTCTATAAGGCCGCTCGGGCCGCCCAAGAAACCGTAGAGCTCGCTCTTGGCGTTTATCTTCTTCAAGCCGTCGTACAATCCGGCGATTACGTTGTGCCCGCCGGGCGCCTGCCCGCCGGAGAGTATCACGCCGACCTTTAGGGCGCTAACCTTTCCCTCGGAGGGGGAGTCGAAAGTCACCACGGGGAGCCCGTAAGTGTTCGGGAAGAGCGCCTTGATCTCGTGCTGGTCGGCCACGGACTGCGTAGGCTCGCCCTTAGCCGCCTTCATTGAACTGCCGTGAGTAGCCAAGGCCTTAGGCAACTTGGGTTTGTAGGCCGCGCGGGCGGTCTGGAGCGGGGAGATAGCCTTCTTAGTAGACATTTTTCGGTCCTTTGTTGACGTTTGATGGAATTCTGTTATCAAGATATAAAATATAGATTATTGCGATAGCTAATGTTAAAATCTTTTAAAAGATTTTAAAGACTTTGACTTTACCGGCTTTTATTATTTTATAAGAATATGCTATTATACAGATACATAGTAAAAGAACACATCTTCCCGTTCTTCGCCTCCCTGAGCATCATCGTCTTCCTGTTCATCATGCAGCAGGCGATATTGATGTTGGATAAGATTGTGTCTAAGAATATCGATCCCATAGTGGTGCTTGAGGTGTTCCTTATACAGCTTGGGTGGATTTTGGCGCTCGGGATACCTATGGCCGTCCTCTCCTCCACCCTGATGACCTTCGGGCGCATGGCGGGGGACAACGAGATCACGGCCATCAAGGCTTCGGGGCGCGGCATGGCGGCGCTCACGGTGCCGGTTATCGCCGCGGCGGCGGTGGTGACGACGGCGCTCTTCTTCTTCCACGACCTCGTCCTGCCGGAGGCGAACCACCGCGCGGCGAACCTTCTAAGCGACATCTCCCGCAAACGGCCCGCCGCGTTCATAGAACCGGGGGTGCTCATACGCGACTTTCAGGACTACGCCCTCTACGTGGAGGAGGTCAGCGCGCTGAGCGGCAACCTGAAGAACATACGCGTGTTCACCGACAACCCCGGACAAGACCCCACGGTGACCGTGGCCGAGAGCGGCAACATCCGCATGACAAACGACGGGGGGTACTTGGAACTCTCCCTATACAACGGGGAGACCCACGGCACATCCCGCGAAAACAGCTCGGACTACTTCGCCGCCGTCTTCAAAAAGCAGGTGGTCTACATAAAGAACGTGGACTCGCGCCTTGAACGCACCTCATCCGAGGGGCGCGGGGACAGGGAGATGACCATCTCGGAGCTGCTGCTAAACGTGCGAACGGCTAAGGAGGCAAACACGCAGCTCTCTTCGGAGCGCGAGCAGACGCTCGGTTTTATAGAGGACGCAAAGGCGCGCCAAAACGCCGACTCAACCGAGCCGGCGGCGGACGCGACGCCCGCGAAAAAGAAGACGCGCCGCGAACGCGGCCCGGCGAACCGCCTGAACCAGTACGAGAACCGCCTAGAGCAAATCGCAAAGAGCCAAAAGGCCAACGACGCCGTCGTCGCGCAGTACATGGTGGAGGTTCACAAGAAATTCGCGATTCCGGCGGCGTGCCTGATCTTCGTGCTTATCGGCGCGCCGCTGGGCATAATGGCGCGGCGCGGCGGGCTCGCCGTGGGGGCGAGCTACTCGGTATTCTTCTTCATAATCTACTGGGTCTTCCTGATAACCGGCGAGAATATGGCCGACAGAATGGTCATCCCGCCGGCCGTGGGCATGTGGGCGGGCAACGTCTTTTTGGCGATATGCGGCGTAATTCTCATTGTGCTCATGACGCGCGAAACCACTATCGGCTTCGGGTTCCTCAAAACGTTTTTCGGTAAGCTGTCGCCGGCTTTCAAGCGCCTCTCGAGCGTCAAGGCGTTCAGCCTGCCGGGCGCGCTCTTACGCTTGCCGAGATGGCTTCTTAATAAAACCGTGGGCATACTCCCCGGCTACCTTATATGGATGTTTTTTAGCTACGCGATCGGACTCTTGGCGGCGCTTATCGTGATCTTCGTCACCATAGACTACGTGAGCAACCTGCGGAAGTTCGACAGCGCCACATTTGAGCAAATCATCCTCTACTACTGGTACTTCCTGCCGTTCATAGTTCAAACGGTGCTGCCCATAGTCCTCTTCCTCTCCTCCATGTTCTCCGTGGGCAAGCTCGCCAAGCTGAGCGAGCTTACGGCAATGAAGGCCGCGGGGGTGAACGTGCGGCAACTGACCATGCCGCTGATGCTTTTGGGGCTGCTGCTGTCGGTCGGCGTCTTTTACGGCGGCGAGATGGTGCTTCCGCGAGCCAACGAGCAGCGCGCCCTGCTCAACGCCTCCTTCGGCAAACCCAAGCAGGACGGCGCCGACGCGGCGCAAAACCAGGGCGGCGCGACCGTCGTACGCGAGTACCGCCGGAACTTCTTCTACTTCGCCGCGCCGAACGTTATGTACTACTTCAATGAATTTTGCACGAGCCCGCAATACTTTAACGGCGTACGGCGCTACACATTCACGCGAAACGGCCTGCTGGAGCGCGTGGACGCGGCCGAAGCCGAATACGACAGCGCGGGATGGCGCTTCGTGAACGGGACGAGGCGCTCCTTCGCGGCGGACGACATGACCGCCAAGAGATTCGCCTCCCAACCGGACGACATTCTCACGGCCGTCCCGTCCGAGCTTGTGAAACGGGTTAAGACCAAGGAGTCAATGAGCTACTGGGAACTCGCAAGCTACATAGAGGCGGCCAAACACAGGGGGGAGAAGGCGCAGAAGTACATGGCGGAGCTGCAATTCAAGATCGCGCTGCCGTTTATGAACTTCATCGTGATCCTCTTCGGGATCTCGCTCGCCTCGCGCACGGGGCGCAGGGGCGGCACGACCCTCTTCGGAATAGGGCTCTTGCTCTCGTTCTTGTACTGGATACTCAGCCGCTTCGCGCTCGTCTTCGCGCAAAACGGATATCTGCCGACGCTTGTGGGGGCGTGGATCGGCAATGTAATTTTTTTCATAGTGGGGCTCGTACTATACAGAAAGGCCGCGCACTGAGGAGAGACTATGCCTAAGATACTTATCGTTGACGACGACCACGCGGCGCTCGACCTTTTGGAGCTGTTTTTGTACAGCGACTACGAGGTCGTCACCGCGCTCAACGGGTTCGACGGGTTGACCAAAGCCGAGAAGGAGACACCGGATCTCATCATCACCGACATCACGATGCCGGTCATGGACGGGATACGCTTCTTCAATTTAGCGACGAAAAACGACGTGATCAGGCGCGTGCCCATAATCGCGGTCACCTCCTTCGCCGAGGGGGTAACCGCTAAGAGCCTCATCAACATGGGCTTCTCGGGGGTGATCCCCAAGCCGCTTGAGCGCGGGCTTGTATTAACCATAATCGCCGATACGCTGAGAGCGGCGGCGGGGAAATAGTAACAAGGAGGCGTGACAATATGAACGGGAACAGGAGAAAGAAGATTATACCGACCGTCTTTATTATCGTCGGCGTCATGATGATGTTCGTCGACTCCGGCGCGGCCAAGGCGTTCGGGGGCGCGCTTATAGGCAGCGGGCTGGTCTTTTTACTGCGCCGCCGCTACTTCGCGTCCGGCAAGGCCAACGCGACGCAGCGCCACACGGAACCGCGCAAGGCCGACGGCCAGCAAAAAACAAAAGCGGGAGCGGCCGCGAACGAGGACGCCTTTACGATGCACGGCCAAAGACTCGGCTCCGATTACCAAAGAAAACAGTGGCAGATAACGGAGGTGGCCGTGGACGAAATGCTCGACATGTTCATAAAGCTGACCGCCGCCCACCTGCCCAACCACAACACCATCGCCATATTCTTCCCGGCCAACGACGGCGAGTACGCCCTAAGACGCCACATATCGAAATCAGGATTTGTCAACAAAAAAGCGATGATCATACCAAACCGCGGACTCTTAGGCAGCCTGCTGACCAAAGGCCTGCAACCATTCTACGAACCCGGCTTCACAAACAGCAACGCCACGCTCTTTTACTACGACGACTCCCACAACTTCGCGCCCGCGGAAAACATCCGCTCCATCCTCCTTAGCCCGATAACCACCGGGAACGAAACGCGGGGCATACTGCTCGCCGACTGCGCTAAGCCGAACGCCTACACGCAAGACGACCTCGCCTTCATTACAAATACCGCCAAGCTCTTAGGCCAGGCGATCTACTACACATACATGAACACCAAAAACAGCCTCGACTACCAGCGGCTGGCGGCCATGAACAGCATAGAAAAAGACTTCTGGAAAGACTTGGACTTCGACACCGTCATGAACAAGATGTGCGAAACCATCACCGACGCGGTCCCCTGCGACAGGCTCACCATAAGCCTGAAGGAGGACGACAAGATGAGCGCTAAGGTGGTGAGGATATACGGCAACAACGCCGTATACTTCAAAGACTTGGTTTTCGCGCTCGGCGACAGCAGCCCCAAAACGCTCGTAAGCCTCGCCTACTCCACGGACGTAGGCTTCTTCAGGAACTTTAACGAGGAGCGCTACGAGTTTCGCTACTCGGAAAACGAGCCGCAACTCCATGAGTTCGGCTCTTTCATGGCCTTGCCGATAGGCGTGGACAAGCGCATAGGCATGATACTCATAGAATCAAAGATGAAAGACGCGTTCACCAGCTTCAACTTCGGCCTGCTCTCGCGCCTGAGCACCAGCGCCGGATTGGCGCTCGAAAAGATATTCATGATCCGCAAATCGGACGCCTTAGCCACCCACGACGGACTGACCGGCCTGTTTAACCGCAGCCACTTCCAAAAAATACTGACGACCAAGATAGCCGCCAGCAAACGCCGCGACAACTACCCGGTCTCGCTCGCGCTGTGCGACATAGACTTCTTCAAAAAACTCAACGACAACTACGGCCACCCCTTCGGCGACGCCGTGCTGAAAGGCGTGGCCTCAAAGCTCGACTCCTCCGTGCGCCTCGGCACGGACGTCGTAGCCCGCTACGGCGGCGAAGAGTTCGTGATGATCATAGACCAAAGCGACTGCGACAGCGCCAAGGAATCGGTAGACCGCATACGCGGCGAGATCGAGGCCATGATCTTCAAAACGACGGACGGACGCGAAGTAAAAACCTCCATGAGCTTCGGAATCGCGGAATACCCGCGGCAGGCAAGGGATATCAAGGAACTAATAGACAAGGCGGACGAGGCGCTCTACGCCGCGAAAGAAAAAGGGAGAAACCGCGTGGAAGTCTATTGGGCGGAATCGAGCACGAAGTTTATTGACAAGCGGGATTAAAAGATTAAAAAATTAAAAGATTAAAAAGATTAAAAAGATTAAAAAGATTAAAAAGATAAATCTTTTTAAGACGAAGCCTTCGGCTTCATAGATAAATGCGGGGCTTCGCCCCGCATTTTCAGTCAAAATCAAAGTCAAAATCTTTTGACGTTGACTTTGCAGTTGACTGAAAATCGGGGGGTTTAGCCCCCCGATTTATCTATGGAAGGCGAAGCCTTCCGTCTAAATATGAATTTGATTTTAAAGAATTGGAAAGACTATGCTATGCTCTACATCGTATCAACACCTATCGGAAACCTATCGGATATAACCGTGAGAGCCTCTAAAATATTGGCCGAGAGCGATCTCATTTTGGCTGAGGATACCCGCACGTCTAAGCGGTTGCTTGACCATTTGGGAATAGGCGCGCGGGTAAGCGCCTACCATGACTTCAACAAGGAGAAGGTCACGCGGGGGCTTGTCGAATTGTTGAAGGACGGGAAGGAGATCGCGCTGATAACCGACGCGGGGACGCCGGGGGTGGCCGATCCGGCTTTCTACTTGGTGAGGGCGGCGATAGAAAACGGGATAGAGGTGTCGCCGGTTCCGGGGGCGTCGGCGTGCTTGGCGGCGCTGGTGGCCAGCGGGCTGCCCACGGACAGATTCATCTTCGAGAACTTCTTGCCCAACAAGGGGACGCAGAGACGGAAGATCTTCGAAGCGTTAAAGGATGAGCCGAGAACGATGATCTTCTATGAGACGCCGCATAGAATAGTAAAGACGCTGGAGGACATTAAAGAGGTGCTGGGGGACGTGCGGGTCGTCATCGCCAGGGAGTTGACAAAGATACACGAGGAGTTTCTACGCGGCAGCGCGGAAGAACTGTTAAAACATTTCGCGGCGCGTCCGCCGAAGGGGGAAATGGTAATCTTATTTAACACGCGGGTACGAGAAAACGTAGCGGCGGGGTTTAAACCCGCCGCTACGACATCAACTACAATTGCTTATTAAACAACACCTTCTTATCACCCTTCTTCACCTCTATATTGTCATACGACCTTCTGCCGATAACAGAGCCCGACTTGTCGTGGACGTTCATCTGCACGGTGTAGGTGCCGGGTTCCACGGGGATTCGGGTTACTATTATTTTTTGCGGGAGAAAGAAGCACATGCGGACGTCAGCGTGTTCCATTTCGGCGGTGACCGCGTTGGCAATCAGGCCGATCGCGAAATTCGCCCCGGAGTTGTTTGAACTCACGTTCTTCTTGGTCTGCTCCGCGAGCATCGTGCGGATAAACGTGCGCAACATCGTCCTGGCGACCACGGTGCCGAAATTGTCGTCGAACTCCTTCTTGGCTTGCTTGTCAATGTCGTTCACCACCACCGACCGATACTCTTGGCCGCCGCCGGCCAACCGCGCCGAGAAACGGTCTATCCTCGACTCAGTCGTCACCAACTCCGGCAACGATATTTTGAGGTGGGTCGGGCCGCCGCCTTTCACGCTGTTTTTGTGGCTGTCCGGTATGGGCGGCGCGGGCGCGACGATAGCCTGACCTCCCCCGCCCTTTCTCCTGAGGCTCATGTTTCCGCCCGGCACCATGTCGCCCTCCCAGTTCTGCTCTATCATCTTGGGGCCCTTGCCGGCGTACCCCACTATAATGATCTCGGCGTCGCCCATAGCGGCGGTCCACTTGTTGGAACCGCTGTTCGGGCCGATTTTGAGCGTGCCGATATCATCCTCCCTCTCCCCCGCCTTTAGGCGGTCGTAGGCGAAGCCCTCGACCTCCGGGGCCAACGCCACCGGGCCCTTCTTGTAGGCTTCGACTGACTTGAAGAGCGATATGAGCGAGTTATCGGGTTCGTTCACCCTCTCGTAAGCCAGCGACGAGAAGAGGTGGAACATACCGTCGGTGTGGTACTTCTTGTCCTTAGCCTCCGTACGCTCCCACTCGTTGAAGTACGTCTGCATCCTGCGGGTCTCAACCAAGGCCTCGTCGAACTTGCCCATGGCCATGAAGTTAAACGCCGCAAGCTGGTGGAGCACGGTAAGCTCGTAGGGCTTGGTGCGGTAAGGCCTCATGTTGTCGTTCGTGAGCAACGCGGCGGCCTCGTTCGTCACAGACCTCGTGAACAGATCGTCGAAAATCTGCTCGGCCTTAAGCAAGTAAACGTTGCTCGAATCGTACATCCCGGCGTAGTGAAAAAGAACGCCTATGTCCATATAGAGCAAGAACTCGCTCTTTTCCCCGTAGAGCTTCTTATGATTCTTCTTTATCTCGGTAATAGTCGCCAAGTAATCGTCGCCGACCTTGTCAAACGCCTCCTGCCTCTTTTTACCGGTGCCGGCGCAAGAGGACAATATCAAGCAAGAGACCGACACCAACGCAATCATCGACAAAACGGATAGTTTACGAATGGATTTCCTACCGCACGACTCGGACTTCCTAACATCGTTAAATGCTGTTTTCACGGAAAGTTTCCCCTTTGATTAGTGAATAGACACACGGTTTATAACGCGGAAACAGCGTGAGCGGGTTATAAACCCGCCACGCCAATACGGCACCCCTAACGGGGTTGCGCGCTCGTTTAGAACTTCGCGCTGGCCTTCTCAATGTACTTCTTGATCTTCTTGTCGCCTATAAACACCTTTTTGGTGGACTCAAGCTCGATCAGTTCCATGTTGATCTGGTAGAACATAACCGAGCGCTTACCCTCGCGATCCTCGATAGTGTTTATGCTTCCGACCAGCATAAGGTCGGCGCCCTGCTCCTCGCCCCGGTCAGAACGGGTCTCGGCGGAGGCGTTCGTCTCCTGGCTATCCATCTCGGCGCGAAGCTGCCCGACCTCGCTGTTGGTCGCTATAAACTCGACCTTGCCGGAGTTCAGAAGCGCCTTCTCAAAGTCTTTTGTGAAGGTCTCCACGTTGATGTGCTCATGGCTCTTGTTGACGATCCTGCCGACTTTAACGGTGGGCGTCTTGCCGGCTTTCTCGTACTTTTCAATCCAAGGGCGGCTTAGGGCGTCGGTGATTATCTCCTCCGACACACGCCTTGAGTCACCGTCGTTCCAGCGCCCGGACAGGTCTTTGTCCGAATCGGCGTCAATACGCGTTACGGCCGTACCGCCGCAACCAACAATCACAATAGACAGCAAAAGACACGCCGCCAAACTCGTCTTACGTTGCATTGCCACTCTCCTACGAAAAGGTGTTTAATGGATAATCACGGCCCGCGTTCCCGCAAGCCGTGAATTTGATATTATACTAAAATATAATATACGCGCCACACGCGTGTCAAATTTTAAACCCTACTTTTTTCCTACGGAACAAAGCACGTTCTGCTGCTGCGTCAGCCAGGCCTGCGCCTGCTTCTCCGCGTTTTCGGCGGCCCCCTCGGCCGTAGAGTAGTAGTACTTCCTGTTGGAACGCCCCGCGAAGAGATCCCCGCCGTTCGGATCGGAGACAAACGGGCCGGCCTCCTTCATCGTGACCCGCTCCTCCTCCCGCGTGACCGGCTCGTTGTCGGACAAGTTGTTCTTCGTAATGATGAGGAGTATCTTCTGTCTCACCTGGTAGCTCACCTTAACGCTGGCCGTGTAAAACTTGACGTGCTCGTTCTTGCCCGGCTCGCCGTTTATCCCCTTCAAAAAATCCGTGTGCGACTCAACTTTGGCCTTCAGCTCCTTCATACCGGGCAGCGACAGCACACACTCCTCAAGCAACTTCTCCTTGATCTCCGACTTCCCGTCCGGGGCGATGTATGTCCGTAAATATACCACCTGAGCGGACGCGCCGACCGCAAACGCCGCACAAAAAAGCGCCGACATCAAAAATCTGCCTTTCATAGCAACCTTCCCTTTGTTAAAGTGTTTATATTATATAAAACCGAATTCGGTTTACCCATATTTAGAATATTCGTATATCAATATTGTTACCGTTTTTTTACGCCGGCCGGCGGCCCGACCGACGAATCCGCCGGCGCGGCGCCTTTCGCCTTGCCGGCGTCCGCCTCATGACCGTCCTCAAGCTCGGCCGCCGCGCCCTCCGACCCGCCGCCGGCCGCCCGCCGCCGCTTGCGCACCTCTATGGAGTCGCGGGCCACGGCCAGACGCGGGGCGGCGTTCTCCTTGCAATAGGCCGATTCCGGATACTTGGCGCACAACTCCTCGTACAGCGTCATAGAGGCCCTGTTTTTATTCAGTGTGTTGTTCGTGTACCACGCGGCGGCGTAGAGGCTCTTGGGGGCTATATCCAAGTCGGGATACTGCTGATACACCCCGTAGAACGCCTTGACGGCCTCCACCGCGTCGCTCTCAAGCAACGTCTCGGCCATCCTGAAATCGCGCTCGGCCATCTCCGACCGGGTTATAACCGTGACCTCCGCGCCGAGCTCTATCTGCGCCCGCCTCGCGTACTCCGTAGAACCGTACTCGGCCGCGACGACCCGCAGCAGGCTGTCCCCGCGCGCCGCGTTCTTGAGCCCGTCCCTCGCCGTAAAAGCCGCCGCCAGCAGGGAGGCGGGACGGTAGGACGAATCGATCGAGGCGTCCGCCGAAAGCTCCAAATAATATATGTACGCCGAATCCGGCGAATCAAGGTCGAAGAGGAATATCTCAGCCGCCGAGTAGCGGGCGGCGGGCGGGATCTTGCCCGTGGAATCCGGCTTGCGCAACTCCCGCAACCTCTTGAGCGCGGCGAACCGCGCCGACGCCCGGCTCCCCACGGAGGTGGAACTGAACTTAGAGGCCTCCCCGAACTCCGCCTCGGCCAAATCAAGGTCGCCCAAACCCTGATATATGAGCGCCAGATCGTAAGAGGCCCGCCCGCAGAGGCTCATAGTGTCGGCCTTGTCGGCGGACTTCTCCAAAACGCCGGCGCACATCTCATTGATCTCCTCCAACAGCGCTATAGCCTCGTCAAGACGCCCCATCCGACGCAAGGTGCCGGCCATGTAATACATGATCTCGTACCTCTGCTTGGCGTACATACGGCTCTTCCGCATAACGGCAAGGTGGCCGAAGGCGGCGTCAAACGACTCCTTGGCGCTTAGGCAAAAGTAGATCGAGCGGTCAATCCTAAACATCAAATAGGGATGCCTCCTGGTACGCGGCGCGGCGCGCAACAAACCGAGCGCCTTATCGTACTGCTTAAGCTCGTAGTTCAAATCGGCCATCTTCAGTATTATGTCGAGCCGCTTCTCCATGGGAAGCGACGACAGCCTGTGCATACCCTCAAGCAACCCAAGCGCCTGCGAATGGCTGCCGCGCCTAAGCGCGATCTCCACAAGAAGCAGCGTAATCTCCTGATTCCTGTCCAATTCCGGATGCTCCTTCAACAGACTCAGCAGTATATCCTCGGCAAGCGTAAGGTTGTCCATCATTATATGCGCCTTAGCCACGTAAATCCGCGACTCCGGCACAAGACGGCTCTCCGGATAGAACACAAACAAATCTTGCATGCGCCCGAGGGTCACCGGGAAATCCTTCTTGTAAAACGCCGCCTTGCCCATCAGAAAGTGCGCCCTGTCCTGGTGCTTCTTGTCCCTGGGATAAACCTCCATCATCTTGAGCGACTTCTCCACCGCCCTATCGTACTTTGCCGCGATCTTCTCGGTAGGCGTCACCACCAAACTGTCCGGAAAGACCCGCATCAGCTTCCTATGGTCGCGCCAAGCGACCGTGTAGGCCTCCTCGGCGTTGTAAAACGTGTTGTAGTACGGGTGACAGCCGACCGCGCCCGCCGCTATCAAAGCCGCCAACATCAGCAACAATATCAATACCGGGAGAGACGCCCGATATTTCAGCCCGCTTTTTATTGATTTCACGCCGAATCCTCACACCCTTTTTCCGCGACCATCAAACACCCCTCCGAATCAGCCGCCTTTTGCGTATACTCCGGGCGCTTGTCCACTATTCTACCGTCCGGGAGCTGAAATACGATTGTTCCGTTAATAGAAAACGGCACGGCAAGCCCCGCCGCGTGCGCCTGTTTAATGGCCTTGTGTACACCGCGATTGGCGAGACGCGTGATTCTGTCCGATAATTCGTAATATTTTTTTTTCATTGCTTCAACCCTCCTTTAAATTGTTTATAACGGTCTTCATTATAAATAACATTTTCGCCGTTTCCTTTGGCAATTCGTTCGCAAACGGTACCGCTATTATAATATAACTCCCAAAAATCCACAATATTCATAATATCCCAGAAATTTTTTATACTTTTATTAAAACGCCTGATAACATCTTCGTCCGGCACGTTATGCCCTCCGAGCGACACGCGGTTCTTTATCCTCTCAAGGTTCAAATCCGGGGAGTCCAAAAACACATAGAACAGAGCCGTCTCATAACCCATGTCCTTAGCCTTTTCCAAAACCCGCCGGTGATAGTTGCCGGATATGGTAGACTCCAGCGCAAACGACTTTCCGGAATCCAGCATCTTATCAATTTCTTTCAAAATAATCCTTCCGGCCGCCAGCCCCACGCTGTCGCCGATTTTGGCGGCGGTTTCATCGGCGTTAAGAAAGGCCAAACCCTTTTCATCACGCAACAACTCATGCGCCAAAGTGGTCTTGCCGCTGCCGTTCGGGCCGGCGATAAGGTAGAGCCTCTTTTTCATGGTATTTATGAATATAATATATCGGCGGCCAAATATTTTAAAATCTTTAAAATCTTTAATGACCTTGATTTCAACACCGCCTTAATATATATTTGATTTATCGAACCGTACCTCCCTTAATCGGACGCAAAATCAAAAAATAAGGATATTTTATGCGTAAAGACAGAACCACCCTATATTTCATCGCCCTATCCGCCCTGACCGCCTTGACCGCCGTTTTGGGCTGCGGGGGGCCGCAGGGGAAGTTGGACGCGGCCAAAGGCGCGGAGAACGGCGGGAAGTACGGCGAAGCCGCCGCGCTCTACGCCGCGCTCGCCATCGAATCCGCGCCGGCGCACAGGCTCGCCGACGCCCAAAAGGGCAAAATCATGCAACCAGCCCTGTGGCAAGCCGAGATCGAAAAGTACATGGCGTGGCTCACCGACCCCGCCCCGCTCGGCGGAACCCTCAAAACCGCCCTGGACGGCTTAGACCGCTGCACGCCGCGCTTCGAGGCCGACAACACCGCGCACACCGCCCAACCCAAGCCGCTCGACTCCCTGAACGCCTTCGCCGCGCGCTGGAACACCGCCTTCAACCCGCCGCCCCCGAACACCATAGACTGGGACGCCATAGTCAAAAATGCCTTCAACAAAAATTTCTCAATGCTCCAACTGTCGGCGCCCATCAACTACACTTACGACGTAAACATAATAAGCCGCAAAACCTCCCGCCGAATAAACTTCACACTGTACCCAGCCACACTAGACACAAAAAGCCAAATCATCGCCCCGCTGCCGGAAGGCGAATACACGTTAATCGTAAAAAGCTCGGTCGAATTCCAAAAGGGACAGCATTGGGAGTCGGATTACACAGGATTTCCGGTCATTACGGTAAATGATACGCCGATGGTTATAGCGATTGATTTGAGAACGCGGGTGGCTGGGAAAAAATAAGTCAAAGTCTTTAAAGTCTTTAAAGTCTTTAAAATCTTTAAAACATTTAAAATATTTAAATCTTTTTAAGACGGAAGGCTTCGCCTTCCATAGATAAATCGGGGGGCTAAACCCCCCGATTTTCAGTCAACGGCAACGTCAAAGTCAACGTCAAAAGATTTTGACTTTGCCTTTGACTGAATATGCGGGGCATAGCCCCGCATATATCTATGAAGCCGAAGGCTTCGTCTTAAAATGATTTTAAAAGGATTTTAAAAGAAAGGAAAAATATCCACGTTTACAGGCATTGTAGTAGAAGAGCAAAAGAATTACTACATCGTTTCCGTTCCGCAACTTGGGCAGTTGCGATGTACCGTTAAGGGGACGTTGCTCAATAAGAAAAGATTTCGCATATCCGCCGGGGACTCGGTTAGCGTTCAAGCGATAAATCGGGACAGCGCGGAGGGCGTGATCCGCGAGGTGGCGCGACGCGACAGCTTCCTCCCGCGGCCGCCGCTCGCCAACTTGTCGCAGGTCGTGTTCGTCAACTGCTTCAAACAACCCAACCTCGACACCGAAGCCATAGACCGATTCCTCTTCTCAAGCTCCGTCTACGGGATAGACGCGGTCATCGTCTTCAACAAAATGGATCTGATGAGCGACGCCGAAACTGCGGAGCTTGAAACAATCGAACGCTACTACAAGAACGTGGGCTACAAAATCCTGCGCGCGTCCGTTACAAACAGACAGGGCATCTCGGAACTCATAGACATCTGCCGAAACAAAACAAGCGCGTTCACAGGGCTCTCCGGCGTCGGGAAGTCGAGCCTGCTCTCGCTCATATTCCCGAACACCGAGTTCCGAACAAACAACGTATCCGGCGCGCGCGGACGCGGAACCCACACCACCACGCACATCAAATTACTGACGCTAGACGAAAACTCATTTATAGCCGACACCCCCGGATTCGCCTTCGTCGACGTGCCCGCCGTAGACGAGGACGCCGCGGCCGAATACTTCCCGGAGATAAAAGAAGCCATAGGCCAATGCCGATTCAACAACTGCGTACACGACGCCGAACCGGGGTGCAAGGTGGCGGAATTAGTTGACAAAGGAGAAATAGCTGGCTGGCGGCGGGAACATTATTTGAAAATTTATCGTGAGATGATCAAACGTAGAAAGATGTATTAATTCTGCGGCAGACTGCTCTTCTTCACCACAAGTGCGGTGCCGCCCTCAAAATACGGGCCTATGAAATCCACATGTTCCTTGCGCTCGTCCGTGATCGTCAGGCTTCCGCCCACCATGTCCAAACGGCCGGACAACAGAGCCGGCAGCAACTCGCGAAACGGCATCGCCGTCACCTCCACCCTCATGTTCAGCTCGTAGGCTATCCTATATATGATATCTATATCAAAACCCAAGGGATTGCCCTCCGACGACGCGTAGCTCATGGGGAAGAGCGTGTTCTCGCAACCGAACCTTATCGTGCCCGCCGACCCGTCAAACTCGGGGCGGTGGTCGAGCCGCGGCATCTCCCTCTCCTTGCCGTCGTCGGCGGCGAACCAATACATCTCCGCGTCGTCAATCACCCCGGTCTCCCTGAACTTTTGCAGAACCTCGTTGGCGTCAACGCAAAGCTGCGATCCCTTGGGGACGGCGAACCCGTAACTGTCCACCGAGACCACATACGGAAAAACCGCGAACTCCTTGTTGTGCGCGGCCAAAAAGAGCGCCACCGGCACGTCAAGAGCCACCGCGTCAACCGCGTCGGCGCGCAGAGCGTCCACTATGCCGTCAAATGTGAGATAGTACCTATGCTCCACATTCGGAATCACGCGATCCACGAATTGAGTGAACACGGAACCGGACTCGCTACCGATCTTCCCGCCGCTGAAATCAGCCAAAGAGGTGAACACGCGAGTATTGGTAGAGTCGTTGCCTTTACGGGAACAAGAGACGGATAGAGCAGTGAGAGCGGCAAGCGTTATGGCGGTTGTGATAGTTGTTAGTGATCTTGATTTTGACATTGTTGGAAGTCCTTTAAAGTCAAATTCTTTAAAGTCAAATTCATATTTAGACGGAAGGCTTCGCCTTCCATAGATAGTTCGGGGGCTAAACCCCCGAACTTCAGTCAACTGCAAAATCAACGTCAACGTCAAAGTCAACGTCAAAAGATAAATCGGGGGATAAACCCCCGATTTTCAGTCAAAGTCAACGTCAAAAGACTTTGACTTTGCCTTTGACTGAAAATGCGGGGCATAGCCCCGCATTTATCTATGAAAGGCGCGTAGCGCCTTTCGTCTTAAAAAGAATTAGATTTTGAATTTGACTTTGATTTTTATTTTTATTTATTGCCTACCCGCACTTTCTTTACACTGATTAATCAACCCACCGGCCAATATCATACTCTTTTCCCTCTCTGTCAACTCTACTTTTAGATTAATCGACAAACCGTCGCTCTTTCTAACGGCTATTAAAGGTGTGCCATTATTTATACGGTTACGGACGTCGGATATTGTCAGCTCGTCGCCACTATTAAGTTTGGCGTAGTCGGCGGGGTCAACAAATGTCGCGGGGATTATTCCGAAGTTTACTAAGTTCGCTCTGTGGATGCGCTCCATCGATATGGTTATCACCATTTTTACGCCAAGGTACATGGGGCATATCGCGGCGTGCTCTCTGGACGAACCCTGACCGTAGGACTCTCCGCCGACTATGATGTTATGAATACCCTTCTCCTTGTTGTCAAGGGCGCGTTTGGAGAACGCGGGGTCTTCGCGCTCGAAGACGAACTCGGCGTATTTCTGTATGTTTGATCTGTATTTCAAGCGGCTGCCGGCGGGCATTACGTGGTCGGTTGTGATCTTGTCGCCTACTTTTATCGTCACGCAACCGCTTATCGTATCGGGGCAGGCCTCGTTCGACGGCGGGGCTCCGATGTTCGGGCCGCGGGAAATTACCACTTTGGAGGGGTCGGCGGCGGGGTTCAATATCATACTGTCGTCGATAATAAAATTGTCGGGAACGGTTATTTGCGGGTACTTTATATCCTTAAAGAACTCCTCCGGGTCGCGGATTTCGCCCGAGAGGGCGGCGGCTACGGCGGCTTCGGGGGAGGTTAGGTAGACTTGGGCCGACGGCGTGCCGCTGCGGCCGAAGAAGTTGCGGTTCGAGGTGCGCACCGACACGGCGTCCGTGCGCGGGGCGGCCGAGTTGCCTATGCAAAAACCGCACGCGCTCTCCAATATCCTCGCCCCGGCGGAGACTATGTCGGCGAGGGCGCCATTTCTGCTTACCATCTCCAGCACTTGACGCGAACCGACCGCCACGCCCAGAGATACGGCGGACGACACCTTGCGCCCCTTTAGCATTGCGGCGGCGAGCATTATGTCCCTATAGGAGGCGTTCGTACACGACCCCACGAGCACCTGATCCACCTTCAACCCGCTAAGCTCCGAGAGCTTTTTGACGTTGCCGGGCGAGTGCGGACAGGCGGCGCGGGCGCTCAGCGTCGACAAATCCATCTCTATCACCCTGTCGTATCGCGCGTCGGCGTCCGCCGACACCTCCGCGAAATCGCCCTCGCGGCCTTGCGCTTTGAGAAATGACCGCGTCTTATCGTCGGACGGGAAAACTGATGTGATAACCCCAAGCTCCGCCCCCATGTTGGTCATTGTGGCGCGCTCCGGAACGCTGAGCGCCGACACCGCACGACCACCGTACTCCACTATCGAATCGGCGTTGCCCTTGGTGCCGAGAATTTCGAGAAGCGCCAATATTATATCCTTAGCCGACACCCACGGACGCAGAGCGCCCGTCAACTCAACCTTCACCACCTTAGGATATGAGAGATTGAACGCCCCGCCGCCCATTGCCACCGCCACGTCGAGACCGCCGGCGCCAATGGCAATCATGGCGATGCCGCCGCCGGTGGGCGTGTGCGAATCGCTGCCCAAAAGCGTCTTGCCGGGTTTCCCGAAGCGCTCCAAATGAACCTGATGACAGATACCGTTGCCGGGCTTGGAAAAGAGTATGCCGTACTTGGCCGCGACGCCCTCCAAATACTTGTGGTCGTCCGCGTTCTCGAAACCGTCCTGAACCGTGTTGTGGTCAACGTAAGAAACGGAAAGCTCGGTCTTGACGCGGTCAAACCCCAACGCCTCGAACTGCAAATAGGCCATCGTGCCGGTAGCGTCCTGCGTGAGCGTCTGATCGATCTTAATCCCCACAACGCTCCCCGCCTCAGGGGAACCGCTTACGATGTGGCCGTCCAAAATCTTCTGCACAATGTTTTTTCCCATACGCCGCCGGTTCTTCTCCTTTAAATTTCTTGTTATGATAAATGGCTTCGACTTCGCTCAGCCAACTAAGGTCGCTGAGCGAAGCCGAAGCGACCTGACACCCCAACGACCGCCGACACCCTCTCGCGCTTCCCGTCCGCACCTACCAGCACGCCACGAATCAAATAGGTGCCCTCCGGAACATTTCTCCCTTTCGCGTCCGTCAAATCCCACTCCCCCACCTTGCGCTTATACGGCCCGCCGTCGCTGTCAGCCACACGCGCCGTTCCCACCGCGTTTCCCGCCGCGTCGTATATCAACAATTCGCACGCGTAAACTTTGCCGCCTTTTCGGAAAAAACTTACAACCGACGGTCGGCCGCCGTTGCGGACGACCGGATTGGGGCCGGCGGAGAACTCGGCCGTTAGGACGGCGGGCACGGACACCGACGCCGACACTTCGCCGACCGACGGCTTCGGAATCGCCCCGCCGCCCGACAATACGGATATGGACGCGCCGGGGCGGTTGTCGATCAAATACGGGTAGGCTCTTTTATCGTCTATGCCCCAAACGGCGTCGAAATCCCAGCCTATGTAGTTGGCGGCCGTTTTCATGTCGGCGTCCACCCTCGGAGCGCCGTAATCATTTCCCACTTTGACGGCGTTGGCGGATTTGTAGTAGCAGGAGTCTATTCTGCCGGTGCCCAATTTCAAACCCGCCAGACCGCCCACGGAGTTTCTCCCGCTGACGGCCGCCACCGTGTAGCACCTTGTTACCACGGCGTCCACGTTCGTGCCCACAAGGCCGCCCACCCCGCCGCCGCCTATATCCGAAGCCGTCGCCCTGCCTCCGGAGACCTCCGCGTAGTCCGCGTAGCAATCGCTTATCGAGCCTCGGTCGTTCCTTCCCACCAAGCCGCCCACGTCGTCGCCGACCACGGAGATGTTCCTGCCTTTGGCGTAACTGCCGTTTATCTTGCCGTTGGCGGAGTTCCATCCCACCAAGCCGCCCACCATATTAACGGAACCGGAAATCTCCACAACGGCGCGGCAGTTCGTTATGGTTCCAGCCGAGTCCGAACCCACCAAGCCGCCCACGCCGCCGGTGCCGATATTGCCGCCG